>ENA-ORSC01000845-ORSC01000845.1-human-gut-metagenome-genome-assembly--contig:-NODE-845-length-22975-cov-6.362216_pt1 | contig 22975 bp, 11 predicted proteins | sample MGYA00242178_ERZ509140 | MGnify/ENA primary metagenome ERZ509140 (study PRJEB26280, sample SAMEA2338681) | human gut metagenome | biome: human gut; feature: human-associated habitat; material: faeces... | reverse complement strand
ATATACTGGGGAATACATATCACAATTTGCGTAAACTACAACCAGCACATGGTGGAAGTGATCCCGGTAAGATTTCCACCTCCGGCGTCATGGAAAAGGATGTCAACCTGAGTATTGCAATGGCTCTTAAACAGCTGTTTGAAAACAGAGGCTTTACTGTTGTCATGACCAGAACCACCGACTGCGACCTCGCCCCGGATAATTCCAAGCATCCAAAGACAGATGATCTGACAAAGAGAACTGCCCTGATGTCTAAAAGCAATGTGGCAGTCAGCATCAGTATCCATCAAAACAGCTTTGAGGACAATTCAAGCAGCGGTCCACAGGTATTCTATTATGAAGCCTCTGATGCAGGAAAAGAGCTCGCATCCTCTGTTCTTGGAGCTTTAAACACTTCTCTTTGTGTCGCAAAGCCACGAAGCATTAAGCCCAATAAAGAATACTTTATACTAAAAAAATCCACATCCCCGACCGTAATCGTAGAATGTGGATTCTTGAGTAATCCTGCTGAGACACTTCTTCTTACTGACAAAAACTATCAGGATGACCTGGCACATGCAATATATATCGGTGTTACAGACTATCTTGCGCAATCACCCTCTGGACATTTACAATAAACTGCTCTGCGATGTGATATAGTCTGGTTGTCTGGACACTTTCACCGCCATCAAGCTGCTTTTTTGTCTCATTATCTGACTCAGTATTCGATTTCATATCTGACATCTTAGACTCTTTTGCAGATATATCATGCTCCAGTGCCACATCTATGCGCACACGCTGTTCACCATCACTTATTCCTGCCTCAAACATAGTGATATTGTCTTCAAACAGCTTTTTAGTCTGCTCATCGTCTGTGACTATCATAGCAGATACTGAGTTTTCCTTTGCCTCAAAATATGCAGCTACCCTGCCGCATTTTTTATCCTCAAGGAATATGTCAACCATGCCCTTTTTATCCTCGCCTCTTACTATGCGAAGCTTCATACCTGTGATCCCATCTGCAGTCTCTATTGGTACAATATAGTTTTCCTGTCTCGACATATTTGAAGCTATCCTTAGCTGACTGCATAATAGCTTCATCTGTCTGAGGTCTATTGAACCTGTGTGCCTATCCTCTATAATCATCGAATCCATAACATGCTCTGCTGTATCAGCCAGCGTTTCCTGCGCCTGCGCAAGCTCCTTTGGATTTTTGACCGACTCAGAAAACCGTCTGAGAGTCTCATCCAAAAGAGCCCTTGCCGTAGCACTGTCTCCACGCTCCCAGAGATTTCTTACTGCCTCTGACGGATTTTTCATTAGCCGTGACGCAGCCATGAGGTTTACCGCGGTTGTTTTTACATCATATTTCTCTAGAAAAGCATATACGTTCTCAGGCGCCGAAACTGCCTGATTGAACTGTCTTAGCTGCTCCGTGGCATATTGCTCTGACAGTGCGTTATCCTCGTTGGCCTCATATACAGCCTGCCTTAGCTGCTCCGGAGTCATCTCAAGCCAGCTGTCATCCTGCACAAACTCCATTTTCTCAGGTGAAAGTGTATCAAGCACATCCCTTAGGCAGTTTGTATGATATGCGCTTTCTATCTGTGAGTCAATTTTAATGCCCCTGCTTACACTGTCCACTCCAGCAAAGGTATCGTCCACCTTATAGTCCATGGCACTCTTTCCTCGTACCCGGACCGCTGTAAGCAGATTTTTCATTGTAATATCTGCTCCCTGATTAACAAGTGAGCCTATCACAGCACCATCTGACTGCTCCACCTGTGAAATAAGCCTGTATATGCCTATATATGAGTCTCTTTCCTTCTCTGAGATTTCATTTTTCTTTTCAAGCTTCCAGAGAAACTCGCTGAATTTCTCATCCCTTTCGTCAGGATTTTCTGATTTTATCCGTCTGGCAGTTTCACTTATGTCACTCATGCTCATATCAAGCGGTGATATGCCTCTTTTTATCATCTCAATCGTCACCGCCGGTGTCATATCGCTGAATGCTCTCTGCACCTGCTCATCTACAGACTTTATCTGCTTTATATTGTCCTCTGTGATGTCGGTACTATTGTACGCAAGTATCCGCACAGCCCTGCGATTGCTTTCAGATGTATCTATCTGAAGCTCTTTAAGTATATCATCCACATTCTGAAATGCTTTTGATATACTGTCTCCCATATCTGCCCGCGGTGATGTCATAAGAGTCTCATATCCTGAGGCTGCTGCTTCTAATGACTGCTTCATTGCTTTGCCTGCTGTATACAGCTCATACACAGTGTCATCAGCGGATTCCAGGGTCAGTACATACGCCGGCTGCTGCTTCATCTGATTGAAAATATCACAGACATTATTGTACATACGTACCCTATCATCAGATGCCTCTACACTGCTATCACCAAACAGCGCTCCGTAGTATTTATTTTCCTGCTGCTTAAGCAGCTCCACTACACGTTCAATAGGCTCTGTGTCTATTGAAACTCCTTTTTTTATGAGTGAAAGGTTGGCTTCTGCTGTCATGGAAAGTCTCGCTTCCTCAAGCTTTCTTTGAGCTGTCACAAGCCTTGCTTCCCGGCTGTCTGTAATCTGATTATCCGCAGCTTTATTTGCTGAGGCTTGCGATGCTGCACTATCCTTACCCCTTGCAGCTATAAGCTTTGACAGATTCTCTATCGTGACAGGTATGTTATCTGACTCTAATGTGACAATGTCATCTGCGGTCGCCTCACCTAATACATCACAGGCTTTCTTTGCCATGTCAAATGTCAGACCATCTTGTGACATAGTGGCATCTGTAGCCTTTTTTCCCATTGCCAGTGCTTCTGTCACTGCCCTTGCATAAAAATCACTGCTCACATTTTCTTCTGCTGCGTTGATGCAGTCTACCTGATTCGCAAGCAGCACATTGTCAGGTGTAACGGCTATATCTTCATCTATCAGCCATCTGCACTGATTCAGATTCTCATCACTACTGTCTATATGAGCTTCCTCTAATATCTGTTTAAGCTGTGGCTTAAGCTCATCAAACAGCTCATCTGATATCTCCGTCATTTTGGTTTTCTGCCTGTAATCTTGTACCTGACTGCTGCTGTACGTAGCCTTGTATACATTGGAAACCGTCGGATTCATGTTATTTCTGACCAGATATGCCTTTGTCTCATTGGATATATTTGTAAGGCTCTTTGCCCGGTCTATGGCATCTGTACCTGCCTTTATATTATCATCTGTAGCAGGAATATCATATGCTTTCATCTGATTGACAAGCATGGCCGCTTCAGTCTGGCTTCCCGTGATGTCTGTAAGCTGCTCCATGCTCAGATCATCTCCATATATGGATATATCTACACCTGCCTTTGCCAGCACTGCTTTTATCTTATCGGTCTCAGTGACAATGACATCGTAGCCGTCATCCTTTGCAGCTTTGTAATCATCACTCGTGGTGGTGCTTGCAGTGACAATCATATCATTTCGCCTGTTTTCTGAGGTCTGATTCATATCATTTAGCAGATTTTCTGCCATATCTGTGCCATCGTTGTTCCCGGCTTCGTTTTTAGCCTGTGGTCTTGCATATATCGTATCCGACATATCAACAGAATTTGACGAACCGACAACAGCCGCCTTTTTTGACATATTGTCACTGCTGTCTGTCTTTATGTAGTCTGACACACGCATACCCGCTGTCATGTCATTTATGGTTTTTGTGTCCGTATTTTTCGTATCTGTGCTTTTATTAATCAAATTCTCTATCTGCATATTTCCTGCTCCGTGCCCTGCATATATACCATCTCTGCAGCCTTTATTTATGGATATTTTTTGCTCATATGTGAGGGGGTGGTTCTGAATAGTTATCTTTTTATTTTATATCGACATATAATACGCAAAAATAAAGACCGCGCCTTAAATTGGCGCGGTCCTTTAGCCTGCTGTTTACCGGTATATTAGTATTTAAATACAGCAACTCCGTAAGGCGCAAGTGGATAAGCAAATGAAAATGGTCTGCCGTCACACTCTGATTTGACTGCCTTATAGTCCAGCTTCTTATATGACTGTTTTGCTGCCTTGCCTCTGCCCTTTGCAGCCTTCTTTACAGGCGCTTGTACCGTTTTGCCGGTAAACTTAGGATCCTCACTATCTAAAACGAGCTGATATGTCTTGTGCTTTGGCACTCCGACTCTGTAATCAGGTCTCTCTACCGGTGTGAAATTGATGACAAAGAGCATATTATTCTTGCCATCCTTGCTCTTTCTGATAAAGCTGAAGATGCTTCTATCTGCATCGTTTGCATTTATCCATTCAAAGCCTTCCCAGCTTGAATCCAGCTCATACAGACAGCGGTTTCTCCTATAGAGGTGAAGCAGCTCCTTTACCCAGTTCTGGATCTTTTTATGCTCCGGATTCTCAAGCAGATACCAGTCGAGTTCTCTTTCCTCACTCCACTCCTGCTTCTGTGCAAACTCCTGTCCCATAAAAAGAAGCTTCTTTCCACAGTGTCCCATCATAAATGCATATCCTGCCATGAGATTCTTGAATTTATCCCCTTCTAAGCCCGGCATTTTGTTGAGCATAGAACACTTCAGATGTACCACCTCATCATGTGACAGTACCAGAATATATTTCTCACTCTCATTATAGCTCATCGCAAATGTCATCTTGTTGTGGTTATTTTTACGGAAATATGGATCCAGCTTCATATAATCAAGGAAGTCATGCATCCATCCCATGTTCCACTTGTAGCTGAAGTTCAGTCCGTCTTCCTCTACCTTGCCTGTTACCTTTGGCCATGCGGTAGACTCTTCGGCTATCATTACAGTTCCGTGATTTCTTCCAAGTATGAGTGTATTGATATGCTTGAAAAACTCTACTGCCTCGAGGTTCTTATTGCCTCCAAACTTGTTTGGCACCCACTGTCCGTCGCTCTTTCCATAGTCAAGATAAAGCATTGACGCAACTGCATCCACACGGAGTCCGTCTACGTGGTAATTTTCTATCCACATCAATGCACTTCCGATAAGGAAGTTCTTTACTTCATTCTTACCGTAGTCAAATATCTTTGTGCCCCAGTCAGGATGCTCTCCCTTTCTTGGGTCTGCATACTCATATGTGGCTGTTCCGTCGAAATTGGCAAGTCCATGCGCGTCCTTTGGGAAATGTGCAGGTACCCAGTCGAGGATTACTCCGATATTATTTTTATGGCACTGATCAACAAAGTATGCAAAATCCTCAGGCTTTCCATACCTCGATGTAGGTGCATAGTAGCCTGTCACCTGATATCCCCATGAGCCATCAAACGGATACTCTGAAATACCCATAAGCTCAATATGTGTATATCCCATAGTTTTTACATAGGATATGAGTGATTTTGCAAGCTCCCTGTATGTATAAAAGCCCTCATCATCCCTGCCCGGATGTCTCATCCATGAGCCCGGATGGCACTCATATATAGCCATAGGTGAAGAATATACATCAGCATCTGACTTTGCTGCTCTCTTATCCATCCACTCTTTGTCAGTCCATGTGAAGTGCTCGATATCTGTGATGATTGACGCTGTTCCCGGACGAAGCTCTGCGTAGTTTGCGTATGGATCCGCCTTGTACAGCTTATCCCCCTGTTCAGTGACTATAATAAACTTATACATCTGACCCTTTTGCGCTCCCGGTACAAAAAGCTCATACACTCCCATGGTTTCCGGCTCTACACGCTTCATCTCATGACTGGTCTCATTCCAGTCGTTAAACTCACCAAACACGTATACTTCCCTCGCATGTGGCGCCCAGACGTCAAAGCACACTCCTTTTTTTCCCTTGCGCTCAGCTAAGTGAGCACCCATCTTTTTGTAGATATCATAGTGTGTTGCCTGACCGAACAGGTAACAATCCATTGCTGTAAAATTACACATATATATACCCCCATAAGTATTTATTTTTCCCTGAAATGATCCTCTTTGAGTACAATTCGGTCATCATCTGTATATCGCCTGGCTGTCAGAATACTTATAGCCTTCTTCAGTCCGCTGTGAGCCTCCCTGTCTATAGCCTCGTCAATTATATCCTTGACCTCTGTCAGAGTGGTAGCCTGGTCTATCCTCTCAATATTGCTGATTCTGTTATGCAATGCCAGAATAGCCATCTCATCTATCTTGTACCCAAGCTCTGCAGAGTACGATTTGGCAAACAATACGAGTTCATCATTTGTAAAAATAGGGACCGATATCTTTTCCGTGAACTTGGATGCAAAGCCCTCATCCATTGAGAGAGCCTTCTTTATACCCTTTGATGTATCCTCAAGTATATAGAGTGTTCCTGTAATATCATGCTCCATCAAAAATGATAGCTGGGCAGCTATGCTGCGGTCGATATCACCGGCTCTTTCTATGATGAGACAGCCTCCTGTTATCTTTCTGACTACCTGCTGCACATCCTTTTTATTGAGTGCGGCAGCATCAATCTTGCCCATCTTTCCTGTAAGCTGTTCACCATCTTTTTGTAATACCTTTATAAAGCTTGTAGCAAGCATTGTCTTTCCGCAACCCTGCTCTCCCTGTATAATGAGATTGCCTGTGGATGCGTTTTCTTTCCTGTTGAAATGATCAAGCACTGCATTATATGCCTTGCAGATCTGATCCTCCATACCCTTTACCGGTATGAAATATGAAAATATAGCTTTCTGTTCGCTTGTAAGCTCTTTTATATGTTTTGTTTCTTTCAATTTCGAGTCATCTTCTTCGCTGTCTAAATCCTCCGGCAATGAAATATCCGGCATTTTTCTTGTCTTAGCCATATCCAGCTTCTTCTCCAGTCCCGGATTCTTTGCTGTCATCTTGGCTATTTCCTGCTCGATAAATGATGTCACATGATCAAAATCTCTCTTCTCAGAAACGTTTTCTTTCTCCTGTGAAGTCTCATCATCTGATGTATCATCATCGACATTTAACATATCATCTGTTATTTCAGGCATCATGGTAGTCGGCTGCATGAGTATCTCGTCTTTCTCAGACTCCTTTGCCATAATTATATCCTCCGGCTCTCCAACCGGTTCCTTGACTTCATCTGCAGCCTCTTCCGGTGCTTCCTGTGACTCCTGTGCTTCGTCTATAGCCTCTTCCGGTGCTTCCTGTGACTCCTGCACTTCTTCTATAGCTTCTTCCGGTGCTTCCTGTGACTCCGGTGCTTCGTCTATAGTATCCTCCGGTTCTTCCTGCGGCTCCTGTACTTCATCCACGGTCTCCTCTGCATAAAGCTCCTGCATATCCGGTTTCTGCCCTTCTTCAGGCTCCTTCACGGCAGCTTTCTGCTCTATAATATCAACCGGCACCTTCAAATACTCCTCCTCAAGAAGTTTCTTCGGAGTGACACCTGCATCCAGCTTTGGAATGACATCATTTAGTCTCTCCATGATGTCTCCTGCCTCCTGAAGTGCTCTTGCCTTAGCTGACTCAAGCTTCTGCTGCTCAGCCTCTTTAAGTGCAATTTCAGCCGCATGTCTGGTCTTTTCCCATTCTTCAAGCACATCCTGTATAGACATCTGTCCTGTAATCTGATGCTCAAGCTGAGTCTTTTCACTCATGACCATAGACATCTGTCCGTCAGCGTCTTCACCCAAAAGCTCCTTGAAATTCAACTTAAGTGAACCATCTATCTCTTCATCTGTAGCGATATGCTCTGTCTCTTCCGGCTGCTGTACATACTCTTCCTGCTCCTTTTCGAGCTTGAGATAAGGAATATCCTCAACTATCTTTTTGATGGTATCCATCGTATCAGCAACTTCATTCTTGCCCTTGGCCTCCATGATCTGCTGCATACCCTTGACAATCTCCTGCTGTAAATTTACAGTATTGAACTTCTCCTGATTTACAGTAATCTGCGGAATAGTTACGTCATCATGCACTATCTCTCCGCCCTTTACCATCTCCATGGCACCTATCTCAGTGACCTCAGCCTCATCCTTTATCTTAGCCGGCTTTTCCTTCTCTGCCTTGAATCGTCTGTACTTTTCCTCCTGAGCCTTGGTAAGTGGCTGATAAAGCATCTTAAGCTCCAGCGCACGCTCCACATATGGTCCGTCTCCGAACCACAGAATGAGCTCATCGCAGGCATCTATACACTTATCGGCTTTTCCGGCCTTGTGGTATAGATATGCAAGCTCATATGCCCACTCCTCAGTGTATTCTTCATCCTTGTACTCTTCAAGAATAGTGATAAGCTCATCAAATGAAGCTCCCTGCCCTTTTTTGATGGCATATCTTAATACATACTTCATATCATCATGAGGCGCTATCTCAACAAACTCATCATAATACTCTGTAGCAGCATCATAATCCCCCATCTTGATGGCGACCTCAGCCAGTCTGTATATAATCATCCTGCCGATTGGTGAACGGTCATAGGCCATTAAAAGTATGTCCCTTGCATCCTGGTATCTTTCGGCCTTCTCGTAGATTTCGCCGATTTTAACGAGTGTATTTACATTTTTAATTTTGTTCCAATTTATGCTATCCGCAATCTCTGCTGCGCTCATATAGCCCTCCTCGGCGCTTAGGGCTTTTATCTGATCCAGCTTGAGATTGTATTCGTATTTATCCACTTATTTCACCTACTCGTATTTAAGCTTATTATTTTTGGTATCTACGCCTGTTGTCTTTGTATAATCCCTTGTGTCCTCAGGAAGCTTCTTTTTCCTGAGAGCATAATTAACAACTCTTTTCACAATATAGTATATCACAGCAAAGGTCGGAACACCAAGTAACATTCCAAGAAAACCAAACATTCCTCCGCCGATTAGTATGGCAAACATAACCCAGAAGGTCGAAAGACCGGTAGATGAGCCAAGTATCTTAGGCCCTATTATATTACCATCCACCTGCTGCAGCACGACAATAAATATCAGAAGATAAAGCGCATGCCACGGACTCTGAATTACTACTATGAGTAACGATGGAATTGCACCGATAAACGGTCCGAATACCGGAATCACATTTGTGACGCCGATAATCACTGCAACGAGCACCGATGATGGAATCCTTAAAATCAGACATCCGAAATATGCAATCACACCTATAATCAGTGAATCTATAATCTTACCGCTTATGAAGCCTCCAAAAATCTCATTTGTCTTTCTGATCGTCTCAATGATGATATTGCCTGTCTTTGGCTTGCAGACAGCATATATTATCTTTTTGCTCTGTCCTGCGAGAGTCTCCTGAATACTCATCACATAGACCATCACGATTATTCCGATAATGAAATTGAATAAACCTCTGACTACCGAAATCACACCGGTTGTAATCTGTGCAACATACTTCTGTGCCTCAGGAATTATCTTTTCTGTGGCATAATTCTCAATGTAGTCGGTTGTATTCTGTAAACATGTGCTCGCGAGCTCAGCTATTTTGCTGTCCCCGAAATTGCCGTTCTTTATCATGTTGATGAATGCCGCAACGTTATTTGGCAGTGTCTTCATAAGTCCTGATATACTTGCTATGACAGAAGGCACAATAGCCGCAATGAGGAGCGAAATAATCGCTACAAGAATAATAACCGAGCCTGTGATTGCAAGAGCTCTTGAAATCTTTCGCAGCTTGCTTTCACTTTTCATCTTTTTGGAAAGAAGCTTTTTAAAGCATCTTTCCAGACACAGCATGACAGGATTCATCAGGTATGCAAGCACAAGTCCCATTATAATGGGCATTGCTGCCGCAAGCAGCTTGCTCCATATGCCTGCAAAGCCCTCAAATCTGTACAGTGCAAAGAAAAACAGTATACTGACTGCAAACGTGACAAATACCATGACACCTATTCTGATCAGATGTGGCCATTCCTCACGCCCCGGGTGCGAATTCTGCTTCGCACCCTTATCTTCATTTATCTCAATGTTTGATTTTTTACCAGCTTTTCCGGTTTCTTCCATCGGATTAAAATCTCCTTATTTACGGTTATAGTTGATGAGACATCCCTTTAATATTATCTCTCTTTCATCATCTGTGAGCTCACCCATCTTCAGTGTAAATGGCTTTAATTCACCATCCTTGACAACATATGCCTCAAACTCCGTCTTTGCATCCTCGATTTCCTTCTTGATTCCCGGAAGGAAGATATAGTCGAGATTGTGGAACGGAAGCTCTCCCTCATCGATGATGAATGGAAGCATTCCCCAGTTGATAAGGTTTGAACGATATCTCTTTGTGGCATACTCGTTTGCGATATTTGCCCAGCCTCCGAGTACCTTCTGGCAGCTTGCAGCCTGCTCTCTTGCTGAGCCGTCACCCGGCTTAACAGCAAAAATTGTGCTTCCGAAGCCCATATTCTCATGGCTTGCCTCAGGGAATTTTTTCTTTACTACTCCCATGATTTCAGCAACCTCAGGAACAGCCTTTCCTGCGCACTCACCACTCTCTATAGCCTTCTGGGCCTTCTGGATTTCCTTTGCTCTGCCTACATACTCAGGATCCTTTCTTGAAAGTGCGAACTCTGCAAGGCCAAGAGGGTTTGAACGATATGATGATGTCTCTCCTGAAGGAATGAGCTCATCTGTTGTAGTAACAGGATCATGAATCTCTGAAACCACCTTAAGGAGCATATTCTCAGGAAGCGCGCTCATTGCCGGCCAGTCCTTGATGTTTGGTCCGAACTGGATTTCAACTGAAGGATCTGCCACTCCATGGCTGTCAAATACACGGTTCTCATATATAGTCTTGTCAAAGAAATATTTAGGCTTTGTAAAGTTGACATCAATATCCGCTGCTGATGTAAGGAAGCCCTTGTTTGCTGCTGTTGCAGCGATTGAACGTGCATCCATGAGTGCCACTGAGCTGATCTGTCCATTCTGTACCTTAGAACCCTCTCTGTTAGGGAAGTTTCTTGTTGAATGACGGATAGAGAATGCGTTGTTGGCCGGTGTATCTCCTGCACCAAAGCAAGGTCCGCAGAAAGCAGTCTTTACGATTGCACCTGTCTCAAGAAGCTTTGCTACAGCTCCGTTTTTCACAAGCTCCATGTATATTGGAGTAGATGCCGGGTAAACACTCAGTGTAAACTCGTCTGCTCCTATTGAATGTCCGTTTAATATATCAGCCGCATCGCAGATATTCTCAAATCCACCGCCTGCACAGCCTGCGATGATTCCCTGGTCTACATACAGTTTTCCGTCTCTTACTTTACTCTTTAAATCAAGCTTCACCTTGCCGTCAAAGCTTACCTCAGCTCTCTTCTCACAGTCATCGAGAATATCCATGAGGTTTGCATTGAGCTCATCGATAGTGTAAGTATTGCTTGGGTGGAATGGCATAGCTATCATTGGGCGGATCTGGCTTAAATCAATCTCAATAAATCTGTCGTAGTAAGCCACCTCACCCGGATTAAGCTCCTTGTGGTCCTCAGCCCTACCGTGAATCTCAAAGAATTCCTTAACCTGGTCATCTGTTCTCCAGATAGAAGAAAGACATGTAGTCTCTGTTGTCATAACATCGACACCTATACGGAAGTCAACGCTCAGATTAGACACACCCGGTCCTACAAACTCCATAACTTTGTTCTTTACGAAGCCATTTCCGAATACCTCTCCGATAATTGCAAGTGCGACATCCTGTGGTCCAACGCCCTTTATTGGCTCTCCTGTCAGGTAAATACCTACTACCTCAGGCATATCAATATCATATGTCTGTTCGAGAAGCTGCTTAACAAGCTCAGGTCCACCCTCGCCGACTGCCATAGTACCAAGTGCACCATAGCGTGTATGTGAATCAGAACCAAGTATCATCTTTCCGCCGCCGGCAAGCATCTCTCGTGCAAACTGATGGATAACTGCCTGATGAGGTGGTACATAGATTCCGCCGTACTTCTTTGCACATGTGAGACCAAACATGTGGTCATCCTCATTGATTGTTCCACCAACTGCACAAAGGCTGTTGTGACAGTTTGTAAGTACATACGGGATAGGGAATTTCTCAAGTCCTGAAGCTCTTGCTGTCTGAATGATACCTACAAATGTGATATCATGCGATGTAAGCTTATCAAACTTAATCTGAAGCTTGTCCATATTGCCGGATGTATTGTGCTCCTTTAAAATACCGTAAGCAATTGTCGCCTGCTTAGCTGTCTGTTTGTCGATGTCCATGCCGGTCTTGCTTTTTACAGCTGCCTGAGCTTTTGGTCCATCAATTATTACTTCCTTACCGTTTAAAAGGTAAGCACCGTTTTCATATAATTTCACTTATTCTACCTCCGTATGTGTATTTCAAAATTCTTTTATTTACTATTATATAATATTATAGGTAATTGTGGCAATAAATAAATCACCATCTACCTTAATTTCGAATTTTCCTCCCATCAAATGGGTCAGATTCTTTGCAATCGAAAGTCCAAGTCCACTTCCTTCAGTGGTTCTCGACCTCTCTCCCCTCACAAAACGCTCTGTCAGGTCTACATTTCCGTTGCTTACTATGTCAAGCTCGTTCTTAGACACATTCTTTATTGTAAAAACTGCCTTTGTATCTGCCTTTTCAAGCTCTACATACACTCTGGTATTTTCCAGTGCATACTTTGCGGCATTAGTATACAGATTTTCAATAGAGCGGTAAAGCTGACGCCCATCCGCATAGATAAATATCTGTTCTGATGGAATTTTTGTAACTATTGTGAGATTTCTCGACTCGAATCGTTCATTGAATTCACCTCCGGTCTGGTATAAAAGCTCAACCAGATCAAGCTTTTGCATATTGAGCTTCACATTTCCCGAGGTAATCTTTGATGTCTCTACCAAATCCTCTGTAAGCTGCTTTAAACGCTGTGACTTTTCCTCCAGCACATGTATATAGTATTTGGCATTTTCATTTTCCAGATTTTCCCTCTTAAGTAGGTCAACATAGTTGACTATTGAAGTCAGAGGTGTCTTTATATCGTGTGATACGTTTGTTATTAAATCAGCCTTTAATTTTTCATTTTTAAGACTCTCATTTACCGAGCTCATAAGACCCTGGCGTATATGGTTGACAGCCTCCGCCACCTTTTTCTGCTGCCCATGAAACTCATTGACATTGAGTGTAGTGTCAAGCGCTCCTTCCGAAATAGCTTCAAGAGCCTCCTGTATGCGCATTATCTCTTTGGTTTTTTGTGTGTGGATATCCTTTTTCTCAATAACTCTTTTCAAAAGCTCATAGCCCTTGTACATCAGGCTGTGTGTGCAAAGTATATTGCCTTTTATCTTCCTTACAATGCTCTGGTATAAAATAATAAAAGCCAGATCAAACAAAAAAGTAAATGTGCCTGCCGTCATAATGAGTGATGCATAGTCAAAGTGCTGGTTTTTTACACCTGAAATCACTTTTCCCATAAATACCATGAGCAATGTAAATATCACTAGCATCACATCAGAGTATACCTTGTCAATCGGTAAATAGTATATTGTGTAATCATCCTCTGATTTTCTTCCGGCCACATTTGCCATATATGCCAGGCTCACAAAGCTGCCTACCAGGCCCGCAAGCGATATTAGTGTATATATATCAATATTTCCATGCGCATCGTGCCTGAATGCATAGCCTGTGGCAAACACTCCTGTCACCATAAGTATCATGCATAGCTGATGCAAAACTATGACCGCTGCTTTTTTTCCTATTGTATACTGCTTCATTTGTTGTCCTCTATCTTATAGCCTACTCCCCAGACCACTTTCAGATATCGCGGCTCTTTAGGATTTATCTCTATTTTTTCCCTGATATGTCTGATGTGCACGGCAACTGTATTATCGGCGCCTATCGCCTCCTCGTTCCATATACTCTCATATATTTCGTTTATTGAGTAGACCTTTCCCTTGTTTTTAAGGAGTAAAAGCAGGATATTGTACTCAATCGGTGTGAGCTTTACCTCCTCGCCATCCACAGTCACCTTTTTTAAATCATCATTTACCAAAAGGCCTCCGGCTTCATAAACCTTGTCTCCGGCTGCATCATTGCTTGACAGAGTGGTGTATCTGCGAAGCTGTGACTTTACTCTTGCCACAAGCTCAAGCGGATTAAAAGGCTTTGTAACATAATCATCAGCCCCCACATTGAGGCCCAAAATCTTGTCAGCATCCTCTGTCTTTGCCGAGAGAATGATTATCGGCACCCTGCTTTCCTTTCGTATCTGCAGAGTAGCTCTTATTCCGTCGAGCTTTGGCATCATGACATCTATTATCATGAGGTCTATTTTTTTATTCTTCATAATTTCAACCGCCTGTATGCCATCGTAAGCCTTCTCCACGTTATAGCCCTCCTGCATCAGGTAAATCTCAATTGCCTCAACTATTTCCTTGTCGTCATCACAAACTAATATTGTCATATTATCCTCCTTCTATGAATTTTGATTAGAAACCTTCTCCTGCCGTTAGTCAGCTATATTTTATCAGATTATCCACTTTGTTTTTCTTAAAATCTGCTTAATATTACCTACTTTTAAATATAAGCCAAAAAGCAGCCGTTCTGTTTTGAACTGCTGCTTTATATTACATATGTGTGTTTCATTTCCCTTTATTTCCGGTGATGCTCTGCCACATTCTGTGGATGCCGGCTGTGAGCTCCTTCCCTTCCATTGTGTTGATAACAGGTGGATTGCCGGCATCCTTGGCTTCATCCTTATCATTGCCATGATTTGATCCGGCATCAGGTGTATCGTCTGCAAGCTTCACTTCACCCACTACACCATCTCCCAGGTCCTCGCCCTCAGCAAGTCCCAGTTTTCTGATATAATCCATATTTACCTTGATTTCAGTCTGTCTGTTTGCATAGATAGACTTCTCTTCCTTGTCAATAGTACGCTCCTCTACTGGCTTACCTGCATTTTTCTGACGTTCTATCTCCTTATTTCTGTCATCGATAATCTTAAGATACTTCTCCGTATCGGACAAATCCTGAAGCTGTCCCTTGAGCTCATACTGGTTAGTTTTAACTATCTTCTCCTGTTCTGCAATCTTATCCTTCATATTCTTGCACAGCTTTTCAAGTGACTCGTTGGTATCATTGATGATATCACGCACTCTTGAAAGCGCCTCATCCGTATAGATAACCGATGCTGCATACACATCCTCAGCCTTTCTGCTTGCATCCCAGACTATCTGATCACCCTTCTTTCTGAACTCTCTCTCTGCGTGATTGCGACTCTGCTCAGTAAGCTCATACTCATCCTGCATTGCATATATACACTTATTCAGCTCAGCAAGTAAATCTATCATTTGCTGCTTGTTTATGATCACCCTGCTCGGCTCCGGCTTATACGGCTCCGCCTTTGAGAGCATGATATGAATTTCTCTTAGTACCTTTTCTGTTTTATCGTTCGCATTCATTTTCTATTTCCTCGGATTTAAATTAACATTATAACTATTCAGGGTGTTTCTGAATACTCACCACTTACCCATATTTTATATGAAAATCCGCTTCTCGTAAATAGCCAAATGAATAATAGTAGTTACTATAATTAAATCAATCCCGCTGCCGCATTTCTCAGCTCGTCTGCCGCATGCTTTATCTCTGCGGCCTGCTCTTCGCTCACATTTCCGGGCTTTGTCCTTGAAATAAGCTTCTTCACATATGAAAGTGACGATTTCACACTCTTTTTCTGTGCGCTGTCCATAGCCTTTCTTTTTTCCTTGTCAGCCATAACGTTTTCCACCTGTCGCACAAGCGTATCAGCCTCACTTCTTGCATCAATATAAGCCTTTCTCTGTCCGTCTGTTGCCTCATACTCCTGTGCCTCGCGGATTGCCTGCTCAATCTCAGAATCAGACAAATTTGAGCTTGCGGTAATCGTAATCTCCTGATGCTTTCCTGTGCCCAGGTCCTTTGCAGAAACCTGCACAATGCCGTTTGCATCTATATCAAACGTCACCTCTATCTGCGGCACACCTGCCGGAGCCGGCTTGATGCCCTTTAGCCTGAAGTTTCCAATCAGCTTATTGTCCCTTGCAAACTGCCTCTCACCTTGCAGTACCTTTATATCCACAGAGGTCTGGAAGCTTCCTGCAGTTGTAAAAATCTGGCTGTATCTCGTAGGAATAGTCGTATTTCTGTCAATAATTTTGGTTGAGACACCACCAACTGTCTCAATTCCGAGTGAAAGCGGTGTGACATCCATCAGTATAATCTCTGCCGCACTGCTGCCTGCGACAATTGCTCCACCGAGCTTGCCACCCTGTACTGCTGCACCGAGTGCCACGCACTCGTCAGGATTTAGGTTGTGTGAAGGCTCTTTTCCTGTAATTCTTCTGACCTCCTCAACAACAGCCGGCACACGGGTCGAGCCTCCTACCAACAGCACCATTCCAAGCTCTGCTGCGGAAATCCCCGCATCTGAAAGTGCCTGATTTACCGGAATGGCCGTTCTCTCCACCAGATCCTTTGTTATCTCATTAAACTCAGCCCTTGTGAGATTCATCTCCATGTGGACCGGCTGTCCCTTTACAGTGGTGATAAACGGCAGGTTGATAGTGGTTGAGGATGAGGATGAAAGCACTTTTTTTGCCTTCTCAGCCTCCTCCCTGACACGCTGCATAGCAGTATTATCCTTTCTCAGATCCACATTCTGCTGTCTGTAAAACTCTGTGACAAGATAATTGGTGATTCTCTCATCAAAATCATCTCCACCCAGATGATTATCACCGGCTGTGGCAAGCACCTCTATCAGATTGTCCCCTATTTCGATAACAGACACATCGAAGGTTCCTCCTCCGAGGTCGTAGACAAGAATTTTCTGCTGCTGTCCGTGGTCCAGTCCATATGCGAGTGCCGCAGAGGTTGGCTCATTTATGATTCGAAGCACATTAAGCCCAGCAATCCTTCCTGCATCCTTAGTTGCCTGCCTCTGCGCATCCGAAAAATATGCAGGAACAGTAATTACGGCGTCAGTTACAGTCTCACCGATATAGTCCTCTGCATCCTTTTTCAGCTTTCTGAGAATCATAGAAGAGATCTCAGGAGCTGAATACAGCTTTCCGTCCACTTTTGCCCTGAAATCGCTTCCCATCTGTCTCTTTATTGAGAAAAATGTTCTATCCACATTGACTGCTGCCTGCCTCTTTGCAGCCTCGCCAACCAGTCGCTCTCCATTTTTTGTAAAAGCCACTACAGACGGAGTTGTTCTCTGACCCTCGCTGTTAGTTATGACTACCGGCTGATTGTTCTCCAATACTGCCACACAGCTGTTTGTTGTTCCTAAATCTATACCTATAACCTTGCCCATTTTATGCCTCACTGTTTATTAATGTTTATTTTCTGAATAGTTACATCTTAATAATACTTTATGCTTCGAAAATTCACTCGTCAAGGCATGAGGCTGTTATTTCAGAGAATGTTTATACTTTTAATTTTTAATACACAACATAACAACAAAGGCACCGCCGAAGCAGTGCCTTTGTTGATTAGTTTATAGGTTGGATTAAAAAATGATAATTGAGGATTGCTTATTCACTTACTTTCTTTTTGAGTAATCCGAGTAATCCACATGCAATGAAAGATCCGATTACTAATGCAACAAGATACATTAACGGATTTCCGATTGTAGGAACTACGAAGATTCCTCCGTGAGGTGCCATGAGTGTACATCCAAATGCCATTGAAAGTCCACCTGCCACTGCTGAACCGACTACACATGCCGGAAGGACATGAAGCGGATCAGATGCTGCGAATGGGATTGCACCCTCTGTGATAAATGATAATCCCATGATAAAGTTTGTAGGTCCTGCCTTTCTCTCCTCTGCTGTGAACTTGTTCTTGAAGAAGATTGTTGCAAGAGCGATTGCGAGTGGTGGAACCATACCACCAATCATAACTGCTGCCATGATATTGTAGTTTCCGGCAGCGATTGAAGCTGTACCAAATACATAAGCGGCTTTGTTTACAGGGCCACCCATATCTACTGACATCATTCCTCCGAGAAGTACTCCGAGCACTACTGCGCTTGCACCGTTAAGTCCATTAAGACCATTGTTGATAGCTGTATTTAAAGCTCCGATTGGAGGCTCAACTACAAACTGCATTATAACGCCTACCAGGAATATACCAAGCAGCGGATAAAGCAGAACCGGCTTCATACCATCAAGTCTCTCCGGAAGTTTAGAAAATACCTTCTTTAAGAGGAGCACAATATATCCTGCTACGAAACCTGCTACAAGTGCTCCAAGGAAGCCTGATGTACCGTTTGCTGCGATTGAACCGCCTACAAAACCAACTGCAAGACCAGGACGGTCAGCAATACTCATGGCGATAAAGCCTGCAAGGATAGGAAGCATAAATCCAAATGCTGTTCCACCGATTCCCTTAAACAGTGCTGCGGCCTGTGTAATAGTACCAAAATTTGCTCTCTGGTCAGCCGGCAGTGAATTAAGGTCAACACTGAATCCATCGATAAGGAATGCGATTGCGATAAGAATACCACCACCAACTACGAATGGAAGCATATGTGAAACACCATTCATCAGGTGCTTATAAATCTGATGTCCAACGCTCTCCTTTCCACCAACTGATGAATGTGAAGCCTCCTTTTTACCTGATGCCTTAAATACAGGAGCATCACCGGAAGCAATTCTCTTTATAAGCTCTTCTGCCTTATTGATTCCGTCAGAAACCTGACACTCAATAACCTTCTTTCCGTCAAAGCGGTCTGTAGGTACATTTGTATCACAGGCAACGATAACACCGGCAGCCTTTGCGATTTCATCATCTGTGAGCACATTTTTGGCTCCGCCTGAGCCTCTTGTCTCAACCTTTACCTGATATCCAAGCTCCTTGGCTTTTTTCTCGATAGCCTCAGCAGCCATATAAGTATGGGCAATTCCTGTAGGACAGGCTGTAACTGCAACGATAAATACATCGTCCTTCTTCACCTCAACAGGCTCTTTCTCCTTTTCCTCTTTGGCAGCCTCTTTCTCATCCTTTGCTTTTTCAGCGCTATCGATGATATTTAAAAACTCATCAACTGAACCGGCATTGATAAGAGAATTTGTAAACTGCTCGTCCATCAGCATAACAGAGAGCTTGCTAAGCACCTGAAGATGCACATTATCCTCTGTGTTTGGTGCAGCGATAAGGAAAATAATCTTTGCAGGTGTACCATCGAGTGATTCAAAGTCAACCCCATCTTTTACAACCATTGCCGCAAGACCTGCTTTAGTAACAGCATCAGACTTGCAATGAGGAATTGCTATACCCATTCCAATTCCTGTTGTGCCTTCATCCTCTCTTGCAAAAACACCCTTTCGATACTTCTCCACATCGGCTATTTTGCCACTTTTTGCCATCAAATCAATACACTGATTCAATGCTTCGGTTTTTCCGGCAGGCGTACCATTCAAATTGATACTCTCAGCTGCCAATAAATCCCTGATTGTCATACATCATTCCTCCTAATAGAATATATTAATTATTTATATCAACCTTTTTGATACCGTTTGTTTAATTGGAAGCACTGTCCCATTTATCAATAAGTGCTTCAACCTCAGGCTTTGTAGCCAGCTCCTCAGAAAACGCACTTGCACTTCCTGTACATACTCCATAAATAAATGCCTGCTTATAATCATTTGATTTGAGGTATCCGTAAACAAATCCGGCTACCATCGAATCACCTGCGCCTACAGAGTTTTTGAGCTTTCCTTTAGGAGCCTGTGCCTTAAATTCCTGTCCATCCTCGGTCACAAGCACTGCTCCGTCACCTGCCATTGAGACAAGCACGTTTCTTGCGCCCTGCTCCTGAAGCTTCTTTGCATATTTTATCACATCGTCCTTGTCTGTAATCTCAACCCCGAATATCTCACCGAGCTCATGATTGTTTGGCTTGATGAGGAATGGCTTATATGCAAGCACATTTGTGAGCAGATTTCTTGTCGCATCAACCACGATATTTATTCCACGGCCCTCAAGATGCTTCATAATATCCATATACATTGATGAAGGCATCACATCAGGAATACTTCCTGCGAGCACAAGCACATCAGACTCCTTTAAGCAGTCAAGCTTCTCATAAAGCTTTTTAATGTTGTCCTCAGTGATTACCGGTCCCTGACCATTAATCTCAGATTCCTCATTTGAGCGAAGCTTCACATTGATACGTGAAATACCATCCTCCACCTCTATAAAATCAGTATCAACACCTTTTTTTCCTAGAAGTCTTTTAATTTCATTTCCTGTAAAACCCGCTGTAAAACCAAGTGAAGTATTGCTCATTCCAAGATTCTTAAGAACCATGGAAACATTGATGCCCTTACCACCTGCAAAAATCTTCTCTCCAGTCGTTCTATTGACCACTCCTGTCTTAAAATCTGTTACATCAACTATATAATCTAGTGATGGATTAAAAGTAACCGTATAAATCATGTTAGACCTCCTTAATATTTTTGTATTTCTTATAGTTGTCATTGCTTAGTGCATTTGTAATAATTACAGCATCCTCAAAATCAGCAAACTTGATACTTGATACCTGTGAAAACTTACTGTCATCCGCAAGAATGTATTTCTCCTTGCTATTCTCCATGGATTTCTTTTTAATCATGGCCTCCTTTATCTCCGGAGTCGTAAATCCATTCTTCACAGTAATTCCGTTGGTTCCCCAGAAGCCCTTCGTAAAATTGTATTTATCGAGCGTCACAACGGCCTCATCTCCGACAATAGCCTCAGTAGTAGACTTGAACTCGCCACCCAGAATATATACTGTATATCCCCTATCGGAAATTCTCTTGGCATTAGTCAGAGAGTTTGTAACAAAAACCACATTCTTTGCAGTAATATAATCAATCATGACTGCCGTTGTAGTACCGGCATCTATATAAACAAAATCATTATCCACAATAAGTGATGCCGCATATCTGGCAATCTGTTCCTTTTCGCTGCGATTCTGCTTAAGCCTGTTGATAACCTTCTCATCCTGAGTATGGATATTCGTATTATTTGCAATCGCACCACCATGTACCTTGGTGAGATAACCCTTCTTGTCCATTGCAACCAGATCACGCCTGATTGTTGACTCGGATGTATCAAGCTCATCCATAAGCTGCTGAACAGTCACACTTCCCATCGAATCTAATATATCGAGTATTTTTTTGCATCTATCTTCCGCCAGCATCTAATCCCCCCTGTTTATCAAACTATTAAAAGACTTATTTTATAAGCCATTTATTTAATGCTCATTTTCAAATTACTGTATTAAACATTTCAACATTCATTTAACTTGTAGTATAATTATATTTTCATAATCCGTCATTGTCAATCATAATCAGTCATTTATATTCACAAATAATCACACTAAAAATTGTTGAAAATATATAAAGCAAGTTTTAAAATTGTGCAATATATGCAAATGCAACATTCATTTTTGTGCAGAATATACCATATATATCATTAATACTTGTCTAATTACTATTTTTAGTATCTTTTCTATTACTAATTTATAATTAATATTAATAGTTCAAATTGACTAATTTAGATTTTGCATCAATCTAACTTTGACTGATTTTGACTGTTTCATTTCTAAATATATTGTAATTCATAAATCATCATGCTAGAATATCTTCATTAAGGTACATATATTGTGATTTCGGTGCATATTTTATGATTTGAATATTTTTGATTTAATTATATTTTATGATTTAAGTTGATATTATGTAATTTAGCTGAATTTGTAATAATTTATATATCTTCACAGCTACAGTACCTTATTAAAAAAGGAGGAATTCATATGAAACAGCTTAATTGGGCCACACTCGGCTGCGGCGTAATAGCTAATGAGCTCGCGCAGGCTCTCTCAAAGGAAGGGCGCACTCTTTATTCAGTTGCCAACAGGACTCATGAAAAGGCTCAAGCTTTTGCACAAAAATATGGCATTTCAAAGGTATATGACAACATTGATGACGTCTTTTATGATCCTGATGTGGATATCATTTACATCTCCACTCCACACAATACTCACATTAATTATTTAAGAAAAGCCCTTTCTAATGGAAAGCATGTACTCTGTGAGAAATCTATCACATTAAATATTACAGAGCTCGATGAGGCAATCTCATTGGCCAAAGCAAATAACGTAATTCTTGCTGAAGCCATGACTATATATCATATGCCTGTTTATAAAAAGTTAAATAAAATAATTTCAAGTGGACAACTCGGCAGACTCAATTTAATTCAGGTCAATTTTGGAAGCTACAAAGATTACAATATGACAAATAGGTTTTTCAGCCGTAAGCTTGCAGGAGGAGCACTGCTTGATATTGGTGTTTACTCACTTTCTCTCATCCGCTGGTTCTTCAAGGAAACACCGTCGCATGTATTGTCACAGGTTAGATATGCTCCGACCGGTGTTGATGAACAGGCAGGCATTCTGCTTATGAATGATGCTGCCGAGATGGCAACAGTCACATTATCTCTACATTCCAAGCAGCCAAAACGCGCTACACTATCTTTTGACAAAGCATATGTAGAAATCTTTGAGTATCCAAGAGGAATGCAGGCAACTATTACATACACAGAGAATGGTCATAAAGAAGTAATTGATGCAGGTGATACATCAGATGCACTTTATTACGAAGTATGTGATATGGAAAAAGCCATAAACTCTGCATCATCCGATGAAATAGAAAACCTCATTCACAGTCAGTATACATATGATGTTATGAAAATCATGTCTGATATAAGAACCGAATGGGGTATGAAATATCCTGAAGAGGAATAATAATACTACTACAACTATTCAAAAAAGGATAAGAGTTGTTAAAAAAGAGAAATATAATTCTGTTTATCAGACTTATATTTCTCTTTATTAATTTAGTGTAGCATCCTGAAAAGTAATGTAGAAAATTTAAAAATAATGAAATCTTTGCAACATATATTACGTATATTAAATAAAATTCACAATATATTTTATTTGCAAATTATATAAAAGAAAGACCACATCATAAACTGATGTAGTCCTTTTAAGAGAGGTGACAGCCGGATTTGAACCGGCGATGACGGTGTTGCAGACCGGGGCCTTACCACTTGGC
>ENA-ORSC01000843-ORSC01000843.1-human-gut-metagenome-genome-assembly--contig:-NODE-843-length-22987-cov-3.593843_pt1 | contig 22987 bp, 18 predicted proteins | sample MGYA00242178_ERZ509140 | MGnify/ENA primary metagenome ERZ509140 (study PRJEB26280, sample SAMEA2338681) | human gut metagenome | biome: human gut; feature: human-associated habitat; material: faeces... | reverse complement strand
TCCTGCCGAAGGATACGAACACGGAGAAGCCTGTCTTCGAGCCGCAGAGCGAAGAAGATACATGGATGACCGCCCGCAACAAGTGGCTGCTGGCCCATCCGGACTCCAGCGAAGCAAAAACCGGCGCGCACATCGGCCTGACCGGCAAGAATATCGATATTACCGAAAACTAAGGAGGAACTGTATCATGTTTGAAAACATCCCCAATGTCAAGCTCGGCCTCATCGCCGTCTCCCGCGACTGCTTTCCCAGAACGCTCTCCGAAATGCGCCGCGCGAATATCGCCAAGGCCTGTGAGGGCGGCGTGTACGAATGTCCCGTCACTGTCGAGAACGAAAATGACATGCTCAAGGCCGTCGCTGACGTCAAAGCGGCGGAGTGCAATGCCCTCGTCGTCTTCCTCGGCAACTTCGGCCCCGAGACCCCGGAGACCCTCATCGCCAAGTATTTTGACGGCCCGTGTATGTTCGTGGCTGCCGCCGAGGGCGACGGCGACCTGATCAACGGCCGCGGCGACGCCTACTGCGGCATGCTGAACTGCTCGTATAACCTCGGCATGCGCCATCTGAAGGGCTACATCCCCGAATACCCGGTCGGCACGGCGGAGGACATCGCAAAGATGATCGCGGACTTTATCCCCATTGCCCGTGCCGTCATCGGCGTCAAAAACCTCAAGATCATCACCTTCGGCCCGCGTCCGCAGGACTTCTTCGCCTGCAACGCGCCCATCAAGGGCCTGTACGAGCTGGGCGTGGAGATCGAGGAGAACTCCGAGCTGGATCTGTTCGAAGCTTTCAAGAAGCATGACGGAGATGAGAGAATTCCGGCTAAGGTAAAAGAGATGGAAGCAGAGTTGGGCGCAGGCAATCATAAGCCTGAGGTACTGCCTAAGCTGGCTCAGTATGAACTGACCCTGTTAGACTGGATCGAGGCGCACAAGGGGTATCGTAAGTATGTAGCGATTGCCGGTAAATGCTGGCCTGCATTCCAGACCCAGTTTGGTTTCGTACCCTGCTATGTGAACAGCCGTCTCACCGGTATGGGAATTCCCGTATCCTGTGAGGTAGATATCTACGGCTGCTTAAGTGAGTTCATCGGAACCTGTGTCAGCGCAGATACCGTAACTCTGTTAGATATTAACAATACCGTTCCCGATGATATGTACGAAGAGTCCATCAAGGGCAAATTTAACTATACTCACAATGATACCTTCATGGGCTTCCATTGCGGCAATACCAACTCCAAGAAGCTGACCTCCTGCAACATGAAGTACCAGATGATCATGGCAAGAACCCTTCCCGAAGAAGTGACCCAGGGTACTCTGGAAGGAGATATTCTTCCCGGAGACATCACCTTCTACCGCTTACAGTCTACTGCAGACAGCAAGCTGCGCGCTTACATTGCACAGGGTGAAGTCCTTCCCGTTGCGACCAGATCCTTCGGCGGTATCGGTATTTTCGCTATTCCCGAGATGGGACGTTTCTATCGTCACGTACTGATCGAGAAGAACTTCCCTCACCACGGTGCCGTAGCATTCGGACACTTCGGCAAGGCTCTGTACGAAGTATTCAAGTACATTGGCGTACCAGTAGAAGATCTGAATTTCAACCAGCCGAAGGGAATGCTGTATCCGACCGAGAATCCTTTCGCATAAGGGACAATTACATAAATAAATAGACACTGATATATGCAATAAACGCCTCTGCCGGGTTGCTCGGCAGAGGCGTTATATTATGCGGAACGCTTGGCAAAATAGTATAACAAAAAATGATAAAATAAGCAAAAAAGATATTGCAATTTGGAAACGCTGCGTATATACTCTCAACGATAGAAATAAAGAGCTATGAAAGCAACCGGAAAACATTGATAAAAACGTAGCTACCAAAACCAGAGAGGATATTACCATGACAAAAGACCTGACAAAAGGCAGCCCCATGAAACTTATCATCAGCTTTGCTGTGCCGTTATTATTCGGATTTTTATTCCAGCAGTTCTATAATCTGGTAGATACCATGATCGTAGGACGGTTTCTTGGTGTGGATGATCTGGCAGCAGTAGGCTCTACCGGATCCATTAACTTCCTGGTGATCGGTTTCTGCATGGGTGTCTGCAATGGATTTGCCATCCCGGTGTCCCATAAATTCGGTGCCGGAGATTATGTGGGCATGCGTAAGTATGTGGCGAACTGTGCCTGGCTGGGACTGGTATTTTCCGTGGTTATGACCGTGGTGACGGCAATTCTGTGCCGGAATATTCTGGTCTGGATGAAGACACCGGCGAATATTATTGATGGGGCTTATGATTATATTTTTATTATTTTCATCGGTATCCCTACTGTGTATCTGTATAATATCGTGGCAGGCGTGATCCGTGCTACCGGTGACAGTAAGACTCCCGTGGTATTTTTAGTGCTGTCTTCCATTATTAATATTGTGCTGGATCTGTATTTTATTATCTCCCTGCACATGGGCGTGGCGGGGGCAGCCTGGGCAACGGTGATCTCCCAGGGAGTCTCCGGTGTGGCATGTCTGGTCTATATGGTGAAAAAGTTCGAGATCCTGCGGATCCGCAGGGAAGAATGGAAAGTGGACGGACATATGATGATGGTGCTGTGCGGCATGGGCGTTCCCATGGGATTACAATATTCCATTACCGCCATTGGCAGCGTAATCTTACAGACTGCAGCCAACACCTTAGGTTCTGCGGCAGTTGCGGCCATGACCGCAGGCGGCAAGATCGGTAACTTCTTAGCCTGTCCTTTTGATGCCATGGGTTCCACCATGGCAACCTATGGTGGACAGAATGTGGGCGCCGGTAAACTGGATCGTCTCGGCAAGGGACTGAAAGCCTGTGTAACACTGGGTGTGGGATATTCCGTCATTGCTTTTCTGATCGCCGTATTTTTCGGCGGTCCGCTGGCGCAGCTATTCGTGGACGGCGGCGAGGCAGAGATCATTGCCGACGTGCGTGCTTTTCTGTTATGGAATACAGCATTCTATATTCCGCTTGCATTGGTGAATATTGTCCGCTTCCTGATCCAGGGCATGGGTTTCCCGAAATTCGCAATTTTAGCGGGTGTCTTCGAAATGATAGCAAGATCATTAGCAGGCTTTGGACTGGTGCCCATCATCGGCTTCACCGGGGTATGCCTGGGCAGCCCCATTGCATGGCTGATGGCAGATGCCTTCCTTATTCCGGCTTATTTCCATGTGAGTAAGGTGCTGCAAAAGAGGATGGTGCCGCAAACGGATGTCCCACAGGCAGTTTGACAACACGACGGTCGTAAGTCACCAGACCGTTGACTTCTTCCTCCACATCGGAGAGCTGCGTGTATACCGCACCGCTCAAGCCCTTTGAGATCAGAGGAAATAACTGGCTGGAAAATAACTGCTTCAGGGCAGCAGCCATTTCTTCCGGGGTGTCGTACTTTTGATATCCATAGACGCGGTTCACACTGGAATGCCCAGCGATATGGCAGGCGTAGCCACCATATTCCGAGATAACGAAAGCCCTTTTTCCATCCAATTTTACCTGTAACGGACGGAAGTAGTTATGAATACTGCGGAAATCCCCGCCTTTCTGGTCAAACCAGCCGCTGGCATGGTCTACCGGACGGGTGGGGTCTTTTTTTGCCACCATTTTCGCGATACGGGCGGCATCGAACTGCCCCCAACCCTCGTTGAAAGGCACCCACACGGCAATGGAAGGCACATTGTACAGATGATCTATGGTGTCTAAACATTCCTGCTCCCAGCTTTTCCGGCCTTCCTCGGAGCTACGGGAGAACAGTTCGTAATGATTGTCCTTCGTGTGGGCGGACATGTGGGGGAACAATGTTGGCATATAACACACCCAGGGCATATGATAGGTAGAGCCACCGCTGACCATATCCTGCCATACGATCATTCCCAGACGATCGCAGTGGTAATACCAGCGTAGAGACTCGATCTTGATATGTTTCCGGAGCATGTTGAAGCCCAGGCCTTTTGCAAGGTTAATATCATAGACAAAGGCCTCATCGCAGGGAGCGGTCATCAGTCCGTCGGACCAGTAGCCCTGATCCAGGATCCCATGGAGAAAATAGGGCTTGTGATTCAGGCAGAAGCGGGGGATACCCTTAGAATCTCGCTCTACGGAGTAGCAGCGCATGGCAAAATACCCTTCCACGGTATCACCATCGGCAGTCAGAGTAAAGGGATACAGCCAGGGGTGTTCCGGACTCCAGGGCTTGAAATTCACAGGCTCCGGTGCATCAGCGGGATCTGCTGCGGAATAGGTGACGCTGGCGGGAAAAGAAAGTACTACCGTGGTATGCGTGAGCCCAAAGGAATCCTGTTGCTCAGAAATTTTACGTACACGCATCCGCGTGAGTGAATCGGTATTTTCCTGCGCGAGGGTTCCGTCGCAGGAGGGGGTACTTACCCGGAATTCCAGATGGTTGAACGGCTTCGGAGAACACAGAACGAAGGTTACGGAAGCCTTGTTGTACTCCGGAGTGATCTTATAATTGATCACATAGTTTTCCGGAACCCATTCGTACCAGACGCTCTGCCAGATGCCGCTCTGGGCAGTGTAGAACATGCCGCCGCGGTTCAGGGTCTGCTTTCCCCTGGTGGCGTAACCGGTGTCGGTCAGATCCCGGACTTTTACGTAGAGGGATACAGGATCCTCATTTACATACTCCGTGATGTCTAAGGAAAAAGGAAGGTAGCCGCCACTGTGGATGCCAAGCTGCTTTGTGCCGAGGAAAACGGTTGCCTCCTGATCTACCGCGTCAAAATGCAGAATGCAGTGCATGTTTTCCTCTTTTTGGGAAAGCTCTTCCGTGGAAAAAGAAAGTTCCCGGTGGTACCACAGGTACTCCGTGGGCTCCAGCCGTCTGTGAACTCTGGAAAGCAGGGCTTCCGGAGAAAAAGGAACCCGGATGATACCCTGAGCGGTAAAATGTGCAGGATCCTCCGAGGAACTGCTCCCATCTGCGGGCACAAAGGCATATTCCCAAAGACCGTTCAGCATATGATAATCTGTACGTCTCATCTGCGGCCGGGGATATTCGGACAGGATATCATCATAAGAACCGGATCGCATCAGCAATTCCCCCCAGGGAGTATAGAGGGGATGCAGGGTATCCTCCGGGTGTGCCTGATTCAGATTCGCAGCAGCATCTTTTAAGTTCATGCGAAAACCTTCTTTCCTAAAATAGATTATTTATAGTATACTACATTTGGAAGCATAGCACATGAAAAATGATACGATTCTTTGAGAAAAAAGTTTAGATAAGCCATCCAGAGAATTAATTCTGAAAATATGAGGTAGTACAGATGAATATATTGACTGTTGACAATATTACCAAAAGTTATGGAGTACGCAAGATTTTTGACGGAGCCTCCTTTTTCCTACAGGAAGGGGAAAAGGCCGGAATCATTGGTATTAACGGAACCGGCAAATCTACACTATTAAAAATAATTGCCGGGCTGGAAGAGACTGATGACGGTACCGTGATCAAGGCAAATCACTGTCTGGTGCGTTATCTGCCGCAGAATCCGGAGTTCGCACCGGAAGAGACCGTACTGGAAGCGGTGCTGCGGGGCAACCGCGTGGAGGAAAACGCAGGAACCATCGAGGCGGATGCCAAAAGCATGCTGACAAAACTGGGTGTTACGGAATTTGACCAGCCCTGCGGGCAGTTGTCCGGCGGACAGCGCAAGCGTCTGGCACTGGTATCGGTACTATTGTCCCCGGCGGAGATCCTGTTATTGGACGAGCCTACCAACCATCTGGACAATTCCATGTCTGACTGGCTGGAGGAGCAGCTGCGCCGCAGAAAAGGTGCCATGATCATGGTCACTCACGACCGATATTTCCTGGACAGCGTCACTGACCGGATCCTGGAGCTGGACAAGGGGAAGATCTATTCTTATGATGCCAACTATTCCGGCTATCTGGAACTGAAAATGCAGCGGGAAGAGATGGCGCAGGCCAGTGAGAAAAAGCGTCTGAACATTTTACGGAATGAGCTTGCCTGGGTGCAGCGCGGTGCCAGAGCCCGCTCCACGAAGCAGAAGGCGAGATTACAGCGTTTTGAGGAACTGAAAAATGTGAAAGGTCCTGTGACGGACGGTAAGGTAGAGCTGGCTTCCGCAGCATCAAGACTGGGACGGACCACCGTGGAGATCGAGAATGTGTCCAAGAGTTATGGGGATAAAGTCCTGATCCGCGATTTTACTTATCTGTTCGGCAAGGATGACCGGGTAGGATTCATCGGACCCAACGGAAGCGGCAAGACTACATTAATGAAAATGATCCTGGGTGAAGTGGCTCCGGACAGCGGACACATCGAGATCGGACAGACCGTGAAGCTGGGATATTATGCTCAGGAGATCGATGACACCATGATGCATCCGGAGCAGAGAGTCATTGATTACATCCGGGATGTGGCAGAATATATCATCACGGAGGATGGGCAGATCACGGCAGCGAGAATGCTGGAGAGGTTTCTTTTTTCCGGGGAAGATCAGTATGGACAGCTGGGAAAACTGTCCGGTGGAGAGCGGCGCAGACTGCAGTTATGCAAAGTCCTGATGGGGGCACCGAATGTTTTGATCCTGGATGAGCCGACTAACGATCTGGACATTGCCACCCTGCAGGTACTGGAGGATTATCTGGACACGTTCCCAGGCATCGTCATCGTCGTATCCCATGACCGGTATTTTCTGGATCGTGTGGTCCGCAGGATCTTCGCCCTGGAGGATACCCGCATGGTGCAGTATGAGGGCGGTTACACAGATTATGCCAATAGGAAAGCTGCGGAGGGGAACACAGAGAGCACAGGAACGGCGGCAGCATCCCAGCCGAAGAACGCCGATGAGGAAACTACTTCTAAAAACTGGAAAAACGGACAGAAACGCAAATTAAAATTCACTTACCAGGAACAGAAAGACTATGAATCCATTGAAGGCGAAATGGCGGCATTAGAGGATAAAATTGCAACTTTGGAAGCAGATTTTTCAAAATATGCCAGTGATTTCGTGAAACTCAATGAATTAACACAGGAAAAAGAGGCTGCGGAACAGCAGCTGGAAGAAAAGATGGAACGCTGGATGTACTTGGAAGACCTGGCGGCGAGAATCGAACGGGGAGAAGAAAACTGACAATCCGAAGTCCGGAATGTCAGTCTTCTGCATCGTCGGTAGCTGCCGCAACTGCGGATACCACGGAGGATACTACGGCGATCACTACTGCCAAAAGGATGATCAAAAGTCCGCCGGCTAAAAGTAAAAACATAAAGTACGCTCCTCTCTGAAATAACTTTACAGACACCCATATTATATCATTTTTCCTAAAAAAAACAATAAAAATCGGCATATAGTAGAAAAAATCACCAAAATGAAGTATAATAAAAGCATTCATCGGGACTGATTTATGTTTTGAGGAGGGTGCCTATGACGTATCAGAAAGCAAAAGAGGAAATCGTTGAATCTTCTCCGCAGAAAACAGATGCCGGAAAAGAAGAATTATATCTGTATTCTCTTAGAAAAATGGCGGAAGAAAATGTAGAAAATAACAGAACAGGGCTGACAAATCTGCATAATATCAATTCTTTTTTCTATCTGTGCGGTGAAATGATCAAGCAGCAGCCGGATAAAAAATACGGTGTCATAATTATGGATATTGTACAGTTTAAGGCTGTGAATGAGTTCTGCGGCAGAGACGAAGGAGACAGATTGCTAAGATTTATTGCGTCTTGCTTTGACTGGTATGAGAATAACAGGCCGGATAGCTATGCCTGCCATATCAGAGCAGATATCTTTTGCTTATGCACAAGCTATGAGGAAGTAGAGGAACTGGAAATTATTGTGCGGGAGATCAGAAAAAAGATAACTGACTTTCCGTTCGCTTACCGTGTACAACCATCCTTTGGAATCGGAATCTCACCGGAGAGAGCCCCTGCCATCAGCTATCTGAAAGATTGCGCCACGATGGCTATGAACAGTATCAAAGGCAAAGTATATCGGACATATGCAATATTTGACGAAAAAATGCGTAGTCAGAAGATGCGAGAACGCCAGGTGGAAAATGATATCGTGTCCGCACTGGAGAACGGAGAACTACAGCTGTATGTGCAGCCCAAGGTCGATATGAGGGACGGAAGAGTGATCGGAGGCGAGGCGCTTGTGCGCTGGAAGCATCCGGAAAAGGGGCTGGTGCCACCGAGAGAGTTCATTCCCGTACTGGAGAAAAACGGATTTATCATCAATGTAGATGAATATATCTGGGAGAAGGTGTTTGCTTATCTGGGAAAATTGCACCGGGAAGACCGGATGCTTGTCCCCGTTTCCATCAATGTATCCCGATTACATGCCTATGATGAAAAACTGGCAGAGACACTGATCCGTCTCAGGGAGGAATATGATGTTCCGCCGGAGTATGTTCCGTTGGAACTGACAGAGAGCGCCTTCCTGGAGGACGAGGCAGGTATGTATCGCCGCATGGAAAGCCTGCGGGAGCGGGGCTTCCTGGTGTCCATGGATGATTTCGGAACCGGTTATTCGACTATGAATATGCTGAAGAACCAGACACTGGATGAGATCAAGATCGACAGAGAGTTTATCCGGGATCTGGAAAAGGATAAGAGCCGGATCATTATCCGCAATACCATTGCCATGCTGCAGCAGCTGGGAGTACATATCGTGATTGAGGGAGTGGAAACAGAGGAACAGAAGAGCTTCCTTTTGGGATGCGGTTGTACAGATGCACAAGGCTTTCTGTTTCACCGTCCTATGCCGGTGGAGGCGTTTGATGCATTGCTGTTGCAACAGGAATGTGAGTATGATAGGACAAAATAGACAAAGACAAAATATACAAGGTGCGAGACCGCAGTCTGACTGGATTTTTAGTGAAAAATCCCCGGACTGCGGTTTTTGTTTGGGCACTATTCCGAAAATCAGGAAATAGTTTTGAAAGCGTTGACATATCATGGCAGAAGGAGTAATCTGCATATTACCCGACGGGACAGTCAGAGCGTCGGCATCTTTTATCCGGTCATGTTCGACCACACATCACATTACAGAAGAAGTAATAACAGGGAACGGCTACAACAAAATATGCGATTGGAGGAAAAATGGAAGAGGATTTACAGCGATTAGTAGAGGATTTCCTTACGCAAAAGCAGATTCTTTTGGTGCAGGTGAAAAAAGGAATTCTGAGTAAGGAACAATTTTTACGGGAAGTTTTGAAACACATAGAGCAGAATTATCATTTACCGGTGGAAAAACAGGCGGATCTTTTAAAAGAATTCGAGCAATATGTGTTCGGCTATTCCAGATTGTCACCGCTCATGGATGATGGGAGTATTTCGGATATCCGTGTAGTCAGCCATGACTGCATTCGGATCAAGAGAGAGGGGAAACGTATGGATGCAGGCATTGCCTTTGCTTCCGAGAAGGAATATCGGCAGTTTATTGATTATATAGCGACCAGAAATCAGGTGAATATTTCGAATCTGAATGCGATTCAGCGATTTACGGATACGGAAAGTCATCCGGATTTTATATTTCGTTTTACACTGTCCATGCCGATCGTGAATACATACAGCGAACCTTATCTCTGTATTCGTAAAGTTCCGAAGAATTTTCCGATGATGGCGCAACTGGTGGAGAAGAATATGATGGACAGGGCAACGGCGGAACTGCTGGTGCAAAGGTTCCGGCAGGGGTCCACACTGATCTGCGGAGGCAATTCCTCCGGGAAAACGACACTGCTGAATGCACTTAAAGAGACTTTGCCGGATGATATGGCGATACTGGTGGCCCAACAGGCGGATGAACTGACGACACTTTTCCATCCGGATATGATGTTTCTACATTCCCTGCCGGGTGCTTCGGAGAGTTCAGTGAATTATGATCTGAAGCATATCAGCATTGCCGGTCTTACCATGGATGTGGATTTTTTCATTATCGGAGAAGTGAAGGGCGGAGAGGCACTGTATCTTCTGAATGCAGCTTATACGGGACAGATCTGTGCCGCTACAGTGCATGCGCCGTCCGCTGACAGAGCTCCGGAGAAAATAGTGGATTATGCAATGTATGACAGTAGATACTCACGCAATGAGTTGATGAAAATGATGGACTGCTTTCAGACACTGATCTTCATGGAACATTACAGGGTCAAGGAAATATTTGCCTGCCTGGGCTGGAACGCAGAGAAAGAGAATCTGGAATATGAGAGGTTGTTTTGATCATTACACAGGAGGAACTTATGATCATATACGTATGGATTGTCTGTTTATTATTTATGGGCTTTTTGCTTCTGTTTGGCCGGATGAGGTGGCTGGAGAAGCTATGGGAGCTGTTGCACCGGACCAGGGAAGGAATGGATCGTGCGTCACAACTGAGAGCAGTAGAGAACCGGCACCGTCTGATGGAATTTCAACAAAAAAATAATGTCTGGTACAGGATAGAAGAGGTTTTACGGTACAGCGGATTGCGCAGAAGAATGCCCCATTTTACAGCAGAAAAATGGGTTGCCGGAAATGTACTGCTGATTGCGGCTGTCTTCGGAGGGACACAGGTGCTTGGGTGCAAAATGATAACTTCACTTATGTATCTGATGATCACAATGGCTGTCGAGATGATTCTCCTGAACACCTTTCGTTTCTTGGAATACCGGTCGGTAAATGACAATATTTTAAAGTGCCTGAATTTCCTGGGAAATTACAGCCTGACTGCCGGGGAGATCACCGGTGTCCTGGGGCAGGTGAGTAAATATATGGAAGAGCCACTGAAAGGAGTGATGGAGGAATGCGCCTATGAGGCACAGATGACGGGAAATTCCTCCACGGCACTGCTGGCAATGTCGGAAAAGGTGGAACATCCGAAGTTCAAAGAACTTGCCAGAAATCTGGAGATCAGTATACGTTACATGGCAGATCTGACAACACTGGTAGACAGTAGCAGACGTTCTGTGCGGGAATATCTTAGGACAGAGGAGGAACGAAAAGGAATGCTGAGGGAAGCAGCGATCAATATGGGACTGCTGGCGGCAATGTCAGTATTCGCTCTGATGACAGTGGATCGTCTGATCGATGTATCTGTCTGGAAGATCGTAACAGATACGTTACCCGGACACCTGGCATTGGGAATCTATGGGATCATATTTGGATTGTTCCTGCGCAAGGTATATGGGTTTCGAAGATAAACACAAATGTTGTGTAGATACCAAAATGTGAGGAGAATGAGAGAATGTACTGGAAAACTATTTGGATACCGCAGATATTGGGAGCTGTCTTCGGCGGAGTGTTTGTTTTTCGTCTGGGAAGGAGCAAAACACCGGAAATCCTGCTGCACACCATGGAAGAATTTACGGGAATGATACGGGAAAGCAAAGGCTATACCGGCTGGGCGGAAAAGACAGAGAGAAAATTGATCCGTAACGGAGCAAAATATCATTTTGGAAAAACGATTACTCCCATGAAGTACTTAACAGGTAGAATCGTACTGGCTTTTTTGGGGGCGATCAGTCTGTTGAAAATCGGATGCGGATACGCTGTTTTGGCAGCAACGGTGCTGTATTTTCTGCCGGAACTGCTGTTGATATATATGAATGAGAGGGATAATCGCAATATGTTGACGGAGATCAAGCTGATCTATCAGGCATTGGAGGTACAGATCCGTGCCGGTATTTATGTCGCGGATGCTCTGACGGAATGTTGTCAGAGTGTGAAAGGACGGCGCCTGCAACAGGCCCTGATAGAGCTGGCGGGGGATCTTGTAATGCAGTCTGATCTTATGACGGCTTTGTCAGCTTTTCAGGGAAAGTTTGATAACCGGCAAATTGATGCATTGTGCATCACACTGATCCAGGCGGGGGAATCCGGACAAGCTGTGGAACTCCTGGGAGATATGGGAGAACAGCTGAAGGATATGGAGATAACAGTCCTAAATCATCAGAAAAATGCACTGGACCGCAGCATTACATTTTACCAGTTGGGGATGCTGGGCGCGACTTTGGGAGTGATCTTGTATGCCTGTGTGGGATATATGTTCCGTGCGGCAGTGAAATTCTAAACAGCCGGCCAATGAAAAAACAAAAATACAAAATATAAAAATATTAAAATACGAAAGGAACGAAATAAAATGAAAGAGAAAAAGCACGGAAATTGGGAAAAGATTGTGAGCGGAATTAAAAAACATGCCTTAAGCAGTGAACCGGGAATCGATGGGATTCTGGTGACAGTCGGACTATGCATTATTGCATTGTTGCTGTGCGTGGTCATGAAAGACAGTCTGACAACGTTTATACAGACGATCGTGACGGCAATGCAGACAAAAGCGGCAGATATTCTCACCGGTGTATAAGGCAGGAGAGTGTATGACAGGACGAAAAAAAGAAGCCGGAAACGTAGGAGAAATACTGACAATAGGACTGTGCATCCTGGCACTCACCGCATTAATGATAAGTTATATGGAAAATGTACAGCTGATTGCCAAAAAGGCGGAAGTGGGTCAGCTGGCACGATGTTATCTGCTCAAGATGGAAACGGTCGGCTATCTGGCGGCTCAGGATCAGATGCAGTTGACCGCAGAACTGGAGAATCTGGGGATGACAGGGATTGATTATGAGGGAAGTACATTAAATCCGGCGGGATACGGAAATGACGTTGTATTGCAGATTCATGGCCGGCTGGGGGAAACTTATGAAATTTATGAAAAAAGAGTATCTACAGCGAAAAACTAGAGAACAGGGACAGGTTTCCTGGGTGCTTGGACTGTTCCTGATACTGTTTTTGGCAATACTGCTATGTATGCAGCTGCAGGTTGCTTTGTACAGAGAATCTGCCATGTATATGGAAGATGCCCTGGCACTGTCGAATCTGGCCTCGGCGGTCATCGATATCGAAGAATACGGCATTACGCAAAAAGTACTCATAACAGATCCCGAACAGGCATATGAGAGATACTGCCATGCACTGAGAGAAAATCTCGGACTGGATAATCATTTTATGGCACAGAACCGGAGAATGATCTCTGGACAGGTGGAAATACAGAATTACACAATCTACAATGTCACGTCCGATCTGGTGGTAGAAATCTGGCAGAGAGATCGGGATGGAACGGTATCTGTATGGAGTGGAAATGTCGGAAATGTTCATGCACCGAATGGTCAGATGATTGAAGAAACCGGTGTGTACAGTGAGATCGCTTATCCTGTGGAAGGATTTCTGGGGACACGCGTGATGGCTCATAAGGGAAAACTGGTAGATGTTATAAGAAACGACAACAGGGAGAAGGAAAATGAAATTACAGAAAATAAAGTTACGGGAAATGAGTAAAAACACAAAAAATAAAATATGGAATGGGAGTATTCTGGCGGCATTCATAGCGGCGGCAGCAGTATTTATCATAATGCTTCAGGCAGAAAAAAAGGTTCTGGCCGAGTATGAGAAAATCACAGTCTGTGTAACGATCGATGATCTCCCGAAGGGCGAAAGAATCACGGAAGACAACATCCTGAATTATGTACAGACGGTGGAGATTGACCGCAAGATCGTACCGGACACGGCAATAAAGAATATGGATGAAATCACAGGCAGAATAGCGGTACACCGGATTGAAAAAGGCAGTGTTGTGACCCGGGGGATGCTGGAAAGTGAAGAACAGATTACCGAAGAGATGGAAGAAGCTGTAATTGTCGGATTTCGTGCGGAAGATCTGTATCAGGCAGTGGGAGGAGTCCTGCGTGCAGGGGACAGAATTCATATTTATTGTATTGATAAAGAAGAAACAGCCAAAGAAAAGCCGGTTTGGAAGAATTTGTTCGTGCAGCAGGTTTTCGACCAAAACGGAAATGCGATAGACAGTGGAGATACAACGACTCCTGCGCAGAGGATCAATGTTTACATGGACAATGGTAAAGTAGATGATTTTTACAGAAATCTGGCAAAAGGATCGCTCAGAGTCGTTAAGGTCTGCGATTGACAGTGCTCCGGGATACACCAGGAAGGAGAAGCGGCATGACGGAGAAAATACGCTGTGCATTGTACAGCATCATGGGAATTGCACTGGGAATTGTGCTGTTGCTTCCGGGCGGGCATGTACAGGCCTCCGAAAAAAAGACGATTTACAACAGCAGTTATGTATCATTCAGCCCGGACGGGAAAGCATGGACAACCTGTGCTGGGGACCGGAACTATAAATGGTATGACGAAAACGAAACAACGACAGTGTATACCGGAATCAAATCTTCCCTGGAGGCATTACAGGAGGGAGAACATTATTACAGATTCAGCCGGAGAGGGGAAGTACCCATAGGGGCATGGCAGGTTGTTTTGCGCGGTGCACAATGTATTCATAATGCATATGGAGCACCCCCCGGATGGCATGGTATTTCGTTCGGCATGAAAAAATGTCATAGGTATTATTATTCCGGCTGGAAGCCGTTGTGTGCGGATTGCGGAGAACCGATAGAATGGTGGAATATTTATATGAGCAGGGAAGCGGCGGAGACGATACAGTATATGGATCTGGGCAGCGAAGAAAACCCTGTGACCTATTATTATTTGTGCCCGTTTTGTAGTAATCTGGAACAGGGAGTTACATTTTCACCACACCGATGTAAGACGATCTCAAACAATCAGTATAGGATTACCTATGATGCAAATGCTGAGTCCTGCCATGGGTTTATGGAAGAAAGCTATCATATGTATGATAATGCTGTACTTTATGAGGGAAAAGAAGTAACGCCGGTCACACATCTTGTGGTAAATAATTATTCCCGGATCGGATATGTGTTTACCGGATGGAATACCAGGCCGGACGGAAGCGGTATCTCTTATGGGGATCGTGCAGAAATATACAATCTGTCTACGGCTGATTACAAAGACAGGACCACATGGACGGAGGAAGACAACGGCACGGTGATTCTCTACGCACAATGGCGTCCCTGTAAAAGTACTTTGAAGATAGATGCAGCAGGAGGAAGCTATAACGGAGAAAGTGTTTTTTCAGTTACAGGGGAGTATCAAAAAAAATATGCATTGCAGGAAGCACATATAGAACCACCGGAAGGCTGTCTTATAAAGTTTGAGACCAACGGAGGTACGCCGGTGGCACCGGTCAGGGGGACTAATCATTTCGAAGAATGGATGAGGATCCTGCCATTCCATGGACAGATAGACGGGGGGAGTTATATATTTCCCGCAGCAGACGGACATACGGATACGGTAAAAGCAGTATATCATCCGGATCCGGTCACATTGCCGGCCACATCCAGAGAAGGCTGGTCGTTCGGCGGATGGTATTATGATACAAGTTTTACGAAGCCGGCGGGCGCTCCGGGGGACAGGATCATCCCCTCCGCCTCACTGACATTGTATGCTCATTGGGTGACATTGCAGTTGCAATCGACGGACAATTACAGAGCCAACAAGGGAAAAGGAGCCGTAGATCTGACATGGTCGCAGGCGGATCAAAAAGACAAATCGTATCTTCTGTTTCAGAAACGGGAGAATGGTGCCTGGATCAGAGTGAATACGGCAGACGATATCAGTAATGCAGCGAAGGTGAACAAAAAGGAGGAATATGCAGGAAAAGAAAAAACATTCCTTATTCCGTATACAGGTCTCTATACGATAACGGCGAAGGGGGCCCAAGGACAAAATTATGAGTCAAACAGTGGAGGATACGGAGGGAGCGTTACGGGTACGTTCTGGCTGCAACAGGGAGAGAAGCTTACCTGTTTTGTAGGCGGTCAGGATGGCGTGAACGGAGGTGGCAGCGCCACAGATTACGGAAATGGAGGCGGGAAGACAAGCGTTGTGTCGGACCGCAAAGGGATTCTGCTGATCGCCGGGGGAGGCGGTGGTGCATCTCCTGCCGGAAACGGAGGTGCCGGAGGAAGTATGGCGGGAGTGACAGAAAACAGTGACGGACAGGATGGAATGGCTGGTGGCGGTGCCGGATACCTGGGAGGAAGTGCCGGGGAGAGAATCGTTCATCACCATACGAACGAATGCTATCGGGATGCTTCTTATACGCCGGCTTTCGGAAATTGGCAGCATTTTGTGTATGCTAACGATTCCTACAGTAATACATATACCGCCACCAGTGTCGGAGGGCATACGAAGGATGATGACAACACTTACCATGTTATCAGAGCAGGCTGGTCCCGGCCTCATTGGGCCGCAGATGGATGGAATACCAGCGGATATCAGGGGATTGATACCAGAGGAAATACAAAATTAAATGTATCTGTATATGCTGACAGTTGGGGGAATGGGTGCAGATTTTCGCTGAACAGATCAGAATATTGTATTTTGAATCAGGCGGGAAGAATCATTCTATCCGGAAGCTTCCGGGATGCAGTGTATGCTTTGGGTGAGACACCAAACTCTTCGTGGCAGAATGAGGATGGCTCCTGGGGTGGAGCTCCGGGCACAAGTAAATTTTCAGGAACATTTCACTTTAACTTGCCGGAGGGAACTACAAAAGTATATTTGCACTTTAAATTTTATCACGATTGCAGCAATGCCTGGTTTTCATCATCTCTTACCGGTTTGAATTTCACCGGCGGAATGACATCGATTTGTGGATATACGGAAGGTCAGGTGCTGTCGTCTAAACCGGCCTATGGAGGAAGCAACTATGTGAATGAGGATTGTGTACAAATATTTGAAAGCCTGAGTGGTAATAACAGAGGTGACGGAAGCGTGGAGATTCAATCCCAAATGGTAGGATATCAGGAAACATCACATTTAAAAGGTATTGTGGCAACAGATTTTGCACTGCCGGATAAAATACCGACAGAAGCGATTTATGAGGCAATAGATGAAAAACGCGTACGTGTTACCTGGCAGGAGCCGAAGGACAACGGAACGGTATATTATCACAAGGCAGAATCATATCTGACCGGAAGTACAGTACGGCTTTGTGAATCGAATATTACACAAAACAGATTGACCAGTGGGATTGCAGGATATTATCTGGTTGCAGATGACGCAAAAGATACGAATGTAACGAAAGTTAACGGACATTTCAACACAGAACCGCATACAAATGTGACAGCTGACAAAATCACGAAGTATCTCCATGTGGCAGCAGTAGATGTTGCCGGAAATATAGGAGCTACAACACATTTCACCATCAAAGAAACAGAGGTGCCATGGAAGATTTATACCGGCCAGCTGATTCCGGAAGGAGAAGACGGAAATGTAGCTCCGTCATCGGAAGAAAGGTGCTGGTATGTACGCGCTGACGGAAGAACTCCGATCACATTAAAGCATCAGGCATATCTGAAAGGGGTGGCCTCTTTGCAATATCAGCTGAATGAGACAATTTATGAGACAAGGACACAAGAAGGAACAATAGCCCGGAATATTATCCGTACGCCTTCGTCAGATACAGCTGTGGAAACTGTCCGCACAGATGCTGAAGGTTTAATTTATACTACGGAAGGAACCACAGTATTACAGCAATATCCGTATTCATTTACTGTTCGCTCAGATTCAGGTAAAAGTCTTACCGGTGTACAAAAATTTACGATCACAGGGGACCGGTCCGGACAGAGGATACAAGTAATTCCCATTTCAGAGGCCGATTCCGTTGCAGGTAAAATCTATTCGCTTCATGAACTGGATGAAAAAAATAAGATTACTCTGATCGCGGATGGAGAGCCGCCGGTGATCTATGGAATGGAAATGCTGGAGAACAGGGAACTGATCGACAGGCGGGACGGAAAGGTGAATGTAACAATAACGGCTAGTGATGCTGTCAGTGGAGTGAAGGAGTTTTATGTGAATATACAAAATACAGACAATACTGTAAGTAAAACATATCATCCGGATGCAGATGGCAGTATACGGATGGAAATCACAGAAGATGATGCTCTGTTCAGCGGAGACTTTACTGTGTTTGCATATGCATGCGATCAGGTGGGAAATGAAACGGAAATATCCGAAGGAACGACGGAATTCGGATTGGAGGCTGACATTATCAGAATACGGGAGCCACAGGATGCAGCCTTCCGTTGCGGTGAGAGCGGTATCTTGACTTTTACAGTCTGGGGATATGCGGATCGTGTGGAAGTGATCTTCCCCAAAGAAATGACAGATCTGTGCCCGGAGCTGAATCGTATTTTTGACTATAGGGACAAGCCGGGATATCGTATTACGGAACAGTTACAGTTTATGGTGCCTTTGTATACTCCTGAAAACGAGAATTTTGAAGTTACGGTGAAGGCATATAAGGGAGATAAAAAGCTTGAGGACCATCCCGGAATCAGCGTGATCGGAGTAAAAGGCAGTGTATTGGAGGACCTGCGGACCAGACTGAGGTGATGACATGGGGAAAATAGTACTTGCGACGATCATCATTTCAGGCAGTGCAAAGTGGCTGTTGAAAGTTGGCGGGAATAAAGAAAAATGGTACGGAAGTGACAGGATTTTCATGTATGTCATGACTGTGTTCGGTGCGATGACCGTAAACTATTCGGAGCAATGCACAGAATACGGGTGGGTCGTGAGTAATCTCAGACTGCTGGCCGGCTGTCTGCTGGCCGGAGGTCTTCTGAGTGCGGCATACATGGATCGTAGAAATTGCTGGGTGTATAATTATGTATGGTGGTGGTGCCTCCCGTGGGCCGGAATCCTGGGAATGACGGCGGGCGGAGAATTTTCTGGTATCGTCGCTGTACTGGTGTTTGTCATGCTGCAGCAGCTTCTATTCAGCAGAATGTACGGAAAAGCGGATTGTCATGCATTTTCGGTCTGTGCTTTGGCGGAGTACGGAAATGCAGTCGGAATGGTGGGGTTTCTGCTGCAGATGTTCCTCTCAGTCGTGTTATTGACAATCGTGCAGCTGTTTCGGGGAAATGTCACTCCAAGAGGCAGACTGCGCGAACCACAGCCGTTTATTCCTTATATTATCACAGCATTTTTTTCCGTAACGTTCCTCGAAAGTGTTTTTAGAACAACGTATATTTATGCATAAACAGTTGCGTATCTTTTTAAAAAGTGCTATAGTAACTAAAGTTTAGAAACCATAGTGGTTTCCAAAACACAGACAGGAGGAAAATATTATGAAAAAAGCAATCGCAATGTTACTTGCAACTGTAATGTGCACAGCAATGCTGACAGGCTGTGGTTCTGATTCCGCAACCAATGAGAGTTCTCAGGCTGCTGAAAGCAGTGTGGCAGAGACTGCTGTCGCAACAACGGAAGCTGCTGCAACAACGGAAGCAGCCGATAAGACAGAGGGCGGCGTACTGGTATTCGGTACAAATGCTGAGTTCCCTCCCTTTGAGTATGTTGGTGATGACGGAGAACCCGATGGATTTGATGTCGCTCTGATCAAGGCAGTAGGTGAGAAGCTGGGCATGGAAGTCCAGGTAGAGAACATGGAGTTCGATTCTCTGGTAAGCTCTATTGGCAACAGAATTGATGGTGCTATCGCAGGCATGACCGTTACCGACGACCGTAAGGAACAGGTGGATTTCTCTGATCCTTATTACGAGGCTGTACAGTTCGTCATCGTACCGGCAGATTCCGATATTGCAACCGCTGATGATCTGAAGAACAAGACGATCGGCAGCCAGCTGGGTACTACCGGAATGTTCCTTTCCGAGGACATTGAAGGTGTTACTGCACAGACCTATAACAGAGCCATCGATGCTGTCAACGATCTGGTAAACGGCAGAGTAGATGCGGTTATCATCGACAAGAACCCTGCAGAAGTATTCAACACCAAGTTCGAAGGCAAGGTTAAGATTATCGATGGTGCAGAGTTCGGTTTCGAGACCGAAGAATATGCAATTGCACTTCCCAAGGGAAGCGAACTGGTAGATCAGATCAATCAGGCACTGGAAGACCTTAAGGCAGATGGTACCTTTGATGCTCTGGTAGCTCAGTACATCGGAGAGTAATTTTTATACAAAATATACACGAAAAAAGAAGAGAATGGCTTGTGCCATTCTCTTCTTTTTGCTATATTAAGGTAGGTAATGGAAATTTATACATTTACAAGAAAGGCATAGGAAATAACATGCAAAATATCTGGCAACATATTTATGCAGCCTTCATTGAAGCTGACAGATGGAAGCTTTATCTGAAAGGCCTGGGAGTAACCTTAGAGGTTTCTTTTTTTGCGGCACTGCTTGGTATCCTGATTGGAACGATTGCAGCATTTTTAAAATTGTCTACGAGAAAAAACGGTTCGAAGACGATAGCATCCCGTATTGCGAGCGCCTATATTGATATTATCCGCGGTACGCCTACCACGGTCCAATTGCTGATCATGTGGTCCGGTATTCTGGCTACCTGCAAAAACAGTGTTCTGATTGCCAGCCTGACTTTCGGTATTAATTCCGGAGCATACGTGGCAGAAATCGTCAGAGCGGGAATTCTGGCGGTGGATAAAGGACAGATGGAAGCGGGAAGATCCCTGGGATTGAATAAATTCCAGACCATGCGTTATATCATTATTCCTCAGGCATTCAAGAGCATTCTGCCTCCGCTGGGCAACGAATTTATCGTGTTGATCAAGGAGACATCTATTGTGGGTTATGTAGGAATGAGCGATCTTACCCGTGTGGCCAATCAGATGACTTCCAAGCTGTTCGATGTATTTACACCGCTGCTTGGTATTGCCTTCATCTATTTTGTATTGACCAAGGTATTGTCCATCCTGCTTGCAAAACTGGAAAGGAGACTGCGTAAGAGTGATAATCGTTAAAGATCTGCATAAAAGCTTTGAAGATAATCAGGTGTTAAAAGGGGTAAGTTATCATATTCATCCCGGTGAAAAAATCGTAGTTGTGGGTCCCTCCGGATCCGGCAAAAGTACATTTTTACGTTGCCTGAACCTGCTGGAGAGACCTACCAGCGGCGAAATATGGTTCGACGGACAGAATATCACAGACCCCAAGATTGACATTAATAAAGTCCGTCAGCATATGGGAATGGTGTTCCAGCATTTTAATCTGTTCAATAACCTTACGATCATGAATAATATTACGCTGGCGCCTGTGAAGTTAAAACTGATGGGCGAAGAAGAAGCAAAGGAAAATGCTCTGAAACTGTTAAAACGTGTAGGACTGGAGGAAAAAGCAGATGCTTATCCCGCATCCCTCAGCGGCGGACAGAAACAGAGAATCGCCATTGTAAGATCTCTTGCCATGAATCCAAGAGTAATGCTATTCGATGAACCGACTTCCGCACTGGATCCGGAGATGGTCGGAGAAGTTCTGGAAGTTATGAAGGAACTGGCGGAGAGCGGTATGACAATGGTGGTCGTAACGCACGAAATGGGATTTGCCAGAGAAGTAGGTACAAAAGTGCTTTTCATGGATGGCGGAAATATTGTGGAGGAGAATACTCCTCAGGAATTTTTCACCAATCCGCAGAGTCCCAGATTACAGGAATTTTTATCCAAGGTATTATAAGATGTTATAAAGGAACGGTGAATGCAGATGATCACAATTTCTTTATGCATGATCGTGAAAAATGAAGAACGGATCCTGGCAAGATGTCTGGACAGCGTAAAAGATCTGGTGGATGAGATCGTCATCGTGGATACAGGCTCTGCGGATGCGACCAGACGGATCGCACAGACATACACGGATCGGGTCTATGATTTTACATGGATCGATGATTTCAGTGCAGCGAGGAATTTTGCTTTTTCCAAGGCAACTTGTGAGTATATTTATTCCGCAGATGCGGATGAGGTTCTCTCGGAAGAGAACCGGGCAAGGTTTCAGGTGTTAAAAGAAACGCTTCTGCCCGAAATTGAAATTGTACAGATGAAATACGGCAACCAGCTGCACAACGGTACAGTTTATAATTTTGATGAAGAATATCGGCCGAAGTTGTTTAAGAGACTGAGAAATTTTATATGGGAAGAACCAATTCATGAAATGGTCCGGCTGGAACCGGTTGTCTATGACAGTGATATTGTGATCACCCATATGCCGGAGCAGAATCATGCAGGCAGGGATATTGCCAATTTCCGTAAACAGATCGCAGCAGGAAGACAGCTTTCCAGAAGGTTGTATGGAATGTATGCAAGAGAATTGTTCCTGGGTGGAGCGGACAGGGATTTTCTGGAGGCAGAGAACTATTTTCAGATTCAGGTGGCTTCTCCGGACAGAAGCGGAGATGAGATCACGGAAGGCTGTTGTGTGGCAGCAAAAGCGGCAAGACTGCGGGGAGATGCGGTGAGCTTTTTCAAATACACCTCGAAGGTGATCGCCGGAGACGGCTGCTCGGAGATCTGCTGCGAATTGGGGCATTTCTACGAGACATCCGGGGACTTGGAGGAAGCGGTCATCTGGTACTACAATGCGGTATATGAAACGCAGCCGGTACTGGCACTAAGGACTTCCGGGGCAGAACCGCTGGAGGGACTGGTCCGATGCTATGATCGCCTGGGACTTTCGGAACAGGCAGCAAGCTATCGGGAAGAGTTGAATAGCAGGAGTGAGGAGTGAAATTATGAAATGGGAAGAAAATGTACGTAAGGTAGTTCCTTATGTGGCAGGGGAACAGCCGAACCGGCCCAATATGATTAAATTAAATACAAATGAATGCCCGTATCCTCCCGCACCTGGGGTACGGAAAGCGGCGGAAAATATGGAGAGTGCAGCACTCAGATTATATCCGGATTCAAATGCCCAGCCACTGGTGGATGCCCTGGCAGCATATTATGATGTAAAACCGGAGCAGGTATTCGTGGGAGTCGGTTCGGACGATGTATTGTCTATGGCTTTTATGACTTTTTTTAACAGTGGTAAGCCGATACTGTTCCCGGACGTCACCTATTCTTTTTATGATGTGTGGGCAAATATGCTTCGGATTCCGTATGAGACAAAAGCGTTGGATGATGATTTCCAGATCAAAAAAGAGGACTATTATGGGGAAAACGGTGGCGTGGTGTTCCCAAATCCGAATGCACCGACCGGAATCCTCATGCCGCTCTCAGAGATTGAGGATATCATTGCA
>ENA-ORSC01000825-ORSC01000825.1-human-gut-metagenome-genome-assembly--contig:-NODE-825-length-23270-cov-5.398579_pt1 | contig 23270 bp, 19 predicted proteins | sample MGYA00242178_ERZ509140 | MGnify/ENA primary metagenome ERZ509140 (study PRJEB26280, sample SAMEA2338681) | human gut metagenome | biome: human gut; feature: human-associated habitat; material: faeces... | reverse complement strand
TTTCTGCCATTTTTAACTCCTTATTATTTATATATTATAAAAAATAAAAGTTGAATATAGAGTTTAAAATAATAAAATAAAAGCAATAAAGCTAAAATATTATAATTCGGATTTAATAAAATTTCAAATCTTTTCAAAAATACATTTTATTTAATGTCTATTTCTAAATTAAAAATTTGAAATATTTAAAATCGTTTTAATAAAATAAAAGCGAAAATATGTATTAAATGTATTATAAAACTTAAATATTTTTAAAAAACTCAAAATTCTTTTAAAATTATTGCAAAAAATACTTGACAAACGCATTTTTATTTACTATACTATAAGTATAAATAAATTAGATTTATGAATATGGAAAATTTGATTTTGATTAGTAACAGTTCAGTTCAGTTCAGTTCAGTTACAATAATTATGGTTTAAAGTTTTTTGTCACTTCTGCACTTTTTTATTTTTATTATGTTTACTCTTTAGGCATTATTTCTAAACTTTGCCGTTCTATACATTTTATCTTGGTAATTAGTATTCGTCTTTTGAATACTTTTTATAAAAATTCAAACTTTATAGGAGGATTCATTATGAATTCTAAAAAATTATTTTTATTTGCTTGCATGTTAATATTGGCTTTATCATGCAAGGACAATTCTTACTCTCCTGGAGGAGAATCTGATGGTAATAACGGAGGTTCTAGTGGCGGCGCTGGAGGAGGCTCTGGCGGTGGTCAAGAAATTGGAGGAGGTTATATTCTTCCCCAAGGTTCTTTGTCGCAAGAGGAACAAAAAAAGATTTATGACCCAAATATTAATACTACGACTCTGTTTAAAAGAGTAGCTGGCACTAAAGAACATTATAGAATACCCGCTATAATTGTAACTTCAAACAATGTAATAATTACCGCTAATGATATTAGGCAAAATTCGACAAAAGATTTAGGTCAAGCAGGACAAGGTCCTATTGATGTGGTAGTTAGAAGAAGCGAAGATTTGGGTAAATCTTGGGGACCTAATATTAAAGTAGGACAAGGAGCCACTACTAAAGAGAATTCTTATGGAGATGCGTTTTTAGTTAATTGTCATAACGGAGATGTCATATTGGGCGTGGTTACCTACGGAGGATTTGTAGGACAGCCCGCAGGCAAAACGGTTCTTTACAGAAGTTCTGACGATGGTAAAACTTGGGTATCAAATACGGCTTTAAATGTTCCTACTGGAGCTAAAGCGGCTTTTGCAGCTTCTGGTCAAGCGGTAACCTTAAGACATGGACCAAATGCTGGACAGAAAAATTTACTTTTTACATATATCGCTAAAAGAAATGACAATACCTTAGCAAATATAATCGCATTTAGCCAAGACGATGGAAGAAATTGGACATTTTCTCAACCTTCCCCTGGGGATAATTTGCTTGACGAGACGAAATCAATTGAATTATCCGATGGAAGGGTTATGTTGAATCATAGACGAGGTGTATCAGTTGGGCAAAGACAGTGGAGCTTAGCAATATATCCTTATACTAGTTGGACTAAACAAGGTATCGACCCTGAAATCGATGACCCAGGCAATAATGCAGATTTAGCAAGATATGAATTCAACGGATATCCGATTAAGGATAAAAATTATATCCTATTTATTAATGCAAATATGAAGAAAAATGGTACATGGTTTCAAAATAGAAAAAACCACTATGTTAGCTTAACTAAAAACGAATTCGGAAATGGAAATGGAACTCAAACGGGCAAATACGCTTATCGTAAGCAACTTGTTAATGGCGGAGAATCATTATATTCTGGATATCCAGCGATAACGGTTTTACCCGATGGAACGATTGCGACATTGACGGAAGAGACGACTCAAAATCTACAAGACCAGTATGATATAGTATTCAGAAGATTCAATTTGTATTGGCTTTCGGGTGGAAAAGAATATGTCGATTATGATAAAGACCCATTATTTCAAACTAAAAATAACTAAAAAGGATATTCTATGATAAAATATAAAAAATACTTATTCGCTATATTACTTATATTTGCTTCGCAAAGCTTTAATTTATTCGGTTTCTATAGTTCGAGCAGTTTTATAGACATCTTGGTTCATAGCAATCAAGCAAGAGCGAGAATTGACGCACTCGGCTTCTTGGCAGGCCCCGACAATGTTAGGGTAGCCGTAGGATTAACTGGAGCAAATGGTTTTGGCGATTTAATTTTCCATAATAGGAATAACTATGACGATACCAACGCTTTTAATCAGTTCATACCATCCGCTTTGATAGGCGTAGGTTATAATTCCGATTTATTCGGTATAGGATTTGGTTATGAATTCACTTATAAAAGCCAAGCTTATATGGTTCATACTCCCGTTATAACTTTTACGGCTTTAAGTGATTCTATCAGATTTAATATACCCGTTTCCGTAGGCGTAGGATATAGCAGCAAAGCTTTATCGGTAGATTTAAGAAAAACTATAGTTATATCCACAGGCATAGAAGCGAGATATTATTTCGAGGAAGATATCCCAGCCATAAATCATATTAGATTATATGTTAATTATGGAAACGCTCGCATACCAAATGTTAAAGATAATTCTCAATATATGGAGCAAAGTTCCGCAGGTTTTCAAACGAGAATATATTTCAAGGCTGAAACTCCCGAAGTGAAAATATTTCCTATATTAAGAGTTCAATACGACCAATCGTTGCCGACTAAATTGCATAATTTATCATCAACGAGCGTGTTTTCGATATATGATAACTTTGATATAACGGCTAAAGGATTGCAGCCTTTTACGGCGGCTAAGGGAGCTGGTCAAAGTGCGGGAGCGCAAGGCGACCCCAACTTGGCTTCTGGTTTATCTGGAGGATATGTGGCTTCCATACCCGAAGGTATGTATGCCATAGAACCTTATAGAGTAAATGTGGCTATTCCCGTTGGGCTCATGGCTACCTCCCAAGACGGAAATATACATTTGTATCTCGAACCTTCCATATCGTATACGATAATAAACGCTAAAGGCATATACGCGTCCAGCGATATGAATAGCAGAAGAAAAACGCCTTTCATGTCTTTGGGTTATGTGGTTTACGGAGAGTTATATATTCGTCCCGTAAAAAGTTTAGAATTGTATCTAGAGATGCAAGCTGGAGGAACATCTCGTTTTGCCGATGATATGAAAACATTAAATAATGATATCAAATTAGTATTTAACGGCTCTACGGGAATCCATTATTATTTTTAAAATTTTATAAATATATAGGCTTATGGAGTGAAATTAAAATTAACTTCGTAAGCCTTAATTATAAAATATGCATTGAATATTTTATAATATAAAACATTTCAAGTAAAATCTTCTTTTACCGATAAATTATTGTAATACTTTTTTAATTTTATGATTAGTAAGGCGTCTAAATTTAGTTCCGCTTCTTGCAATAGAGCCAATATTTTGTATAACATCTTCTTTTGTCATACCGATTCCATTGTCTTTTATCGTTAGAATTCTATTTTGTTCGTCTATTTCTATTTTTATTCTCAAATTATCCATTCCCGTATATTTATCGCTTTTAGTTATGGATTCAAATCTTGCCTTATCCAAAGCATCGCTTGCGTTTGAAATAAGTTCTCTTAAAAATATCTCTTTATGAGTATAAATAGAATGAACCATTAAATTTAAAATTTGTTTAGTTTCGGCTTCAAAATTAAGTATTTGTTTTTCTGCCATTTTTAACTCCTTATTATTTATATATTATAAAAAATAAAAGTTGAAATATAAAGCCTTAAATTAAGTAAAAGTTATAAAGTGAAAATATTATAATTTAAATTAAATAAAAAATCAATTCTTTTTATTTATTGGCATAACAATATATGCATCCGTTTTGGCAAGTATTATAAGTTCCTATATCTACGCTTTTTATACAATTGCAAAGTTTCCTCTGCCCTTTATCTTTATTTTCTTTTATTTTATATCCTAAAATATTTTCTATTCTGTTTTTATCTATGCAAGAAGAATTTTCTATATTATCAAAACTCTGCGAACAGTTTTTTAATATTATATTATTTTTGCTAGCGATTTCTTTTAAATCGTTAATTAAATTTTTACGCTCTTCGATATCGTTATTTATATCTTTGAATACATTTTTTATTTTTGAATATATTTGAACAAAACTAAATATGCACTCGTCCGTATAATTTTTAAGAGCGCTTGAAATATAAGAAAAATTTTTAATATGATAATTTGAATTAAATTCTTTATTTAAAATAATCGGGTCGTATCTCCAAACTATTTTATCTTTTTTGAATCTATCGCTTATATTAATAAATTTTTTTATTAATAATTCTTTATTTGGAATATTTTTTTCTATATTTTTATCATAAGCCGTTATAGTGAAATGAATATAAAATTTATATCCCATATTTCTAACTTCTTCCAAAAAATCTATATTCGGATTTTTGCTCCAAAAAACTATTATATCTACATTTTCTTTACTCAAATCTACTTTATAGAATTTATTTTTATTAAAAGGATTTTGAACTAAAACATATTTATCTTTTAATCTTTCTAAAAACCATTTGCAATGAGTCGATGGTATATCGGTTCTTCTGCTTGCGCTTATTATCATATTTTTAATTATAATGCAAATAATTTTTTTTGACAATTTTTATTTGTTTTGTATAATTTAAGAATTATTTTATTGGAGAGAAATAAATGAAATCTTACAGAAAAGTATTGGATATTAATTATCCGAAAAGAAGAGGATATATAAACATAACTCCCGAAGTTCAAAAATGTTTGGAAGAAAGCGGAATTAAGGAAGGATTAATTTTATGCAATGCAATGAATATAACTGCAAGCGTATTTATTAACGATGACGAAAGCGGACTTCATAGCGATTTTGAAATTTGGCTTGAAAAATTAGCTCCCGAAAAACCGCATAGTCAATATAAACATAACGGATACGAAGATAACGCTGACGCTCACATGAAAAGACAAATTATGGGACGCGAGGTAGTCGTTGCAATTACGAATGGCAAACTTGATTTTGGAACTTGGGAACAAATTTTTTACGGAGAATATGACGGAAAAAGAAATAAAAGAGTTTTGATAAAAATTATAGGCGAATAAAAAGCTATTTTTTCGTTATTACTAAGACGAAGTTAACGACAATTCAATTCTAGACTAAAGCCCGACAACTATGCGGGCTATAGCTTTGGTAAATGGGGAGAGTCGTCAAGAGACGCAGAGCGAATGACATGGTAAAATAGTCATTGATAGGTTTTACAGAAGCGGGATGAAATTCCCATTGCTTAATAAAAGAAAGTTTAAAAAATAAAATATAACCCATAGCTATTTGATTTTAAATTCCAATTGTTAATGTTTTCGCTGAAAGTGGGTTTCACTCTGTAGGCTTTTAGCTTAGCCTTATTTCTTTTTGTCAAAAGAAGTAATTTTGACGTATGCCTGCTTTAGCGGGGCTCTCTTTTCTATAATAGAAAAAGAACGAATATTTTTGCATACTTTTAATGAAAAGAATAAATTTTATTAAAAGTGGATTTCTTTGCTTAACGCTATATGCTTATGGCAACGCTCTCGATGATGGAGAAAAATTTATTGATCACCAAAGGCAGAATTTAGTCTCGGTTATAAATAAACTCGCTATGACAATATTTTTATAGTAAAAAATACTAGAAATAACAATAATTTTGTATTTTATTATAAAATGTGTAAAAAATACGGGTTTTTTGGGTTAAAACTATACTTAATATAAAAAGAATTAAAACTTTTTTATTTTAAGACTTGATATAATTTTTTTTACTATTATACTAATATATAAAAAATATTTTAAGGATTATATTTTGAAAGTTATAATTCCAGCGGCGGGAGAAGGCACGAGATTAAGACCGCATACGAATACAAAACCAAAACCGATTTTGCCAATAGCGGGTTCTACGATTATAGATTTTATAATGGACGATATTTCTTTAATACCAGATTTGGAAGAGGTTATTTTTATAGTGGGATATTTGAAAGAGCAAATGATTGAATATTTGACTTCAAAATATAAAAACATTAAACTTTCGTTTGTCGTTCAAAAAGAATATAAAGGTTTAGCTCATGCAATTTCTTTGACGAGAGAATATATTAAAGATAACGATAAAATTTTTATTATATTGGGCGATACGATTTTTAAATTAAATTTGCCTGAAATAATCTCTAAAAATGAAAACTCTTTAGGCGTATGCGAAGTCGATAATCCGAGCAGATTTGGAGTCGCTATTTTAAACGATAAAGGAATAATAAAAAAATTAGTAGAAAAACCGAAAGAGCCTATAAGCAATTTAGCTTTAACGGGTTTATATCATATTATTAACTCAAAAGAATTATTTGAAGCGGTTGATTATATAATAAAAAACGATATCAAAACTAAAAACGAATATCAATTAACTGACGCTTTGGAATATATGATTGAAAGAGGATTAATTTTCAAAACATTTAAATTAGAAGGATGGTTTGATTGCGGCGAAAAATCTACTATGATAGAAACTAACAGGCTAATAATAAAGAATAAAATATTAAGCGATAATATTAAAGATTCTGCTATAGTTCCTCCCGTGTTTATAGATAAGGATGTAAAAATAGAAAGTTCGGTAATTGGTCCTTATGTTCATATAGGGAAAAATTCTCAAATAAAAAATTCTATACTTAAAAATTGCATTATGTTTGAAGAGGTTAATATATCAAATGTTTTAATGGACGATTGCATAGTTTCTGAAAAAGCGAAATATAAAGGAAAAACAAATTCTATGGATATTGGCGCTTCGATGACTATAGAGCAAAACTAAATTATAAAAAAATTAAAAATTATATAAATACCATTCATCGCAATTTTTACAAAAATCTAATTTTTCAAAAACATTATCGATATAATAATTTTCAAATTGTTTCCATATATTTTTTAAATCGTTTTCTTTTATTGAAGATATTTTTTTTTCTTTGTTAATATCGAATCTGCAAATATAAATATCGCCGTAAGCGTCAATAAATAAATCTCTAGCCAAATGCCAACAACCGACTTTAATCAAAGGAGACATATCGCCTACTCTATTGTCTTCTATAATTCCTCTAAATGTATAATATTTTTGCATTATAATTTCTACTTTATACTTTTCAAAATATTTATAATATGAAGCTAAAAAATCGAAATTCGCTTTTTGTTTAGTTATTTGCAAATAAGTATTTTTAGGCTCTCTAATCAAATAATAATCTATATTCGACAAAATTGTTTTAATATCGCCGTTTTCGTAAATTTTATTATAAATATTTTCGTCTATCGTATCTAAATGAATTATTACAAAAAGATTTTCTCTTTCGTTTTGCAAATTAATTAATTTTTTAGCTTTATCGTTATCGAGCAAAAAAGCGTTTGTTTCCAAATAAATAGTAGCATTTTTATTTTTAGTCGCATAATCTAAAATTTCAAAAATATCTTTATTAATTAAAGGTTCGTAAAAACTGCCTATTGATAAATGAAAATCTTCGCAAAAATCGACTAATTTATCGAGTATATTTTTAAAATCGTTTAAACTAATATTTTTTTCTTCTTTAGACAATTCTTTTTTTAAGCCTTCGCAGAAAAACAAATTTTTATTTAAAATATTTTGTCTATTATTTATATCGATTTCAATATATGCGGGCAAAGTTCTTCTTATAATAGGATTTTCTTTTATAGCTTTAACAATCTCCTCATAACTTTTATAATCGATAATGCGAGATATTAAAATAGAATTTCTTTTGCAATCGGCAAATAAATATAATCTATAATATCTCATATCAAATTCAGAAACCAAAATTTCTATTTCAAAAAAATTCGGGTCTATAAAAACTATATCTTTTATCGCATTTTCAGAAATTTTTATATTTTTATTTTTTGAGATATTAAATAATTTTTCAAAAGCGTCTCCTCTTATTATAAACGGGACAATTCCAATAGGATAATTTTCTCCATAACTGAAATAAGCAATATTTTCTTCATGAATTTTTGTAAGTTTTATCGTCTCTTCCACGCTAAAAAGCGGCATATTGCATGGAATATAAATTATATTATCATAGCCTTCGCTTTCTTCGTAAATATTGTTTAAATAATTTTCTATGTTTTCAATATTTTTATTTTCTATAAATTTAATATCGCAGTTTAAATTATTTTTAAGAGAGTTTATTTTATTTAGAAATTGACTTTCAAATTCTTTTGAATATTTATTTGAAAAAGAATTATCGACTAATATTAAAAAATTCATTTAAAAACCTCTATTAAAATTCAATATATTTTTTAATTAAAATTAATCCGAGTAGGAAACAAGCATATCTTCCTGCTCTTTTTTAAATAAAGCTTCCGTTATTTCGTTTATCTCTCCGTCCATAAATCTGTCTAATTTATATAATGTTAAATTTATTCTATGGTCGGTTACTCTATTTTGCGGAAAATTATAAGTTCTTATTCTCTCGCTTCTATCTCCCGAGCCAATTTGTTCTCTTCTCTCTTTAGATTCTTTCGCTTTTCTTTTGGCTTCCTCTTTTTCGTATATTCTCGCTCTTAAAACTTTCAAAGCCTTTGCCTTATTTTTATGTTGACTTTTTTCATCCTGACATTGAACTACCAAACCCGTTGGCAAATGAGTAATTCTAACGGCGCTATCGGTTGTATTTACCGACTGTCCTCCAGGTCCGCTTGAACGAAATATATCGACTCTTATATCTTCGTCTTTAATAACGACATCGCTCTCCATAGCTTCGGGCATAACCGCCACAGTAGACGCCGAAGTATGAATTCTCCCTCCCGATTCTGTCGCGGGAATTCTCTGCACTCTATGAGTTCCGCTTTCAAATTTCAAACTTCTATAAGCGTCTTTTCCCGAAACTGAAAATATAACTTCTTTATAGCCTCCTAATTCCGTAGGACTTGAGTCTATTATCTCCATTTTTAAATTTGCTCTTTCAATAAATCTAACATACATTCTAAATAAATCGCCTACAAATAAAGCCGATTCTTCTCCGCCCGTTCCGACTCTTATCTCTATTATAATATTTTTTCCTTCGTTTTTATCTTTAGGCAAAAGTAATAATCTTAAATTCGATAAAATATTTTCTTTTTTTTGATTAAGCTCTTCAATTTCGGATATAGCCATTTCTTTAAGCTCTTTATCGCTATCTGAATTTTTTATAATCTCTTCCAAATCTTTAGACTGTTTCAAAATTTCTTTTAATTTTTTATATTCAAAAACTATATCCTCGATTTCAGATTTTTTTTTCATAAGCTCTTGAATCGCTCGATTATCTTTTATATTTCCATTGTTTAATTTTTCAACTATTTCGTTATAATTATTTTCAACAAGCGATAATTTATCTGTAATCGACATAAAATTATTTTTATCTCCTAATAATTTTTATTATATACGATTAATTATATTTATCAACTATTTTTTAATTTTGTATTTTATAAAGTAAATTACTTAAATATAATTTCCTCTATTTTATATTTTGCATTTTCTAAAATTTCTTTAGCTTCTTTTTGTAATCTTAAAGCTTTTTGTTTTCTTTCGTTAATTTCATTTACAATTTTTTGTTGAATTTCAATCGGCGGTGTCGGAATTTCAATATTTAAAATATCTATATCGTTAATAGTTGGATAAGTAGAGCCTGTAACATTTCTTACTATTAAAGCATTTAAAATATTTGTTCTCAATAAATATTGTAATAATTCTTTTTTGTATTTTCCGTTTTCTCTTAAAACGACAAAAGCGCTTGTGCAATAAGCTTTATCTTCTCCGTTATAAATAGCTATTGCTTTTCTATTTGGACGCACTTTTGAAATAAGCAAATCGCCTTTTTCTATGTAAATTTTTGAATTATTTGGTAAATCTTTTAATGGCACTACTTTCAAATTAATTATCGCATTTTCTATATCAATATCTCCAATTTCAATATATAAAACTTTTTCGTCAGAAGGTTGCAATATAATTCTAATATTATTCATTAATTCTTTTATTTTCGTCAATTTATATTTTCCTTGAATTAAAGCCTTTTGATAATCATTATATATACTTTGATGATATTCACAATCAAACCTATTGCCTTTTATTTCGCTTAATTTTACCGTGTAAGAAATTCTATTTTTCAAATCCGTCTCTTTTTTAGGCAAATTAATTCCAAGTTCTCTTAAAAGATATTCGTCAATAGAGCTTAAAAGTTTATCGGCTTCTTTTTCAAGTTTTTCTTTTAATAAATTAGCCTCTTTCATAATATTTGCTATTTCTTTTTGTTTATCTAACGGAGGTAAAGGAATTGTTAAAGAAGAATATTCTTCCGCATTAATATTAGATTGCACAGCGGGGCGTTCATGTTGTTTTACCCATTCCCAATATTTAGAGGTTTGACAATATGCCAATAAATATTCGGGATATATTTTTGAAGTGTCTAATATATATTTTATTAAATATCCAGCATATATAGATTTTCCCATAGATTTTTTATATAAAAATGTTCTTCCTACCGAACCCGTGCGAGCAAATAAAAAATCGTCATCATTTAAAATATATTTATCGTCTATATTTTTAGCCGTTTTAATGGTATCGTTTTTTAAATTTCCATTTTCGTCAATATCCGAAATTCTAATATAACGAATATCGCCTTCATTATAAGGTATTGACGGCTCATTTGCTCCGTAAGTTCCTTTATTTAAAATACAATCTTTTAATTTTACTATAGAATATTTAGATAATAAATTATACGGATTTTTATTAAATCCTGCGTCAATTCTCTTATTTGATTTTATGCTATTAAATTTTATTAAAAAACATTTATCATTTAATTTAAAGTTTTTTTTTTCGATAAAATTTTTATAATTGTTAAAAATTTCGTTTAAGTCGTTTTGTTCTATTTCTCGTCCCGTAGCGTCATAGCCGACATATTCCGCTTGAGCCATAAATATATCGTAATCTTCTTTATTTTTTATAGATTTTGTTAAAAATAAAAGAGAACATTTTACGCCCGCTCCGTAATGAGAAAAAGCCGTTTGAGGAATGCTAACTATGGCGTTTATTTTAAAATTATTCATAATAAAATCTCTAACATATTGAAGAGTCGCGTTTGTAAGAATGCCATCGGGTAAAACTATAGCCATTCTGCCGCCTTCTTTCAAATATTCAAAACATCTTTCAATAAATAAAACTTCCGTGCTTTGAGCCGCTCGCTCTTTTCCGTTATTTAAACCTAATTGATAATCTTTTAAATATTTCTTTTCGTTTATTAAAACTTTCGCTCCAAATGGCGGATTGGTTAAAATAATGTCGAAATTTCCTTTTTTAAATTGAGAATTTATTTTTGTATGTTTTTCTATATTATCCAAAGAATCTGCAGATATTATATTTGTATGTCCGTCATCATGAATAATCATATTCATTTTGCAAACTCTTGCAATTTGTTCGTTTATCTCTATTCCGAAAAGATTTTTTGAAGCGAAATCATGCCAATATGAATAAATTTCTTTTTCTTCTTCGTAATCTTCTTCCGCTTTCTTTCTTATCAAATCCATAGCATGAAGCAAAAAGCCACCGCTACCGCAAGCAGGGTCAAGAACTCTTTCGTTTTGTTTTATAAAAAGCATCTTCACGCAAAAATCTACTATATTTCTTGGCGTAAAATATTCTCCCATTTTGCCTTTGAAAAAATCGCCCATAAATCTTTCAAAAGCCACTCCTTTACTGTCTAAATCGGTTTTATTTATATTAATGCTTTGTAAATGTTCTACCGTTTTATAAATTATATCGTCTTCAAGTTTTATATTTTCAGAAAATACATTTGGGTCTTGTTCTTTGCCTTCTTTATAAATTCCATGAATTCTTTCGGCTATATCCGAACTTTCTTCATGCGTTCCTACTTGAAATTTATAAAATTCGCTAACCGCTGTTTTCTTTTCGTCTTGCAATTTACAAAAAAGTATTTTAGAAACTTCGTCAAATGCATCCGAAGGATTAAGTTTTCCGCCTTGCCAAACCGTATCATGACATTTTTCCAAAGTTTTAATTAACTCTTCCCTCGAAACTATTTTTAAAGAATTTCTATTTTCTTTAGAGCTCTTCTTTTCTTTTTTAAATCTATATTTCGGAGCTTGTCCATAAGAAACGGGAATTTGAGATATAACATTTTTCTCTCTTTCCATAGAGTTGAAATTTTTAACATCAAAAGCCGTGTCCGTATTTCCAGCGACAACCCATGAATATTTAGCGCCCAAACTGTTTGCATTTCCAAAAACCTGTTCTATTGCTTGCTCAAATTGGCTGTCCGAAATTCCGTCTTTCTTGCATTCTACTACCAAATAAGGCTGCGTATCTTTTCCTTTTTCGTAAACTACTATATAGGCTAAATCTTCGGGCGTTCTTCTTGGAACTCTAACCTCAAAATCAATATCTTTAGCGTTATAACCAAAATCTACAACTAACTTTATAAAAACCGAAGCGCGAATTTTTTCTTCAGGGTCCTTATAATTATAACTTTTTTCAGTTTTGGCATTATAAATAATTCTTGTATTTTCATTATTAAAAGAAATTAAATTATTAGCGATGCCTTTTTGTATAATATCGTTATCAAAATGTAGATAATCTTTATTTGCTTCTTTCATAGATATATAGCCTTAAAGTAATTATTATAATTTAATATCGGAAATATGCTTATTTTCTAAATTATTTAATATTATTTAATATATAAAAGATTTAAATATTAATTCTTTATTTTAAATCAATATCAATATTAATATAATTTGATTTTACAATCGCATTTTTTATAACGCTATTGTTATAATTGAAAATTTTAATTGGAATATTATTAAGTCCTTTCAAAGTATAAAGAGTAAGAATATCAATATCGTCTTTTTTATAATCGATAAAAATATTTAATTTAATATTATCTTCTTTTAATTTAATCGCTCCGTATATATCTTTTTTAAAATATTGCAAAATATTAAGCAAAGCGAAATTATTTATATTTGGCAAATCAAAAAAATTTTTACTAAAATAAAATGAAATATCGGAATTATAAGAGATTGGAATTTGATTCAAAATATTAATATCTTTTAAAGTATTCGTTTTTGAAGTTAAAAAATAAATTATCTTTTTCAGGTTTATATAATTTTTAGTTATAATTAAAAGTCCGTTATAAAATGCAAAATATAAAAAAGGTTTATCGTTTCCTACAATAAAAAATTTCATTCCGTCATAATTAATTTTATTTATATCATATTCTATTCCGCCAATATTTAATTTTTTTATATTTAAAAAATTATTTGCAAAAAGATTTATCAATTTTCCCGTATCTAAAAAATAAAATAATTCAGAATCTTCAAAATTATTATTATATTGCCATAACAATATCGAGAAATTTCTTTTATTTAAAATATACGAAATTATTTTTGCGGACAAATTAGAATTATTTTCTAAATTATTAAAAGTTTGTAAAAAATCGGATATTTTTATTTCGTTTAATAAATTATTATTCAAATTTTTCGCGCTTATATAAACTATGCTGTCTTTAGGCATTTTTACTTTATTCATATATTTTTTATGCAAACCATAAGGATAAAATCCGTATATAAGAATAGCGGATATTATAATTAATAATATTATAGATAATGTAATTATAAATTTTATTTGTCTGCGTCTTTTTATGCTTATCATAAATTTTATTCTCTTTTAATAATAAATTAAAAAATATTATTTAATATACGAATAAAAAAATCTTCTTATCTCCAAAGTATCAACAAAAACATCTTTCAATTTAGGATTTTGCATAGAAGACGCCGTATAATGATATAATGGAATTAAAGCCATATCCTCGCCTATAAGCATATCTTCAGCCTTATGCATATTAGCCATTCTTATATTATTATCCATAGTAGATTGCGCTTCTAAAATAAGTTTATCATAATTAACATTGCTATAGCCTACTCTATTGCCCGCTCCGTTAATCGTAAATAATTGAAGAAAAGTCATAGGGTCTAAATAATCGCCTATCCAATCGGCGCGGCATAAAACATAATGTTTAGTTTGTCTATTCTTTTGAAATACCGCCCAATCTTCTTGAACTATAATCATATCGATATTTAAATTTTCTTTCCACATTTGCTGAACGGCTTCCGCTATAATAACGCCCGAACCTGGATTAGTTTTAAACTCTAACACGGGAAAATTTGCGCCGTTAGGATAGCCCGCTTGAGTTAAAAAATTTTTAGCTTCTTCGATATTATTTTTATAATCTTCTTTATCCGCGCTAAAATATTTAATTCCGTTTTCTCTAAAATCTCCGTTTATATCTTTAAGTCCGTAAGGCACGAAAGCTATCGCGGGTTTTTCTCCGCCTTTTGTAATATTTTCAACTATATAATTTCTGTCTATAGCAAGCGATAAAGCTCTGCGAACTCTTTTATCTTTCAAAACAGAATTCGTATTATTTAAAGCGTAATAAGAAGTGCCAAGCGAAGGAGTCGTTATCAAATATCCTTCTTTTCTTAAAGTGTCTATATCGCTATTTGGTATTCTTGAAGAATAAAGTAAAGAACCTTCTTTTAAAGCCGCATAAGCCGTAGACAAATCGGAAAACATAATAAAATCTATTCTATTAGCTTTTATAGAATCTTTATTCCAATAATTTTCGTTTATTTCTAAAGATATAATTTCATCGGGTTTTCTGCCTATCATTTTATAAGGACCGTTTCCTATATATGTGTCGGGCGAGAAAGTCCAATTATCGTTTCCTTCAATAAATTCCTTACGAAGAGGAGAGAATATCGGAATACAAGCAAGCTCTAAAAAATAAGCGGTAGGATTTTCAAATTTTATAATAAGAGTTTTATCGTCAATCGCTTCTATTCCAAGCTCTTCTATATTTAATTTTCCATCCATTATTTTATCCGCATTTTTTACGGGCGAGATTAAAAAGCTATAAGAAGACGCCGTTTTTGGATTTGCAAGTCTTCTAAAAGAATAAACAAATTCATCAGCCGTAACGGGTTTTCCATCGCCCCATTTTGCATTATCTCTTAAATTAAATATTATACTTAAACCGTCTTCAGATATTTCCCAACTTTCCGCAACTCCTCCGACAACATTATTATTTTTATCTTTAGTCGTAAGTCCTTCAAATATATGAACGGCATAAATCATACTATCAACAGCCGATAAAAAAGAAGGGTCTATACTTTGAGGTTCTGCTCCAACGCTCACTCTTATTATCTCGTTTGATTTTTTATCAGAACATGAAAATAATGTTAAAGTTAATAATATAAATAATACTTTCTTCATAATGATTACCTCGTTTTTAATATTTTAAATATTTATTAAAGTTATATCAAAATAGTTGATATTTGTCAATAAATATTTAATTATAATTTAAGATAATTATATATTTTTATAATAATCATTGAATTTTTTTTAGTTTTCTGTATAATCTATCCAAATGAAATATTATATTTTTTTAATTTTAATTATATTTGCAAATATTCTATATCCTTTAGTCATAGTCGAAGGAAAAATAAATAAAAAAAATATATACAAATGGCAAACAATAAAATATTCTTTGGAGTTTATAGGCGATGCGGAAACATTTAAAGCGGAAGGATTAAACGAAAACGCTATAAGCGATTTTAAGGTTATAAAAAAAGAAATTGAATCGGAATTATCGGCTAAAGAAAATAACGAAGCGATTTCAAAATATAAAATAATATATACTCTTAAACCAATACGAAAAGGAAAATTAAAAATTCCCGAACTTGAAGCGCAATATTATGAGATAAGAAACGGAAATAATTTAATTCCTAAAGAAGAGCCTTTAAGAGGATATAAAATAAGAGTTTTTGGAAATTATTTTTTAATCATTACGATAATAGAATATTTGATATTAATATTAATCGTATTTTTAACATATAAACATATAAAATCTAAAAAATTATCTAAAATAAAAAACGGAGAAAAATAAAATATGAGCGAAGCAAAAGAGTTAAAAGCGATTTCAGAAGCTGCAAACGCGGCTTTGGATGTTATAAACGCTATTAAAGACGAAATTAAAAAAGTTATAATCGGACAAGTAAATATGATTGATAAACTTCTTTTAGGAATTATATGCGATGGGCATGTTTTACTTGAAGGAGTTCCTGGACTTGCAAAAACTCTAACCGTAAAATCTTTAGCGGGAACTATTGACGCTTCTTACAAAAGAATTCAATTCACTCCAGATTTGCTTCCCGCCGATATAATAGGAACAGAAATTTACGATATTAAGAATTCTGTATTTTTGCCAAAACAAGGACCGATTTTTGCAAATATAATATTAGCGGATGAAATAAATCGCTCGCCTGCAAAAGTGCAATCCGCATTATTAGAAGCAATGGAAGAGCATCAAGTGACTATTGGCGATAAAACTTATAAACTTCCCGATGTATTTTTAGTTCTTGCAACTCAAAACCCGATAGAACAAGAAGGCACTTATCCTCTGCCTGAAGCTCAAGTAGATAGATTTATGTTAAAAGTTATAGTAAAATATCCGCGCAAAAGCGAAGAGAAAACAATAATAAAAAATATGTCTTCTTCAAAACCTTTAGCTACAAATTCAATAACTACAATAGAAACTATAGAAAAATTAAGAAAACTTGCAAATCAAATTCACATTGAAGAAAGATTATTAGACTATATTATAAATATAATTGATAGCACAAGAAACCCAAGCGATTATAACCTTAAAAGCGAATATATTGATTATGGCGCATCGCCAAGAGCGGGAATATATTTAACAAAAGCGGCAAAAGCAAACGCAATGATGCATGGAAGAGCTTTCGTTATGCCCGAAGATATAAGAAATGTAGCTTACGAAGTTTTAAGGCATAGAATCAGCATAAGTTATGAAGCGCAAGCGGAAAATATAAATAGCGATATGATTATAGAAGAATTGCTTTCAAATATAAATGTTCCTTAAATAAAAAATCAAGTTTTAATTGATTAAATTTTAAATTATTTTTCTTTAATTTTATTAACATAATAATGCAAATTTATGGCATGCATAACCGATAATAATTTTAAGAGGTATAACAATGAGACAGTTAAAATATTCTTTTATTCTTTTGTATTTAGTATTTGCAAATTTATATGCTCAAAATTTTGATATTATAAATCAGAATAATATTGAAGTAAATAAATTAGAAATGGGCTATCATATATATATACAGAAAAATAACGAAACTGCGGGATTAAAATTAAAATATAAACTTGAAGACGGTTCTTATTCTTATTTGTATGCAAATAATTCTTTAATAAATATTAATAATACTTCAGTTCATGATAATTTAGGATATGTCTTTGAAGCCTATTTACCCGAAACTTTACATTTATACAATAATACTCAAATTAAATTAAGAAATAATATAAATTTAATTTTTGAATCTTACGATATTGACGGAAATATTTTATCCGAAAGCGAAATTGCATTAAAAATAAATAACGATAGAACAAATCCAATAATATCTTTAAGAAATGTCGAAAGAGAAGGAGATTTATACGCTTTTTATTTATATTATTCGGGAGCAAATAACGGAAGATACGCTTTTTATGTGAGAGATGGAAAAACAAACGAAGCATATAAATTAATAAAAACTACTTACGGAAATACTATTAATGTTGACGGAAGCGCCATAATTTTAGAAGATACTTATAATAAAGAGATAGGAAAAAAACTTTATATAAAAGCTTATTTTAAAGAAATGCCTAACGATAGATATTTATCTTTTAATGTATTTAATAATAATCGGGAAACTTTTACCTATCCAATCGATTATATTATAGAATCTACAAATAAACAGATAATAGATAATACAAAAATAATAGAGCCTATGCCAAAAATAGATGAAACGCCAAGAAAAGAAGAAGAGAATATTATTGAATTAAATACAAATGAAATGATAGTTCATAGAAATATAAACAATAATATTGAAAGAGAGATTGAAAAAAAAAACTCTTATAACGAAGAGATAGATAATGCTTTAAAATCTATTAATAATGTCGAGAAAATGAAAAATACTTCCGTTCAAGACGACAACGATTTAAAAGCTAATATTCACAAAATAATTGACAAATATAATAACGGGAATCCTGTCGATTTAATTATGGTTATAGACACTACGGGAAGTATGAAGCCGTATTTAAGAGCGATAAAAACCGAGATAAAAACAATTTCAAAAAATATAATTTCAAAAAATGAAAATTCAAGAATCGGTTTTATGCTTTATAGAGATACTAAAGATAAATATTTAACTAAAAAAATAGAGTTTAATAATAATATAGAAGAGATAGAAAGAGAGTCAAAATATTTTTACGCGGACGGCGGAGGCGATAAAGCCGAGCCAATGTATGAAGCGATTCAGCAGGCTTTGGAAAAATTTGAATTTCAAAACAAAAACAGAGTTGTTGTTGTCATAACGGATGCAAAACCAAAAGTTATAGGAAGAGCGAATTTAGAATTAAATACGATAACGGCTAAAAGAAAAAATGTTAATGTTGAAATAATTTCCGCTAAAGAGATGAAAGAGGAAGATTCTGACGATTATTTATATTTTTTGAATTTTTAAGCCTCGACAAGTAGCTCCACAATGACAAGATTTTTTGCAATAGTTTAATTGGTTAAGTGAATAGTATTTATAATAATTTATTTTGATTTAAGGATATTTTTTAAAATTTAGTTTTATTAAAAAAGGAATTTTATTAAAAGCAGATTGCTTCGGATAAATAGCATAGCAATGATAATATTTTTAAAAAAGTAATTGACAAAAATTAAAATTTGTCGTATATTTAAAGCAACAGGACCCCCAGCGCTTTTGCGGACATGGGGGACATTTTTTTATATGTGGAATTTATGTATCCGAAACCTCCGCTTAAATACGAAGAACAACTTGAAAAATTAAAGAAAAGAGGTTGCATTATAAATGACGATAAAAAATGCATTTCTATACTCAAATCGATTAATTATTATCGCTTGAGCACATATTTTTTGCCATTTAAATTAGATAATGGGAATTATGAAGAAGGTTTATCGTTTAATCGCGTTTTTTCTATTTACGAATTCGACAGAAAACTTCATGGAATATTATTTAACGCATTGGAAGAAACGGAAATTTTTCTTCGTTCAAAAATCGCTTATTTTCATGCTCATAAATACGGAGCTTTGGGATATATGGATAAAGCTAATTTTTCTGTAAAAGCAGAGCTTCATGAAAATTTTATTGAAAATTTTAAAAGAGAAATAGATAAAAATAAAAATATTCTTTTTGTAAAACATCATATATACAAATACGGCGGAGAGTTTCCAATTTGGGCGGCGTCAGAAATGTTTACATTTGGGATGCTTTCTAAATTTTTTGCAAATATGACTTGGCAAGATAGAGAAAATTTATCTAACGATATTTATAAAACAAATCCAAAATTTGTAGGAAGTTGGCTTCGATGTTGCACGGATTTAAGAAATATTTGCGCTCATTACGGAAGATTATATTTTAGAACTTTTTCGGCGGCGCCTTCTGGAATCGATAATTTAGAAGAGAAATCAAAAAGAAAATTATTTGGAGCTATTTTGTCTCTTAAGAAACTTTATCCTTTCAAAGATAAATGGGATAATGAAACATTAAAAAAATTAATGTCACTTGTAGACGAACATAAAAGCGATATAGATTTGGAACATATAGGATTTTCTTATAATTGGATTGAAGAATTAAAAAATTGCAATTCAAAAATTTAAATTGCTTCGGCTACATAGTCTCGCAATGATAAACTTTTTATAAAGTAAACAATTTAAATAAAATTAATAAAATTCATTTTAATAATTTTTTCTATAATAAAATTACGGAAATTTTTTATAATTTTTTTTTCTAAACACGATTTTATTATTAAAGAAAAATAGCGAATTTTTTATTAAAGTTAGTTTTTTGATTAAATTGTATATATTGATAAACTTGATTTTTAGAATTTTTGATTAAATTGTAATATTGATAAACGGGATTTTTTTATTAAATATATATTTTTAAGGATTTTATTATTAATGAGATTATAGATTTTTATATGAATTTTTACTTGAAAAAATTAAATTTTTTTAAAAAAAATTTGTTTTAAGTGTTGACATTTTTTTAAAATATTGTTTAATTTCATTAAAAAGTTTTTCATTTGCCTTTGTTTTTAATAATCGCAAATGATTTTGATTTTATTGTTTTAAGCGCCTCGATTATCTCGCAACGATAAACGGAGCAATTAAAACGGGCGAAAAACAAATTGCCAATATTTAGAAATAAATATCCGCAACGACAATTTAGTTTTTCGATGCAAGGCGAGATGCTCTGCATGACGCTTTGATAAAATTGAAATTTGCGAAAGTTTTAAACTTGGTAAAAATCTAAAAAAATTATAGGAGAGAAAAAATGAGAAAGATTTTTTTAACCGCTATAGCTTTATTGTCTATGGCAAGCGCTTCAGTTTTCGGTATGTATGGAGTTGATTCAGATTGGATTTTCTTCCTTACTCACGGCAATCAATTTCAGGCAAGACTTGAAACTTTAGGTTTCACTCTTGGAAATGACATGATTAAAGGAACTTTTGGTTTCGATAATCCTTACTCTTTCGGCGATATGCTTCAAGTTCCTGCAAATGGAGATGGTAAATTTATTCCAAATATGTCTATGGGAATAGGTTATACTTCTTCGGCAATAGGAATCGGAGTTGGTTATACAATGTCTTTTGGCGATAAAGTGCCAATTTATAAAGGCAAAGTTACTCCTAAAAACCAACTACAATTAGGACATACGCCTGTTTTAGTTTTGAATGCATTAGATAACGCTTTGAGAATTGCAGTTCCTATTCAAGTTTATCAAATGAGTGATAAATATGCTAATGGCGCTAGTGATAAAACAACGGCGGTTAGTATGGACGCTCAAATTAGATATTATACTGGTTTGGATATGCTTCCTCAAATTAGATTATATTTAAGATTCGGACATTACGATACTGAATATAAAGAAGCTAATGCAACTACTAAAACAAAAGCAGAAAGTTTTGGTTTTGACTTTAGACTTTTCTTTGGCGCGATGGTTGAAGAAGTGGCTTTACAACCTATAGTTAAAATTCAATTTAATACGGCTTTGGGTAAAAATCATAATACAACAAGAATACAAGCTATTAATATACTTAAAGGTAGTCAAACAGTTAGCATTAATGATGTTCTGAAAAATGATAAAAACCCATATACATTAAATATAATTCCAGCTTTGGGTATATCAGCTAACTCCGATATAGTTTCATTATATTTAGAACCTTCTTTAGGACTTAAAATTACAGGTTCTGCCTCTAAAAATGTAAAAGAAGCTTATGATTTAGGATATGGAGTTTATGGAGAAATTTATATAACTCCTGTTAAGAATGTTGAATGGTATTTTGAAGCAGAATTGGGTAATATTTTAGATTTAGGTAAAGGTTTAGGCTTCAATGCTTCTACTGGTATAACTTGGTATTTGCCAGCGCTTTAATAGATTTTGTTCTTTTTGAGTAAAAAGGAAGCAAAAATATTTACGATTGGATTTTAAAAGTCTAATCGTAAGACTGAAAATTGAGCGTTTGTTTATAAAATAAAGTTGGTTAAACCGCGGGCTTTTTTAAGTCTGCGGTTTTTTTATTATTATCAAATATTGATTTAAATTTTAATGTCGGTTATAATAAATAATAAATTTTAAGGAGTAAATATGCTTAATATCAATAAACAATCTACAGAAAATTTAGCGATTAGCAATAGTAATAATGTATCTAAATTAAGAGATTTTGTAAAAACTTTTAATAGCATAAATACAAATACCAACGATACTAAAAAATAATAAGTAAGTAAAGATTAAATAATTTATGGACTTTTCTACTTTTATAACCTCTATAATATTTATATTGCCAGGATTTATTATAATTAGCACAAAAAATTTATTCTCTTATATAAAGGATATAAACACTTTTCACGAAATTCTGCAATCTATTATAGCGACTATTATTTTATGGTTATTTATTCTTTTTATTTCTAAATTTAGCTTATTTAATTTTATAGATAATATATTAAAAATAATTATTTCATTTGATAAAAACGAATTATTTGAAAATAAGATAAATATAGCTTTGTTTTTATCCGCAATTTATTTTGTTTCATTTTTGATAGGTATTATTATCGGCATGTTGTTTTATCGTTGTAAAAAAATTAGAAATCTTTTATATTATATTTATATAAAAATTTTTAATCAAACTTTATATAAACATATTTGGGAAGAATTATTTACCGAATTTGCTTCAAATAAAGATAGTTTATTGAGCGTAATTGTAAAAACCACAAATGGAGATATTTTTTTAGGTTCTCCGTATTTAATAAGTTATAATTTTAACGACAGAGCCATTTCATTTTTACATTTATATAAATTTAACGACAAAACAAATGAATTTGAATTAATTATAAATTATGATGATACGAATATAGCAAATAATTTATTTTATATAAAAGACAGTTCTATAGAATATTTATATATAATTAATAACGATAAAATAGCAAACAATTTGAAAGATAAATTAAGATAATCATTTTAAATAATTTAATACAAGTAAAAATTATTAAACGCTAAAATTTTATAATTATTTTTCTATTTATAATTTTTCAATTTCTTCAATACTTAAGCCTGTGTATTTTGAGATTAGGTTGATGTCGGCACCGTCTTTTTTCATGGTTTTGGCTATTGAAAATTCTCTTTCTTTTATAGCTTCTGATAACTCTTCCTTATAAAAATATTCATTCCATTCCTTTTTTCTATAAGCATTTATCAACGGGTCGCTATCGATAAAACTTTGACATCTCTTTTCTACTTCTTCAAAAATATTATTCTCCTTTATTAAATTTGACATATTCTCCCCCTTAAAAAATTTTATCCAACTTGATAATTTTTCTTTATCGTTATTTAAATTAAATTTCGGTAATTCGATATAATGCAACATGCAATGGTCGGTTAATATTTTATTATGTTTGATTTCTTTTAATAAATAACAAGAATGAAAGTCTTTAATATCGTTAAATAAAACAAAATCTAAAACATTAATGCTAATTACGGGCGACAGTTTTGTATAATTTTCGGATTTGTTTAAAAGTGAGCTATAACTATTTGCCCAATAATAAAGACTTCTACGAATAAAATATTGATTT
>ENA-ORSC01000823-ORSC01000823.1-human-gut-metagenome-genome-assembly--contig:-NODE-823-length-23307-cov-3.646654_pt1 | contig 23307 bp, 15 predicted proteins | sample MGYA00242178_ERZ509140 | MGnify/ENA primary metagenome ERZ509140 (study PRJEB26280, sample SAMEA2338681) | human gut metagenome | biome: human gut; feature: human-associated habitat; material: faeces... | reverse complement strand
GATGTTGCCGTTTCGGTCGATGCCGATCACATTACCTCCGTCAGTTTAAATCATCTGTCGGACAGTGTCAGTGCCATGTACCCGCTCCTTGAGCCATCACTTGAAGAAATCAATGCTCAGCTTGAAAATATTTCTTCAATCGATGATCTGAAATTAAATTCAGAAAACAAATATACGGGACTAATTCTCCAGCAAGCAATTAAAAATGCGCTTTCCAAAGCAAAATCCTGACAAAGCAGCATTTTAAAACGAAAAAACTTTACAGCCCCAACTTATCCTTTAACTCGTCCAATTCGCTCATCCAGACTGCTGAACTTGCATCACTCGGCATTCTTAAATCGCCTCTTGGCGAAACTGCAACGCTTCCGACTTTAGGTCCGTCAGGAAGACATGAACGCTTAAACTGCTGTGCAAAGAAGCGGCGGCAAAAGGTCTTTAGCCACTTGCCGATCGTTTCTTTGCTGTAAATGCCTTCAAATGCCCTGCAGGCAAGCCGGTAGATCTTCGCCGGGCCAAAGCCACAGCGCAGCAGCTGATATAAAAAGAAATCATGGAGCTCGTAGGGGCCGACCAGATCCTCTGTTTTCTGGCTGATCTTTCCGTCCTCCGGCGGCAAAAGCTCGGGGCTTACCGGCGTGTCGAGGACATCCAGCAGCACCTCCTGCAGCACTTTTTCGCTTTCGCTGCAGGTATTCGCACAATATGCCACCAGATGGCGCACCAGCGTCTTGGGCACGCCGACGTTTACGCCATACATCGACATATGATCGCCGTTATAGGTCGCCCAGCCCAGTGCAAGCTCCGACATATCCCCGGTTCCGATGACAAGTCCGTTGCTCTGGTTGGCGAGATCCATCAATACCTGAGTGCGTTCCCGCGCCTGCCCGTTTTCGTAGGTTACATCGTGCTTGTCCATATCCTGACCGATATCCCGAAAATGCACCTGCACCGCCTCTCGGATGTTCACCTCGATTAACTTCGCGCCAAGGGTCTGCGCCAGCCTGCAGGCATTTTCATAGGTGCGGTTCGTCGTACCAAAGCACGGCATCGTCACCGCTAAAATATCGTTTCTGTCTTTCCCGAGCAAATCAAATGCCCGCGCCGTCACCAAAAGGGCAAGGGTCGAATCCAGACCGCCGGAAACGCCGATCACCGCCGTTTTCGCCCCCGTATGCTCGTAACGTTTTTTCAGTCCCTGCGCCTGAATCGATAGAATCTGCTCACAGCGCTCCTTTTTCAAGGTTTCATCCGACGGGACAAACGGCATCTGGGCAAACGTGCGCGTCAGCTTTGTTTCTTCTTTTTCCAAGGCAAAACCAATCCGTACACAGGTTTCTGTGTTTTCGGGCACAAATGTGCTCATTCTGCGCCGCTCGTGGCAGATTTTATGAATATCCAGCTCCGAAAAAATCGTCTCGTTTTCAAAGCGTGCAGCCTCCGCCAGCACGCTTCCGTTCTCTGCAATCATATGATGCCCGGAAAAAACGAGATCCTGAGTGGATTCTCCATCCCCCGCGCTCGCGTAGACATAGCCACACAGAAGCCGCGCGCTCGTGGCAGCAATCAGGCTCTTACGGTAGGTGTCCTTTCCGACCGTCTCATTGGAGGCGGACAGGTTGACAATCACCGTCGCGCCCGCCTTTGCCAGCGCCGTCGAGGGCGGGTCCATCACCCAGACGTCCTCGCACAGCTCACAGCCCACGACAAGCCCTTTCAGATTCCTGCAGGAAAACAACAGATTTCCGCCAAAGGGTACGGTCTGTCCCAGCACATCCACCTCGGACACTTCCCTGCTGCCTGCCGCAAAATGCCGCACCTCATAAAATTCGCCATAGTTTGGAATATTCTGCTTCGGGACAAGCCCCAGGATCCTGCCATCCTGTACTGCTGCTGCCACATTGTAAAGCTTTCCGTCTTTTTCAAAGGGAAGCCCCACAAAGGTCAGCGCATCGTGCCCTTTTGTATGCTCCAGCACCGTCTGCAGCCCTTCCAGGCTTTCTTCCAGCAGGCGTTCCTGCAAAAACAGATCCTGACAGGTATATCCGGTCAGACACAGCTCCGGCAAAACGATCAACTTTGCACGCTGTGCATAACAGGAGTCCAGCGCCTTACAGATTTCCAGTGCGTTCCAGGCAGGGTCTGCAACACGGATTTTCGGTGCAGCCGCCGCAGCTTTTAAAAAACCGTCTTTCATCGGGATTTTTTCTCCATTTTTTTCAACTCATCCACGTCAAACTTATAGGTTTTGCCGCAGAAATGACAGTTTACCTCGATCGGCTTGTCCTCGTCGATCATCTCCTGCAGTTCTTTTTTGCCGATGGAAATCAGCGCTTTTTCCACCCGTTCCTTGCTGCAGTTGCAGGTAAAGCTGCAGGGCATCCGGTCGGTAATCTCCACATCCAAGCCGTCCAGCACCCGCTCTAACAGCTGCTCCGGTGTCATTCCCTGGTCGAGCAGCGCCGTCACAGAATTGATCAGCGACAGGTTGTGCTCCAGCTTCGAAATCGTCTCTTCCTCTGCAAAGGGCATCAGCTGAATGATAAAGCCGCCTGCACAGCGCACGGTATTCGTCTTTTCCATCAAAACGCCCAGACCCACCGAAGAAGGCGTCTGCTCGGAGGTTGCAAAATACGAGGTCAGGTCATCCCCGATCTCTCCGGTCACCAGGGCTGTCTGTCCCACATAGGGTTCCTTTAAGCCGAGGTCACGGATGACAGAGAGCGTTCCCCTGCCGACCGCCCCTCCGACGTCGAGCTTGCCCTTCGCATTCGCAGGCAGGATGACGTCCGGCACCGTCGCATAGCCCTTGACCTCGCCCTTGGCGTTTGCCGTCACGGTCAGACCGCGAACCGGACCATCGCCGCGAACCTGCAGGGTTAAAAGATCGTCGTCGCCCTTTAACATGCTGCCCATCATCACGCCGGCTGTCAGCAGACGTCCCAACGCCGCCGTTACTACCGGGCTGGTGTTATGTGCCTGTCTCGCTGTCTCCACAAGCTCCTTTGTTGTCACTGCAAACGCGCGCACCTGTGCATTCGCCGCCGTCGCGCGTACCATATAATCTCCCATAGCTCCTCCATTCCTCAGGCTTACTTTACGGCAAGCCCCTGCCATTTCCACGCTGCGCTTTTCACCGCATAGCTTTTCTGCGTTGCGCAAATATTTTCATTTCTTATCCCAGATTCTTCCCGTGCTCGCGCGCGATCACATAGATCCGCTCGCTCGTCTCCGTTACGCTTCCATGCGTGTCTGCATCCAGTGCCTCGACAAAAATCAGCCCGGACTGTTCCACGAGCCGTTTCATCGTTTCCAGCGTATAGCCGCGCTGCAGATGGGTCTCCGTAAATTTGCGGAACAGGTCTTTTTGCTGTTTCACAAAAATCGTCAGATCGTATTCGTTGATCTGATCCTCCGCCGTATAATAATTTTCCCAGATAAAGCTGCAATCCTCCCGGTTTTCCGCAATCGTGCTGTCACCGATGACTGTTTCGTATTTATAGACCGTATTAAAATCGAAGATAAAAAGCCCATTCGGGTCAAGATAGTTGTTTACCAGTTTAAAAGTTGTCAGTAAGTCATCTTCTTCCAGTAGATAATTTAACGAGTCGCACAGACAGATCACCGCCCGGACCGTTCCGTAAAGCTCAAACTCCCGCATATCCTGCTGCAAATACAAAATATTATGACCGGACTGCGCACGCTTCTCCATTGCAATGTCCAGCATGCTGTCTGACAGATCAACACCGATCATGTCGTAGCCCTGCTTTGCCAGAAGCTCCGTCATGGAGCCCGTGCCACAGCCGAGATCCAGCAGGATTCCGTCCGTGATCTGATCCTGTTTCAGGCGTCCGACTACAAACTGACACCATTCTTCATAGGGCGTTTCATCCATGAACCGATCATAAACTAACGCAAAATCCTCATACATTTCCATTCGTTATCCACGCTCCTTCTGCCGCGCAGCGGCGTTTTTCTGCATCTGTCCGCGTGCGTTCCTGTGTCTGCATGCGAACGTATTTTCCGCTGCTGCCCGCGCGTTTTCGAACATGCCGCGCCCTATTTCACCAGCTCTACCAGCACTTCGACCAGCCGCTCCATCTCCGCCTGCGTGCCGACTGTAATCCGCAGATAGTTGTCGATTCTGGGCTTTTTGAAATATCGCACATAAATTCCGGCTGTTTTCAGGTTCTCGAATAACTCCTGCGCCGGGACGGTTTTGTGCGTTGCAAAAATAAAGTTCGCCTTCGAATCCGGGAACGTAAAGCCAAGCTCTGTCAGCTTCTGCTTCGTCCATTCCCGCGTCGCCACGATTTTCCCCGTAATCTCCTGAAAATACGCACGGTCCTCTACGCATGCCTTTCCGCAGGCAATCGTCAGGCGGTTCATTGTATAGGAGTTGAAGGAAAATTTGACATCATTTAAATAGGAAATCAGCTTCTTTTGGCCGATTGCAAAGCCGATTCTCATACCCGCAAGTGCGCGCGATTTCGAAAACGTCTGCACGACGAGCAGATTTTCATACTTATCCACAAGAGGCAGGGCACTCACACCCCCGAAATCCACATAGGCCTCGTCTACAATCACAACGGAATCGGGATTTTTTGCCACGATCTCCTCGATCGTATCCAGATTCTCCATCAGACCGGTCGGTGCGTTGGGGTTCGGGAAAATGATGCCGCCGTTTTCGTTCAGGTAGTCCTCTTTTTTCAGGCGGAACCTTTCATCCAGCCCAGGCGTCCGATAGGGAATGCCGTACAAATCCGCCCAGACGTCGTAGAAGGAATAGGTGATGTCCGGGAACAGAATCGGTTTTTTGCTGTTAAAAAAGGTCAGAAATGCCAGCGCCAGCACATCGTCGGAGCCAACGCCCACAAACACCTGGTCTGCCGCAACCGGATGCTCCGAAACAGAAACCGCCGCTGCAATCGCTTCCCGCAGCTCAAGCGCCGCCGGATCGGGATACAGCCGCAGCTTATCCGCTTCAAACTCCTGCAGTGCTTTTGTCACACCCGGTGCAGGCGGATACGGGCATTCGTTGGTGTTTAACTTGATGATGTCATTTCGTTTGGGCTGCTCTCCCGGTGTGTAGGGGACAACCCTGCGTACATTTGCTTCCCAGTCTGCCATGACAGTTCCTCTCTTTCTGATGTAGTATCGCTACTCCATCTCCGCTTCTTTTAACGCTTCCTGCTCCTGCTGCGCCTTTGCAAGCTCTACAAACTCTTCCAGGCACAGGTTATTTTCCTTCATAAACTTCGCCGCCTCTTCCCCAACGTAGCGGAAATGCCAGGATTCATAGGAAATCCCGGTGATCGCCACCTTGTCCTGCGGGAAACGGAGAATAAAACCATACTCCGCAGCGTGCTCGTTTAACCAGATCGCCTCTTTGGTCGAAGCCTGCGATTTATCCAGGCCCTGATGATTTTTTCCTACGATATCCACGGCGAGACCGGTGTGATGCTCGCTCGCACCGGTGAGGGCGATTTCTTCCTTCGTCTTGAAAAAAGCGTCCTTATAGCTCATGCCGCCCCTTACGAATTTTGCGATGGAGTTGTCCATCAGCTGATCCTGCTTTTGATAATCGCGGTAAGCGGAACAAACCATCAGGGGCAGCCCTTCTTTTTTGCCGTCCGCCAGCATCATCTCAAGGGCTTTCTGAATCCGCCTGTCCACATACTTCCCATTGTCCGTCTTGGCCAGATCTACCTCAAAATCCTGCTGCAGCGGATTTTTTTCATTGACCAGCACATAGTTCCAGTCCTCCAGATCTACAGAAAATGGAATTTCCGGCAGATCCTCTTTCTCGCCGTCCTGCAGCATGACGGTCACATAGCCTTCCCGCGTTTCTTCCACTGCATTGCTGCTTTCTTCCAGCTCCTTTGTCAGATCCTCCACCTGACTCTGTGCGTTTAACAGCTCGCCGCTGGTCTGCGCCAGTTCTCCTTTTACCTTTTCATAAGACACATAAAACGAACTGGTCAGCACTCCTGCAATGACTACAAAGCCGCCTGCCAGTCCAATGAACCATTTTTTATAATTATCGTTATTCAATTTATTCGCAGTCCTTTTATCGTTTTATCTTTTTTGTCAATTCAGTATATTAGTATATTCCCAATCCGAAGCGGTTACAAGCCCTAATTTTATTCCCAGTTCCCTTGCCCCTTACTGCCGCAGCTTCGAAAAAGGCTTGACACGCTCCCTCAACCTGACTATCATAAGCTGTGAACTGTAACCAAAATTTTATATCATTGCCAGGGGAGCGATTGCTGAGACTGAATATCCGCCCGGATTTCTGACCCTCATCACCTGAACCGGATAATACCGGCGTAGGGAGGCACATGCGACAGATTTTTATCTGTCCTGTTTTTCGTCCCCTCCTGTGCACACAAGGAGGTTTTTTTATGTCCAATTTTTTTGCAATCCCCATCACGGATGAATGGGGAACGACTTATCAGCTGACCACTGCCGGTTATACCGCACTGGTTGTCCTCATGCTGGCGCTTTTGCTGCTGGCCTGCTTTATCGGCAATTCTGTGAAGCAGCCTAAATTTTCCGCACGTCAGCTGGCATTTTCCGCAATGGCGATAGCTGCTGCCTTTGTCACTTCCGAAATCAAGCTGTTCCATCTGCCCTTCGGCGGCTCCATCACTTTATTTTCCATGCTGTTCTTAGTCCTGATCGGCTATTGGTACGGTCTGCGTGCCGGACTGATGACTGCCATCGCCTACGGCTTTTTACAGCTGGTCAGCGATCCGTATATCATCAGCATACCGCAGATGCTCGTTGATTACATCTTCGCATTCGGTGCGCTCGGCTTATCCGGCCTGTTTTCCAAATCGAAAAACGGTCTGGTGAAGGGCTATATCGCAGGTGTACTCGGTCGTTATTTCTTCGCATTTTTATCCGGTATGATCTTCTTCGGCGCTTACGCTGCAGACTACGGCATGTCCGCACCGGTCTATTCCCTGGTTTACAACGGCATCTATCTGTCCGTGGAAGCGGTGCTGACGCTGATCATCCTCTACCTGCCTCCGGTCAAAAAGGTCATGGGACAGTTAAAAACCATGGCGACACAGAGATAAAACGCACGCTCTGCGAGCATTTCAGATTTATAAAAAAAGAATCCGGCGCACAGTCCTATCGCTGTCTGACGCCGGATTCTTTTTTATCGTATGGAAAACTTCGTTTCCATACGATAAGAAACACTCCGCGAGGATGCGCACTCGGCGCAAGAATGTGCCAAGGCACATTCCTTTTCACAGTTCTGCAAAATTCAGAAAATCTCAATACTCCAGGTATTTTCATACCGCTTGCCTGCAGGCAGATGAACCAGGTTGGGCTGCTCGGAAAGGTCTTCGATCCTGCCCTTGCGGGAAGGAAGCGCAGACCAGGGCTCGATGCAGACATAGGGCGCATCGGTAAACGGCATATGCCAGATCCCCAGGAAATTCATCTGCGGATAGGATACGCGCACGCTTCTTGTTCCTTTTTCACTGCACAGGGTCACTGCCTTCGCCATATCAGTCAGCACGATCGCATCCTGATCGAACAGGTTGTGTGCAAGGGGCAGCTTACCGCCGTCAGATAAAATAAACTCGCTGTCCTCGCCATTTACGAAACAGTCCTCAGAAAAGCCAACGCGGATCGGATTCCCGGGAGCTTCAAACTGTAAGCAGTAATCCTCAAATGCAAGACCTTTTTCCAGCGGAACGGCAAAGCCCGGATGACCGCCGACGCCGAAATACATCACCTTTTTGTCGTTATTTTCTACCGCAAAAGTAACATTTAATTTGTTGCCGACAAGCTCATAGGTCAGCCAGTAAACAAACGCAAAGGGATACATTTCTCTCGTATTCTCGCTGTCTGTCAGCTTCAGCACCAGTCTCTGTGCCGTATGCTCTTCCGCTTCCAGATCGGAAGAATTGACAAAGCCGTGGATCGGCATTTCGTAGGTCTTGCCATCCAGCATATATTTGCCCTCCGTCAGACGTGCGATATACGGAAACAGATTCAATGCGCGGTCTTTCCAGTAAGTCTCATCGCCCTGCCAGAGATATTCTACCCCATCCTTTGTCTGAATCGACCACAGCTCGCCGCCGTGGGAGTTTACCTGAACCTTCAGGCTATCATTTTCCAGTGTGTAAATCATACATTCCCCTTTCCGCAGCCGATGAAAAAATCCGCTGCATCCCCTGATTCCATTTTCCCGGAGCGCAGCATCCAATTTGCCCGCGCCCCGGATTTTTTTTTAAAACGCGATACCCGTGTCCCACAGCTCCGCGTTTTTTTACTGGAATGGATTCCAGAAACGGCTGCCATCCGCAAATGTAATCGTCAGAGCAACCGCCATAAATACTACCGCAAATCCAATCGTCAGATAGTCATTTCGTACCAGCTTCTTTCCCATGTACCAGGTACGTTTTTTATTTTTACCAAAGCCCCTAAGCTCCATGGCATTGCTGACCACATCGATACGATCCATGCTGGAAAACAGCAGCGGGAAAATAATCGTGCTCATCCGCTTGATTCTCGTCCAGAGGGATGTCTTGCTGCTCATCTCGATGCCCCGCGCCTCCTGCGCATGCTTGATCTTGGTAAAATCAGACTGTACGTCCGGGATGTAGCGCAGCGCGATGGCAATGGCGTAGCCCACGTTGTAGCTGACACCCATGCGATTTAAGCTTGCCGCAAACTCGCTCGGGTTGGTCGTCACAATAAACATCAATACCACCGGCGTTACTGTCAGATACTTCAGCATAATATTAAACTGGTAAAACAGCTGTTCCTTTGTGATATTATGATTGCCAAACAGGTGTAAAAGCTCTGTTTTTGTGCCGTAGATCACAGTTCCCTGATTCGGGGAAAACAGCCACACCGCAAGCATGTTAATACACAAAAACAGCAAAATAAACTGAAATACCGTCCCGACCTGTTTCCATTCTGTATGGGAAACCTTAAAGATCACCAGGCTGCAGACCAGCATGACCAGCAGCACTCTCGTGTCATAGGTCAGCATACCGGTCAGTGACCAGAGCAGGAAAAAGATCATTTTCGAAACGCCGGAAAGCCGATGGATCCAGGTATCTTTTTCACTGTACGTCAGAATTCTGCCCGCCATCCGCTCTCACCTGCCTTTCATAATAAATAAACCGCTCTGCAAAGCCGGACGCATCCCCGATGCCGCAGCGCACCGCCAGATCGTACAGCGACGTCTTTTTCAGATAAGCACGGTCTGCAACCGCTTCATCCGTCAGCACCCTTGCCGGCTTGTCGTCCGCAATCAGCTCGCCGTCCGCGATAACAATCGCACGGTCGGTATATTCCAGCATCAGATGCATATCATGTGTGATCATGATGATCGTAATGCCAAGGGTCTCATTTAAGTGCTTTAAAAATTCCATAATTTCCGTATAATGACGGTAATCCTGTCCTGCCGTCGGCTCATCCAGAATCAGGATCTCCGGATTCATGACGAGGATCGAAGCGATAGTCACACGTTTTTTCTGACCAAAGCTCAGAGCAGAAACCGGCCAGTTCCGGAAGGGATACAGACCGCAGATCTTTAACTTATCGTAAACCCGTTCCTTTACCTCTTCCTCCGGCACGCCACGGACCCGTAGTCCCAGCGCCACTTCATCAAAAATCATCGGCTTGGAAATCATCTGATTCGGGTTCTGCATGACAAGCCCGATGGCCTCGCCACGCTCCTTGATGGATTTATCCGCAATATCACTGCCATTTAACAGGATCTTACCGTGATCCGGATGGATAAAGCCGCAGATCAGATTTGACAACGTACTCTTTCCCGCGCCGTTTTTTCCGACAATTGCGAGCATTTCCCCTTTGTTAATACGGAAATGAATATCCGACAGGATCGGTTTGCCTGTAATATAGGAAAAGTCCAGATCCAGCACTTCGAGGGCCGGCTTTTCCTCTCCTTGAATCTCCGGCAGGGAAACCTTCTCGAACCAGTCCCTTACCTTTTCCTGATAAGGCTCCAGATTCATCGTCTCGATATGTTGAGGATGATCCTTTGCCGCAACCTGACATCCCGCATGTTTGAGCGCCGTCACATACAGCGGCTCACGGATGCCCTCCTGAATCAGAATATCGGAGGCAAGCAGCTCGTCCGGCGTCATATCCGCTACAACCCTTCCGTCCCCGATCACCACAATTCTGTCTACATCCCGGTAAAGGGCATCCTCTAACCGGTGTTCGATAATGATAACCGTCTTGTCGCGCTCCCGGCAGATCCGGTCGATCAGGTCGATAGCCCGCTTGCCGGTCGCCGGGTCAAGGTTTGCCAGCGGCTCATCAAACAGCAGGATATCCACATCATCTACCAGCACGCCCGCCATGGAAACTCTCTGTTTCTGTCCGCCGGAAAGCTCCGTCGGTGCATTGCCGAGAAGGGCTTTGATATCCACAACCTCTGCCACTTCGTCTACTGCGCGGAACATCTCTTCCTGCTCTACGCAGTCGTTTTCCAGTGCAAAAGCAACATCTTCTGCAACCGTCAGGCCGATAAACTGGCCGTCTGTATCCTGCAGCACCGTACCGACGATTTTGGACATTCCAAAAATGCCGGTTTTGGCAGGATCTTTACCGCCCACAGTCAAAGTTCCGCTGCTTTCGCCAGGGTATGAAAAAGGAACCATCCCGTTGATGCAGTGCACCAGAGTCGATTTTCCCGACCCGGACGGTCCCACGATTAAAACCTTCTCTCCGGGATTGACCGTCAGGTCAATCTCCCGGAGTGTAGGCTCTGACTGTGATCGATATTTAAAAGTATAGTTTTTAAACTCGATGATCGGAGTCATGTATCAGTCCTCTTTGGAAAGGCTTCCGGACTTTGCGCCGACCTTGGAGTAGGCAACTAACAGCAGAGTTCCCAGAATGCCGATGATAATTACATTTGCAACAAAAGCGGTTACGCCCTGTGTGAATACCTTTTTTACAGGCTCTGCATAAATTACGATGTCCAAAACCGGAGCAACCAGAATCCATGCCAGTGCGTTTGCAACAACCTGTACGATATTGAACAGGCCGATTCCCTTGCCGCCGAAGCTGCCTTCTTTTACTTTATACTTCGCAGCAAACAGGCCAACGATGATGCCGAATACAGCGTCCGGGAATACCCAGCTCCACCATACGCTTCCGTAGAATACTGCATCACCCAGTGCATGACCGATCAGACCGATGGCACCGCCAACAACGGGACCAAAAATAGCGGAGAAAAATGCAAGTACCGCTGCGCGAGTCTGCAAAGCTGTGTTCGGGATGAAACCAACCGGGATCTGCACATTGGTTAAAACAACGAACAGCGCGGTTCCGATACCAATCGCTACGACATGCTTGATGCCAAACTTCTTATCCATGAGTAAATCCTCCTCATAAGTATTTATTTGTGGAAAACCACGTTCTTACTATAGCGAATCACTCCGGATTTTTCAATCCCTTTTCTGTCTTTTCTCCCTCGTTTGCGTCTTCCAGTACAATTTCCGACGCAAGAGTGTCGATATCGGAATACCACACCCGAAATACCGCCTGCGCTGCATTCGCGTAAATATGGGGCAGTTTCGACTTCTCTTTTCCGGCGTCTTCCAGCACATCCAGGATTTCCCGCAGCACGTCCCTCGTCAGATACGATCCGCGCCAGTGAAACGTCAGGACTTTTCCTTTTTTTACCGCCTGCTGCGCGCGCTTTTTGACCTCTTCCATTTTCGTAAAGGAAAGCTTCTTTTCCCTATAATAAAAATGTCCATTGTCCGTGCACGCCGGCGCCGGTGCGATCAGCGGCTCATGGTCGCGGAACATCGCCTTATCGTCGAGGTTAAAATAATCGTAACGGCACTCGGCATCCTCCCGCGCCCCTCTGGTCAGACTATTGTCAAATGTCGCATCCAGATGATAATACTGCCCGCCGATGCGCACGATATTCCAGGTGTGGCGGTATTTGATGCCTTTTTCCGGATTGTTGCCGCAAATCGCAATCATACACCATAGCCCGAGCGCGTCGCAGAGCACCTTGACCGCCTTTGCAATTCCCTCGCAGACGCCTACGCCCTGCCCCAGCGGTCCGATGATTTCGTGAGAATACGGCTTCTTTAACTTGTCATACCGTACATTTTTGCATATAAAATCGTGCACATATTTTTCTTTTTCCCACTCCGAAAGTCCCTGCGCCTGCCGTGCAAGCTTTTCCACCCGCGATGTCAGCGCTATCTGATGCTCTTTGATTTTTCCTTTTTCAAACAGATATTCCGGCACGAAAATCAGGTTCGGGGAGTCGGGGTAATATTTCCATGAAAACCCGACCACCCAGAATATTTCCGGGTGATCCAGCCGCATCTGGAAAAAAATGTCATACAGCTCTTTTCCATCCACACGCGGCAGCTGAATCTGATCCGCCAGCTGCAGGACGCCCTGCAGCATGCCGTGATACACTGCCTGCTTCTGCCTGTCCATTTTCTGATAATAAAATTCTTCCATCTTACAGTGTAATCTCCTGTTCCAGCCCGAACGAATAGATCAGCTTTTCCTTCACGCATTTTCCGGTCAGCCGCACAAGTGCTTCCTCATAATAGTCCAGCTGAACCCGGTAGCGCAAAATCAGCTCCTTCGGATCTTTTACCAGATCGGTCTTATAATCTGCCAGCACAATGCCGTCCTCTTCCTCCAGATAAACATCGATAATTCCCTGGATCAGCACGGTTTCATCCTCCGGAAAGTCTGTATTTAAACGGTTTGCCGAAAGCCCCAGCACAAAGGGCTGCTCCCGGTGCAGTCTGTTGCTTCGGGCAGCCTTTGCCATGCGCGCTGCAAGAGGCGTCTGTAAAAATGCCCGGATCTTGTATACATTGATCGCAGCAGCATATTCCTCCGACAGCCTTCGGTCTGCTTTGCATTCTTCGATGACCGTACGGATTTTCGCCGCCGTCCAGGTTTCCTGCCGTTCAAAGGGGAAAATCTCCAGCAGTCTGTGGTACGCACTTCCCCGTGTCGTCTCGCTCACGGTTTCTTCCTGTTCCTTGATAAACTGCGGCAGATACGGCACGACCTCTTCCTCCGGGAACAGCGTAAGCCCTTCCGCAGCTTCCTCCTGCATGCCTTCTTTTTTCAGCTCGGAAACGGTTGTTTTGACAAAAAGTCCCGCCAGGTTTTCATGTGCATAGGGCTTCTGCAGGCGCTCGCACAGCGCAAGCTCTGCCGCCTCCGGCTCTTTTCCGGCTTCCTCAAAAAGCTTCTGCCTGCTGTTGTATCCCAAGGACGCACGCACAAGCTCTGCCTGCAGCAGTTCTTCCTGCGTACAGATCTGAAGCCGACGTCCGACGGACTGCCATGCCGGAAGCACCAGATCATAATAGGAAGACGCTTCCTGCAGCCGCAGCGCCGAATAGCCATACGCACCCTGTGCAGTATCCTCCTGGGGCAGCTTGTCTTCTTTACAGGTTCCGGTCAGAATCAGCTTTTCCTCCGCACGCGTCAGCGCAACATATAGAACTCTCAGTTCTTCTCCCATGCTGTCGGCATTTAATTTGCGCGCCAGCACATTTTTTTTCAGCGTCGTATGTCGGATCCGTGCTGTCGGATCCACCCAGTCGATCGCCAGTCCCAAATCCATATCCATCAGCACCGGAGCCGCGCTGTCCTGCCGGTTAAAGCGTTTCGACAGTCCCGACACAAAGCATACTGGGAATTCCAACCCCTTGCTCTTGTGAATGCTCATGATCCGCACGACATCCGCGTTTTCGTCCGACGCGCCCGTTTCGCCGTAATCAATGTCATATTTTTCCAGCTGTTCCATGTACCGGATAAAATGAAACAAACCGGAATAACTCGTCTTTTCAAAGCTTTCTGCCCGCGTCAGCAGCATTTCCACGTTAATTCTGCGCTGCACACCTCCCGGCAGCGCGCTGACCGTATACAGATAGCCCGTTTCCTCCAAAAACTGCTCCATCAGCTTGTGAATCGGCAGATAGACCGCGTACTCGCGGTAGCGGTTTAAAAAGGAAAGAAAGCTGCAGCATTTTTCGCGAAGGGAGGCATCGGCACCATTGCTTCCGCTGCCATATCCTACGCTGCCTTCACCACTTTCTCCTTCTCCCGCCGCCAGCTTCACGCAATCGTACAGGCAGCGTTTTCCCGTCTCATCCAGTGCGCGCAGCGTCGCCAGCTGCGCATCGCTGAATCCAAACAGCACCGATTTGAGTACGCCGAACAGTGGGATTTCCTGCAGCGGATTGTTCAGCACACGCAGGAAATTCAAAACCGTCTGCACCTCCGTCGCCGCAAAATACCCCGTCTTGGACGTCACAAAGACCGGAATGGCGTTTTCTTCCAGTATCTTTTTAAACGTCTCGTCCCAGCCGGATGTCGTCCGCAGCAAAATCACGATATCCTGATACCGCGCCGGGCGCAGCTGTCCGCTTTCGCTGTCCCGCACCGGGAGCTTCCCAACGATTTCGCGGATTTTTCCGGCGATCATTTTCGCTTCCAGCTCCTTCGGGTCTTCGCCCTTTTCGCCGGATATTGCAGCAATGCAAAGCTCCGGCTCGTAAGGGGAGCGGGCGATCGAGGCTTCGCAAGCCGTACTCACCGGCACAGCACTCCCCTGCTTTTCTTCTCCGCCGAGCGCTACGTCCTTTTCCCGCGCGTCCGCTGCTTCGCCATCTGCCTCCGGGAACTGCGCCGCCGGGTACAGCGCCGTATCCGCGTCGTATTCCACTCCGCCAAGCTCTCGGTGCATCAGCTGTAAAAACAGGTCGTTGACGCAGTCCGTCACCTCATGACGGCTTCGAAAGTTCTGCTTTAAGTCCACACGGACGCAGCTTCCGTCTTCTTTTTGATAGGTCGCAAATTTTTCTAAAAACAACTCCGGCCGTGCAAGACGGAATTTGTAAATGCTCTGCTTGACGTCACCTACCATAAACCGGTTAAATCGCCCGTCGTCCTCGCCGGAAATGCTCTGTAAGAGAAATTCCTGCACGAGGTTGCTGTCCTGATACTCGTCGATCAGAATCTCTACGAACTGTTCCCGGTATTCCAGCGCCGTATCCGACGGCACCATCTGTCCGTTTTCCTCTTCCTTTAACAGAATCTGCAGTGCCAGATGCTCCATGTCCTCAAAGTCCAGCAGGTTCTTTTCCCGCTTTTTCTCCGTCAGTCTTTCTCCGAACAAAAGCGCCAGATCCACCAGCTCGCACAGCGCTGCGTCCGCCTGTCTGCATTCTGCAAGCCACTGCTTCGGACCGGATGCGAAATATTTTTCGGAAAGCGTCCCCAAAAGGCTTTTCACACGCTCCCGCATCGCCTTGACCAGCTCCCGCTTTTCTGCCGACACGCTGTCATCCTTTTTGGGTGCCATGCGTGCGTAGGAAATGCCCTGCACCCGCGCTGCAAGGGCTTCGAAAGCATCTTTCGCAACGGACGAGTCCATTTCTGCAGGTGCCACAGACTGCTCTGGTTCTGATGCTGTCTGCACCACGCTCGCCAGCTCCTGTTCCAGCCCTGCGATCAGCTCCTGATCCTGTTCCAGCGCTACAGCGTAAAAATACGGCCCATCCGGCTCCTCGCACACCTTCAGCGCAGCTTTTTCCTGCTCTTTGCATTCCTGCAGCAGGGCTGAAATTTCCTGCATCATGCCTGCAAACCACTCTGTTTTTACAAGCTCCTCAAACGTCTCCATATGATAATCCATGCGGTGCTGCCGCAGCCATTTCTCTGGAAAAGGATAGCTTCCGGAAAAGGTATATAACCGTTCGATCAGCTCTTCCAGCCGTTTTTCCCGACCATCGTAGGCAAAATATTCCACGCAGTCGGTAAATTCCTGCCGTCCCAGCGCGAACTGCTCTTCCAGAAGCTCTGACAAAACCTCCTGCTTCAACAGGCGTATTTCGCCCTCGTCCGCCGTCCGAAAATCCGGGTCGAGACCGATATCGTTGAAATGATTTTTGATCAGATATAAACAAAAGCTGTGGATGGTCATGATCTTCGCATTGTGGATCAGCATCAGCTGCTTTTTTATATGCTCGTTGTCCGGCTCTGCCTCTACGCGGTCGGACAGTGCCTTCGTAATTCGCTCCCGCATCTGTGCTGCCGCCGCATTCGTAAACGTTACGATCAGTAACCGATCAATATCCACTGCCCGCGCCGAATCGCATCCTGAACCGGAAACCAGCTCTACAATCCGCTCGACCAGCACCGCTGTTTTGCCGGAGCCTGCCGCCGCCGACACCAAAATATTACAGTTTCTCAGATCAATGACCCGCTGCTGATCCTCCGTGAACTTCATTCCCATCGGCGACCTCCTTTCTGATAAGCTCCATCGCTTCGTCTTCTTTCAGGTTTTCCAGCTCGCGCATTACAAACCCGTCGATCTTTTTGTCAAATCCGCACACTTTCTGGTACGCGCAGTATTCGCAGGCGTTTCTGTTGCCCTGCTCATACGGGTCCAATGCGATTTTTCCATCCAAAATCTGCCGTCCCGCCTGCCGGATTTTCTGCTCCACAAATGCCGATACCGCCTGAAAATCCGTCTCTTCCAAAACACTCGAACGCGCTGAAAAGCTGCCGTCCTTTTTCCGTTCCAGCGGCACCACATCCGAACGCCCTAAAAAGCCCTGATCCAGCCCCTCGACAACGTCCTCCCTGGCATTCACAATGCCGGTTGTCCGCAGGGCGCGCAGCACCTGCGCATTGACCTCCTCCGCCGAAGGCTCGCCCTCCGGCATCTCGATCATCGGATCCTGCACCCGGTAATACAGCATCGCCGCCGGGACAATTTCTTTCTCCGGATGCTTTTTTCCGGCAATTTCCATCGCAGCATTCATGTATACAACAAGCTGCAGCTGCAGCCCGTAATACAGCGCTGCCAGCGAAAACTCCCTGCTGCCGGACTTATAATCCACGACCTTGACATAAACATGCTCCCGGTCTTCTTTCATATCCACACGGTCGATCCTGCCGCGCAGCCGCATTTTTTCCTGCTCAGAGAGCGCGATATTGACCGCATCCAACTCCTCCAGCACCGAAAACGAAACCTCGAACTTCTCCGGCACAAAGCTGCCTTTTTTGAGCTGATACTGCATGGCGCTTACCGTCCGTTTTAAAATCCGCTTGATCCGCTGCACGATATAGGCGTTTCTCGCGCTGTCAAACAGCACCGTGTGATGATACGTCACCGCATACGCATCCACCGCCTCGTCCACCAGCCGCTCGCCCTCTTCCTCAGTAAAATCAAACCAGTTTTTGCCGATCTCCTTTAGTTTTTCCGCAAAAATTTCCAGCACGCCGTGGTAGAGATTTCCCATGTCCACCGCTTCAAACGCGAACTCTTCCTGCTCCTTTAACTTCATGCCATAGCGCAGAAAATGGGCATAAGCGCACGCTGCAAACTGCTCCAGACGGCTGACACTTCCGGAAATCGTCTGCCCGTAAAGCGCTGCTGCCACCGCTTTTCCAAGGGACGGCTCCTGATAGGAAAAAAATGCCGTATCCGTCAGCTGTCCGCTCCACAGCCGGTACACATCCTGCCGCTGGTAAACCCGGTACAGCGTCAGAAACTCACGCTCCGCTGCCTCATCCAACAGCCCATCCGCATAGCTTCTAAGTCCATTCGCAAGATATTCCCGTCCATCCGAAAAAGACTGCACCTGTAAAAGCATGGGCTCCAGCTCCGGCTTTTCTGTCGGAATCGTCGGAAACAGCCGCTGCACCTGACCCACCAGAAAGCTCTTTCGCAGCGCCCTTCCTTCCAGATTCATCCGCGCCCAGGAAAGCACCAAAAGCTCGGATGGCTTTGTCATATTCAAATACAAATAAAACCGCTGAATGTACATCTGCTGCCGCGGCGACGGCGCAAGCTCCTGCCCGGAGCCGGTTAAAAATTCCCGGTCGAGGTCGGAAATAATCCCTCCGTTTCCCGCATTGCCCGGAATATTGCCGTCATTTACGCCTGCAAAAAACAGCGCCTTCACCTGTTTTAAACGCGTCCGCTCCATATCCCCCGCCACCACGCGGTCCACATTCTGGGGAATCGTGCCAACCTGCAGCTCTTCGAATCCGGCTTCCAGAAGCTTTGCAAATTCCTCTGCCGTCGTCTCCTCTTCCCCGACCAGGCTCACGATCTGATCGAGCAAATCCATCACCAGTCGGTAAATCTGCGCATACTCCCGCTCCCGCACCGGATCGCCCGCCTCTGCAAAGCGCTGCTCGAAGCTTTTTAGCTTCTGCTGGATTTTACTCTGTGCGATAAACTCATACAACCCCTGTGCGTACTCCTTCGTCGTTTTGTATTTTCCATACAACGGCGCAAGCCCCAAAACCAGCCGCTCCCGCAGCGCATTCAGCTGCGCCAGCTCAGCCTTTGCGTCCAGCATATTTTCCGTCGGATACACAAACAGCGTCTCCCATTTTTTCCGCCCACGGATACCCAACGCCCGTACATAAACCTCCAGCCGATCCGTTTCCTCCGGCGCAAAATCCGCCAGACCGCTGCGTAGATAGTGGAAAACAGATTCATAGCTATAGTTCTTTACCCGTACCTGCAGCGCGCTTTTTATATACTCAATAAACGGATTCAGGGTGACGCCCCGCGTCTGATCCAGATAGACCGGAATGCCGAATGCCGCAAACTCCTGCTCGATGCAGCTTGCATATGAGGTGTAATCCCCGCAGATGACCGCGATATCCCGATAACAGTAATTCTGCTGCGTCACGAGCCGCCGGATTGCGATACAGATCTGACGCACCTCCTCCCGCAGTGTGGAGGCTTCCAGAAGACGAAGCTGCACGGGCGGCAGGCCAATCGCAGCACTCTGCGCCGCAGACTGTTCCTGCCCGCCAGTCTCTGCACACTCCTGCACCACCATTCCGGCAGAAACGCTCTGCGTGCTCACTTCTGCAGGCGCAGGCTTCCACACGCACACCGGATAGCGGAACAGGTATTTTTCCAGATGCTGCAGCATTCCTTTTTCCGAAAACCGCGGCGAACATTTCGGTGCAATTTCAACGACGTCCGCGATGGGAATTTCTACATCCCGTGCAAGCTTTGCAAGCGTCTGTATCGTCTTTTTGCTCATGGAAAAAAGCTCCTGCTCCCGGATTTCCTCCCATGGATTTTCCCCATTTCCGAGGGTAACTGTGACGATCACTTCTTTTGCCTGCTTCATCAGCTCTGCGATGACCCGGTTCTGTACCGGCGTAAAGCCCGTAAACCCGTCGAATACAATCACGCTGTCCTTCAACAGCTTCGACTGCGGCACATACGACGCCAGCACCTCCAGCGATTCCTCCGTCGTCAGATATTTTTCCCGGATGAACTGCTGAAAGCCCTCGTAAATTGTCCGCAGATCTTTTAATTTATAGTATAATTGTCCTCGTTTTTTTGAAAATTCTGTCAGCTGATCCAGCTCCTGCAGACCGATTCCGTACTGCATAAACTCCGAAATCGCAGACTTCACCTCATGGATATATCCCGTCTGTCCAAGCCTGCCGCCCAACACCGGAAGCTCTCCCTTCTGTCCCGCCGCCACACGCCGGATAATCAGGCTTTTTCCCGTATCGTCCAGCATCGGAAGCCGATTTGCGCCCATTTCCTCAAAAATGCGGTGCGTCAGACGTCCGAAGCTCAGGACGTCGATATTCATAATCCCTTTCCGGTCATGCAGACTGACCAGATCCTTCTGTGTCTGCATCGTAAACTGGTCGGGCACAAGGATAAAAAAACGCCCCTCCGGTTCTCTTTCGGAACGGGCGATAATCTGCTGATCGATATAGGTGCTTTTTCCGGAGCCGGACGCACCGGTGATAAACTGCAGAGACATCGTTTTTTCCTCTCATCGTTAGACTGGGATTGTTGGCTTCGCTCTCAAATAGTTACGGTTCACACGCGTCATTCACAAAATCTGCCCCTGGAAAAGCACGAGTGAACTACAACCAAGTATACCATACTTTCCGGCGGTTTGGAAATTGGCGTTGCATATCTTTTCTAAAAAGGCTATGATAACGTTACGGTTCACTTTATGAGCAACAATGAGCTGCGAAGCAGCGGAGAGCGTCGAGGACGCGATTCATGGGATTTTTGCAGACGCTGTAATAAAAAAGATGATGCAATTGCGCTCACTTTATGTTATGATAATAAGGATTGAATGATTGGCTTATCCTGCCAATTCAGCGGAGGAATGTATATATGTTATTAGATGGTAAAACAATTCTGATCACAGGTGGTACCGGCTCTTTCGGCAAATGCTTTACCCGTTATGTCATGGAGCACTCCAACCCCAAAAAGGTGATCATTTATTCCAGAGACGAATTTAAACAGTGGATGATGGAAAATGAATTCAAGGAATATGCAGACAAGCTTCGCTTCTTCATCGGTGATGTCAGAGATCAGGAGCGTCTGCGCCGCGCATTTGAAGGTGTTGATTATGTCATCCATGCAGCAGCCTTAAAACAGGTTCCCGCCTGTGAATATAACCCGAACGAAGCGATCAAGACCAACATCCACGGCGCGATGAACATCATCGAGGCAGCCCTGGACACCAATGTAAAAAAGGTCGTTGCACTTTCCACCGACAAAGCGGTAAACCCTGTCAACCTTTACGGCGGCACAAAGCTCGTCAGCGACAAGCTGTTTATCGCAGCGAACGCCTATGTCGGCAATAAGGATATCAACTTCTCGATCGTTCGCTACGGCAACGTTGCAGGAAGCCGCGGTTCGATTATTCCGTTTTTCCGCAAGCTCATCGCAGATGGACAGACAGAGCTTCCGATCACCGACCTGCGCATGACCCGTTTCTGGATCAGCCTGGAGCAGGGCGTGCAGCTGGTGATCAAAGCCCTCGAAGAAGCAAAAGGCGGCGAAACCTTTATCAGCAAAATCCCTTCCTTTAAAATTACCGACCTCGCAGAAGCGATGCTTCCCGGCTGCGGAATCAAGGAAATCGGTATCCGCCCCGGCGAAAAGCTGCATGAAATCATGGTAACAACTGAGGATTCTTTTACGACCTACGAATACGAAAAGCACTTCATCGTATATCCCCAGATGACCTGGAACAACAAACAGCAGCCTGACATGAGCGGTCACAAGGTAGCCGAAGGCTTCTCCTACAGCTCCGACAATAATACGGAATGGCTGTCCGTAGAACAGATCCGCGAGCTGTTAAAGACTGTTAAAACTGTATAAAACAATAGAATGCACGCTCTGCGAGCATTCTATTGTCATGAATAAAAAACCCGCTCCTGCACCTTTGGACAATAAATCCCGGGTGCGGGAGCGGTTTTTTTATTCTCTATTTAAATACCCTGCTGATCAGGCAATCACGTTCTGATTCATCTTTGCAAGTTTTGCTGCCTGGATCGCATGCCGATCAGGCAATCGCATTTTGATTCATCTTTGCAAGTTTTGCTGCCTGATCGGCTGCAGTCAGGTTATCGATCAGCTCCTGGATGTCGCCGTCCATGATCGCATCAATTTTGTACAGTGTCAGCTTGATTCTGTGATCCGTCACACGTCCCTGAGGGAAGTTGTAAGTACGGATTTTCTCAGAACGGTCGCCGGTTCCTACCTGGCTGCGGCGCAGCTCAGCTTCCTCGTCGTGGCGCTTCTGCTGTTCCAAATCATACAGCTTTGCACGCAGCACCTTCAACGCCTTGTCTTTATTTTTCAGCTGGCTCTTTTCATCCTGGCAGGAAATCACGATTCCGGTCGGGATGTGGGTCAGACGTACCGCAGAGTCCGTCGTGTTGACGCACTGACCGCCGTTTCCGGATGCACGGAATACATCAAATTTACAGTCGTTCATATCGATCTGCACGTCGAAATCCTCTACCTCCGGCATAATCGCAACCGTGATCGTCGAGGTGTGGATTCTGCCGCCGCTCTCCGTCTCCGGCACACGCTGCACTCGGTGCACACCGCTCTCATATTTGAGCCTCGAATACGCACCCTGACCGGAAATCATGAAGCTGACATATTTCATGCCGCCGATGCCGATTTCTTCCACGTCCATCGTCTCCACCCGCCAACGCTGACGCTCTGCATAGCGCACATACATCCGATAAATTTCCGCTGCAAACAGCGCCGCCTCGTCGCCGCCCGCACCCGCACGGATTTCCACGATAACGTTTTTCTCATCGTTGGGGTCCTTGGGAAGCAGCAGGATTTTCAGCTCCTCCTCCAGCTCCGAAACACGGGTCTTTGCGCTGTTTAACTCCTCTTTTAACATTTCGCGCATATCCGGATCATTTTCCTCGTCCAGCATCATCAGGCTGTCTTCGATATCCTGATTGCACTTCTTATATTCCCGATACGCCTCGACGATCGGAGTCAGATCACTCTGCTCCTTCATCAGGGCACGGAAGCGTTCCTGATTGGCTGTGACATCAGGCTCATTTAATTCGCCCATAATCTCTTCAAACCGAATCAGCAAATCCTCCAGTTTATCAAACATCTGATTTTCTCCATTCTATCTGTCAAAACAGTTACAGTTCCCTGTGTCATTCATAGCTTCGTGTTCACAGATTCTCATGCAAGCATGGAAGCTGTGAACGCGAAGCCACGAGTGAACTGTAACTTACCACAACGTTCCAAATACGACTCTGTCCAGTCCGGCAAAATCCTGCACGCACTCCACTTCCCGGTATCCTGCCTGCTCCATCAGCCGCTGCACAGCTTCTCCCTGATCATAACCGATCTCAAAAAACAGCTGCCCGCCGCCGCAGAGATGCTCCTTTGCGCCCTGTATGATTTTCCGGTAAAAATCCAGTCCGTCTGCACCGCCATCCAGCGCCTGCATCGGCTCATGCTCCCGCACCTCTTCCATCAGTGTCGGAATCACATCGGAGCAGATATAAGGCGGATTGGATACAATAATCTCAAACTTTCCCTCGACCGGCGCAAACAGATCGCCCTGCACAAACAACGCACTGTTTTCTCCCAGCTGCTCTGCATTTTTTCGCGCCACTTCCAACGCTTCCTCCGACAGGTCGGCGCCGACGCCGCTGCAATCGTTGGAATAGTGTAAAAGGCTCAGTAAAATACAGCCGGAACCCGTACAAAGATCCAGAATCCGAAATCCGTCATGAAGATTTTTCATCACTTCTTCCACCAGAACTTCCGTATCCTGACGAGGAATCAATACATGTTCATTGACCAAAAAAGTCAGTCCCATAAACTCCTGCTCTCCGGTCAGCTGCTGCAGCGGGATATGCTCTGCGCGTTTTGCAAGCAACTGCTCATACGCCTGTTGCTCTGTCTCTGCAACCTCGCGGTCGCCGTGCACCAGCAGATCGTTACGGCTCGTA
>ENA-ORSC01000821-ORSC01000821.1-human-gut-metagenome-genome-assembly--contig:-NODE-821-length-23329-cov-3.173198_pt1 | contig 23329 bp, 20 predicted proteins | sample MGYA00242178_ERZ509140 | MGnify/ENA primary metagenome ERZ509140 (study PRJEB26280, sample SAMEA2338681) | human gut metagenome | biome: human gut; feature: human-associated habitat; material: faeces... | reverse complement strand
AGCAGCTCGCGCTCACCCAGGGGCAGGGCGGTGATATCCGCTTTCTCGATCTCCAATGTGGGGATGATGGCGTGATGGTCAGATACAGCCTTGTCGGAGACCATGGCCTCCACCAGCGGATAGAAATTGCTGATTTTATCAAAGGGCGGCAGCTTCGCCGCCAGGTGGATCACACAGGAGGCCGTTTCCGCCATATCGGAGGTCAGATACCGGCTGGCGGGGATAGGTCAGCAGCTTTTTTTCATAGAGGCTCTGAGCGTAGTCAAGGGTCTGCTTCGCCGTGTAGCCAAGCAGCCGGTTTGCCTCACGCTGCAAGGTGGTGAGGTCATAGAGCTTCGGAGGCGGTTCCTTCTTCTGCTCACAGGTGACGGAGGTACAGATGACGGCCGCGCCCTTGCACATGGCCGCCGCCTGCTCCGCCGCCGCCGGATCGGTGAATCTCTCCGATACCGCCTCCGCGCCGGCCAGGGTCAGGCGCACATGATGATACTTCTCCTTCTGGAACAGCGCGATCTTCGCGTCCCGCGCCGCCAGCAGGGACAAGGTGGGCGTTTGGACGCGGCCCACGTTCAGGGTACGGTGGTAGAGGACGGAGAAAAGGCGGGTGGCGTTGATCCCCACCAGCCAGTCAGCCCTCTGGCGGCAGAGGGCTGACTGATACAGGGCTTCATAGTCAGCGCCGGGGCGCAGCTCGGAAAAGCCCTCCCGGATGGCGCTGTCCTCCATTGAAGAAATCCAGAGACGGAGGACCGGCTTGCGGCAGCCGGCCAGTTCATACACCAGCCGGAAGATCAGCTCGCCCTCCCTCCCGGCATCGGTCGCTTCCACCAGCTCTGTTACATCGGTCCGCGCCATCAATCCCTTTATCCGTTCAAACTGGTTTTTTGTACTTTGGCCGACAACCGTTTGAAACTGCTCCGGCAGGATGGGCAGCGCATCCAATTCCCATTTGCAGAGGGCAGGGTCGTAGGCAGACGGGTCCGCCAGCTCGACCAAGTGGCCATAACACCAGCTGACCAGCCACCCGTTGCCCTCCAGGTAGCCGGTATGCCTTTTGTCGGCGCCGACTACCGCAGCTATTTCCTGCGCTACGGAGGGTTTTTCTGCAATGAGCAGTCTCATTTTTTCACCCCCAGCTCGATCACCTCTTTCATGTCCTCCAGCTTTTCCCGGACCTGCTTTTGAAGACGCAGCAGCTTGGCGCTGCGCCCTTTTTGGATCCGACGATCCCCCTTGGACAGCAGGAAATCAATATCCCGCACCTGCTGCCGGATCTCCGCAATAAAGTCCTTTCCTACGGTCAGTTCAGCGCCGGTGTCATCTGTTGCTGCCTGTTCTTCAGCTGCCTTGCTCTTCTCTCGAAGATAAGTCATCACCGTGCCGGTGTTGAACGCTGCGGGGTCCTCCCTCTGCCGCTGCAGCAGCGCCGCCTGATCCTCCTCCGGCAGCTTGGATATCATTGTTGCAACCGTGCTGGGCAGCTTCTCTGCAGCCATCAGCTGCTTAAAGCCATCATTCAGGTGTCCGTCAAGGTATTCCAGACGCTGCACCTGGCTTTCAGACATGTTGAGGTTTGCCGCAATGAAGGACCGCTGATACTCGGCCAAGGGATATCCGGCATCTTTAAGGGCTGTGTAAATCCTGCGCATGGCCTGGATGTCCAGCATCTTGTCGTGGTCTGTTTTGCTGCGCTGCTCGGCGTTCGTCGTTGTCAGCGCATAAAGCTCCTTGAGCTCGTCGCTGATGGGGAGATCAAGTTCCGGAGGGTTACTGACCACGCAGGGCACCATCTGCCAGCGGGTGTCCCCTTCCTCCAGCAACTTTTTCATCGCAGTCAGCCGGCGTTCGCCGCCGATGAGCTGGTAAGTCCCGTCCGGCAGCCGCTTGACCTCGATGGGCTGACGCAGTCCGACATCATGGATCGATGCTGCCAGACTGTCGATCCCTTCAATGCTGTATTCGTTCTGTTCGTTGCGGACGATGTCCTCAATCGGCACCGATGTGATTTTCATTTTGCTGCCGGAGGCAGTATTCAGAATTCCGTTGATGCCGGATCCGTTCAGTGAAACCATTGTTTAGTCCTCCTCCAGGTATTCCTTGACCAGCGCACGGTAGTCCTGTACTGCCGTGCAGTTTCGGGCGAAATCGATCAGGCTGCCGGGCGTGAAGGTCGCCTCCTTGACCTTTACCGCCTTGCGGATGTGGGTCTTATAAGCCCGATTACCGAGTGCATCGGCAAGCTGGGTGGCTACCGCCTTGTGGCAGTTGTTATTCTCCCACTGGGTGATGAAGCAGCCCCGCAGATCGATCTCGTCGTTATACTCCTTCACATCGTTGATGACCGCCACAATGTCGGTCAGGCCCTGCAGCGAGTAATCATCGGCGGTCAGCGGCACCAGAACATCGTCGGTAAAGGCAAGTCCGTTGATGGTGCTGATATTCTTGATCGCCGTGGGGCAATCCAAGATGCAGTAGTCATAATCGCCGCTGACCCTGCGGAGATGCCGCTTGAGCCGGAACTGCTGCACCGAGGAGGTGTCCAGCAGTACCTTGAGGTTGGCTTCCTCCAGCCGGGTCGTGCAGGGCAGCACATCAATGCGCTCAAACGGTGTGTGCCGGATCAGCTCCCGAATATCTGCGTCCTTATCCAGCAGCAGGGTATCCACCCCGATCTCGCAGCCGCCGGCTCCCAGCTGGCTGCCGGTGTTGCGCTGGGCGTCGAGATCTATAACCAGCACCCGCTTGCCATAATCCCTCGCCAGAATATCCGCAAAACAGAGTGCGGAGGTGGTTTTGCCGACTCCTCCCTTGGCGTTCAGCATCGCTATTGTTTTCATGTTGTTTTTGCTCCTTTCGATTCAGATCGCAGAATAATATTCCAGTACCCATAGCTGCAGGTTGTTCCACAGGCAGCTCCGCAGATAGCCCTGCCGGCTTTTCACTTCGATCTCCGCGATTGCTTTGGCAAAGCGCTCCGCGGTATCCCGCAGCAGGAAATACAGCGTATCGTCTGTCCGGATTACCTCCTGCGCCTTTTGCCAAACCTCGTCTGCCGTCACCGGAATGCCGTTTACCTCCCATGGTTGTCGGGAGATCAGCAGCCCGGCCAGTGCCTCAACGGTGCCGCGGTATGCAAGATACTCCCGGTCGCCGTCAGTCCCCTGCTCGAAGTGCTGCCGCCCCACATCGTCGGAATGCTCCTTCACCCAGCGAACTGCTTGGGCGAAGCTGACCGGCTTTTCTTCTTCCCTGTCCGTTATGACATCATCCGTCTGTCCGTCAGTGATGCCGGCTGGGTTAGTGGTAGAAACCAGGATAGACAGATTACTGCTATAAGAGAGAATATTATTAGTTAATTTAGTATTTCTTTGCGACGGGTTTTCCGCATGCGGATTTTCCGTATGCGGTGAGTCCGCCGCTTCCGGATTTTCCGTATGCGGTGCATTATCGGCCTCCGGCGCCGCTTCCTCCGGCACCGCTTCCGGATTTTCCGCACGCGGTACAAAAGCCGGAATTTCGAGCTTTTCCGGCGGCTGCGGGGCAGTCTGCGGCTGCTCGAAGAAGGAATACTCCACACGGGAAAGCTGCCCCTTGGCATTGCGGCGCTGCCTGCGCCGGACATACCCAAACGCCTCCAGATTACGAAGGGCGCCGTAGATGCTATCCTTCCCGTCCCTCATCAGACCGATCAGTCCCCGGATCGTAAAGTCCCAGTCGTCCGGCAGCGAAAGCACAAAGGACAGCAGTCCCATCTCCTTGGCTGACAGGCGGCGGTCACGAAGATGATAATTGCTCATCACGGTATAGTCCTTGGTTTTAACAACACGGCAGATTTCCATTGATGTTCCTCCTGAAAATAAAAAGAACCGCACGAAAACATGCGGTTCTATCGGCTATTGATTGTCGTCCTTAAAACGCTCCACAGCCGTCAAATTTGCGCTCTCACGGCGTTTTTGGAGCTGTGCTTGGTTATCCCTGAAATCAGTCGTCAACGCGTCATAGACGATGTTATCCCTGGGATAGATGTTGCTGAATGGAATGGGGAGATCATTGTAGATCAAAAGGCCCTCGCCTTTCTTTGCCTTGGTAATCTGTGCTGCCTGCTGATCGGAAAGATCATATAGACTAATGAGCTGCCGCAGGTTCTCTCCCGCCTGGTCGAGCAGCACAACAAACTGACAGTTCTGCAGCATGGACAGTGCCGACTGGGACGCCATAACATTTGTGACATTCTGTGTGATGCCGGTCGCCAGGCCGCCGTATTTCCGGCAGCGGGCAAAGACACGCTCAAAAAAGATACCGGCACTGTTTTCGTCCTCGTTATCACTGTAAAACAGGTGAAATTCGTCAGCATAAAGCCATGTATTGATGCCTGCCTCCTTGTTGGCAATCAGCTGGTTTTGGATATAATCCAATGCTATCAGCATCCCGGCTTTTTTAAGGTTGGCGCCGAGATCCCGCACATCAAACACAATGAAGCGATTGCGCATATCCACATTGGTGGGGTGTGCAAAGAGGTCCACCGTACCGAACACATACATCTCCAGCGTCAGTGCCAGGTCCTTGGCCTCCGGCTGATCGATCTCTTTGATGATATTGTAGAACTCCCGGAAGGTAGGCATATCCTCCGATTGGTATCCGCCGGAAACATAGGGCTTATAAACCTCCCGCAGGGTGCGGTCCACCAGCGACTTTTCGGCAGCGGTCAGCCGGCTGCCCTTAAATACCGCAAGCAGCGACTGCAGCATATCCGCCTTGGTCAGCAGGAAGTCCTCGTTCCTGCCGTTATCCCGTCCCGCATCAAGGGGGTTGATATGGCTCTCGGTGCCCGGTGCCAGCCGGATCACCGTACCGCCGTGTGCCCTGCACAGCTCCACAAACTCCCGTTCCGGATCGATCGCGATGACCTGATCCAGGTGGGTGGAGAACAACACATTGTTGATCTCTATTTTAGCGTGCATTGACTTCCCTGCGCCGGGCTTCGCGATAATAAAGCTGTTACCGTTCTTGGCCTCCTTGCGGTCGAGGATAAGCGGTGCACCAGACAAGGTGTTTTTCCCGTAATACAGTCCATGTGGCTGACTGACAGACGCATAGGTAAACGGCAGCAGCATCGAAAGGCCGCTGGTCATCATGTAGGGTGCCAGCTGCAGCCGATCCTGCCCCAGCGGGAGGATGGATGCCAAGCCCTCTTCCTGACGCATTGTAGCACGCTTCACGCTGACCAGATGCTGCCGGCAGGCACCGATAATGACCTTGGTGATGTCCTCCAGCTCCTCCATGCTGTGTGCCGAAATGCTGATATACAGCCCCACCCGGAACAGCTCCTCCGCCTCCTGCAGATCCTTCATCATACCACGGCAGGCATCGATCTGGGATTGCAGAAAGAACGGAATATAGTTGGTGCCGTTGCGGGCATTGCGCTGGTTGCGGGTCTGACGGTCGCTTTCCAGGGCCCGCATCCGGGCGTTGATCTGCTGAAAAGCGATTTCCTTATCCACATGGTCAACATGCTTGGCCACGGTGACCTTAAAGCGGTTGTCCATCAGTGAGGAAATAAACTCGTCATCGAGAGAGTTGGAGTAGCCATTCACAAACAGTACCCGGTTAAAGTAACCGCCCAGCTCGGTGTGGTTGGGCTTGAAGTGAAACGCACTGGGGGCAATGTAGTCACGGATTTTTGTTCCCTTGCGGTAGATGTCCGGCGGAAGGATAAAGGTGTCCTCCTCATAGGGGTTGTAGATGGCATGAAGCAGCCATAAGGATTGCTTGACGGAAACCGGCTCCATCGTCACCCCCAGCTCGGAGAGGTATGCCTGGATCCGTTCACCGGCGGCCAGCAGGATCGCCAGCGCATTATCCAGCTTGGCACGCACACGGTACGACAGCGTCAGATAGATCTCGGTGCGGGTCATTTGCATAGCAAACCGATCCGCAAAGCCGGCTTGGTTTTTGCGCCATGCCTTTTCAAACTCGGTCATGCCCTCTTCATCCTGCGGCGGAAGAATCGCGTCCCGGATGGCCCTTTCATCAACCGGCAGGTTAATGTATGTCTCCTCATAGTGGATATCCGGCGGCAATGTATTAAATACGGCACTATAGGCGTCCAGCCGCTTCTGCTTTTCGGTATCCTTCAGCAGCCGATAGTCGGTGTTGCCGAGGTGCCAGATGAACGCATAGCGCCCCAGCCCCTTCTCCCGGTCGATTAAGTACAGCCCGTTTTCGTACTGCTCCAGATACGGAATGGTATCCTGGGCGGTATTGCGCACAACTCGCCGGGTTTTCTTCTTGTTCCCTTTTTCTTTGTTCTCCACGACCGTCACGGTCGGTTTTTTCTTTTTTGGCAGCAAGCGTTAAGCCCTCCTTTGGAACGGCCGCCGGGTGGCGTTATAAATCAGATCCCGCCACAGGCGCCCGACGATCACGGTAAGCTCCAGCCCGGACAATGTCCCAAATGCCAGCAGGATCACCGGAACAGCCAGCACGCAGCAGGTAAGCAGGCAGGGGACCGGCGGCAGCCCCGGCAGCCGGAGCAAAAAGAAAAGCCCCAGCAGTGCCGCTGCCCCGATGAGGAGCGTGATCCAGCTGCGAAGGCTTACCTTCCTCTGTGTTTTGTTGATGTCCTTCGGTAGTGTTACTTTCATAGCTTCCCTCCCTCCTTAATGCAGCACCTTGTCAAACAGCCGGTCAGACTTCACCATGATGACGGCATAGATGATCATAAAGATACCGCCGGTGAAGAAGCCCTTCCAGCTGAATGTTGTTATGCTGGCGGCGCTCGCCAGGTATGCCGCAAAGGAAGTGCGGAACATGGCATATACCACCGTCATAACCACAAGCTGCAGGGAAAGCAGGATGTAGCTGGCGAGGAAGTTGATGCAGAACCGCTTGGTATCCTGGTTGGCCCCGGCGGCAATGAACAACGGTGCAAAGCCTTGATAGATCGTCAGCTTAATAATCCGGATCCCCAGCGAAAACAGCATGATCCCCGCGGTAATCATCACGATCATGTTATACATAAAAATGCTGGGCAGCGACCAAAGGAAATTGATCCATTGCACCAGCACGCCGATGATCGGGATCTTGGAAGCGAAGTCTCCGATATCCGTGCTGGGCAGCGTCTCTGCTATATCGGCGTAATGGATGCTGACCGTATCCAACAGGCTTGACGCCATGTTATCGCTGATCGCTGTGATCAATTTGCAGATCTGCGGGGCAATCGTGACCAGCAGCAGTCCGGCAATGAACTCCATTCCCATCTTGATGAAATGCTTCACTTCATATAATTCCAGCTCCAGCCCGGAGCGCATAACCTGCAGGCTCCAGCAGATAAGGAACACCAGAAGGCCAATCGGCAGCATCACATTGGCAATAGCGCCTACTACCGCAGAGCCGTCAATAAACGGGAAATTACCGCTGTCCCGCAAGGTGTTCTCCACGGTGTTGAAGCCGAAATTGATCGCATCTCGTATCTCGCCGAAGGTTTTCTCCACCATCTCGCCGGAGTCCTTTCTCGGCTCCAGCAAAGTCCGGAAGAATTCCGCTATTCTGGCAAATATCCCCCCGTTCGAGGTTTCCCCGTCATCCGAAGCATCTTCGCTTCCTGCTTCCGTTGGGCTTTCCGCCACCGTCGCCGATGGTTGGTTGGTCTCGGCAGGCTGCGGCTTCGAAGGTGCAGCCGTCTGCCCGGTAATGCTGCCGGCTGCTGCGGCGCCGGCCCCGGCAACCCCTCCCCCAATGGCAAGGGCCATGCTGCAAAGGAGCAGCATGGCCACAAGAACGGCCAAAACGGATCTTACTGCTGATCGCATCATTCGATCCCCACCATCCCCAGGATCAAGTTCTTGGCTGCAAAGAGGAAGATAATTACGAAAACCGTAACCAGTATGATCGTTATCCCCTTTTTCTTGCTTTCCGGCTGGTCGTTGGTAAAGCCATCCCAGATGGAGTAGCCGCCGTACAAAACACCGGCCATACCGATAATTCCGATAATTACACTGTATAGCAGGTCGAACAGAGCTTTGGGTTGAGTCATATCCATAGTTATTTCTCCTTTTCTGAAACAGCAGCTTGCCCGAAAGCCTTGATTAAGCAAGGGGTTCCGGGCATCTGCACTTTTGGTTACTTGCTTTTCTCTTTTCTGTTGCCCTGTGCCAGCTTGGGGTAGGCCCCAAGGAGCAGAGTCTCTATCTCCGCCAAAACATTCAGGTCCTTGATCTCAACGGCGGCAAAATACTTTTTCCCTTCCGGGTAGGATGGCATATAAACCACCAGGCGGCCGCTGTCAACTCTCACGAGCTTAACGCCCCGGATCACCAAAAGGCTGCCCAGCTGGATATCCGCCGTCGCTTTCACCTTGGAGCCGTCCTGCAGCTCCAATTTCAGCAGCTTAACTCTCATAGACGGTGCCTCCTATCTGGTGATCTGCCGCTCCGCCTTCTGTACGCCGTCTGCCAGTGCCCCGGCAGCGGCAATAATCGGAGCCGCAGCAACGGCAGGAGCTTTTGCGCCGGCAGCTGCTGCCTTGACCGCCTCCCTGCGAATCTCGTTTTCCGTGCGCATTGTAAGGTCGTTAAAGTTGATCAGCAGCTCATCGGCGGAGTGGCCAACCGTTTCAGTCAGTGCTGCAATGGTCTCGGCCGGCGGCTTCCCTTCCACAACAATTTCCCTCATGGTGCGGTCTATGGCCGTTTGCAGCTCGCCGCCGCATAGCTTCTCGTCACGCTTTAGCGCACGAGCAATCTGCTGGAGGGCCTTCATTGCCTCCTTGGGGTTCCCGGCTGCAGTCTCCTTAATCCTGCGTAGCTCTTCCCCGGTGCTCCTCCAGACCGTTTCCCCTCCGGCATCCTGCAGAAGGGGTGCTTTCTGCCCGGCAGCCTGCTGTACTTTTCCGGCATATTCGATATCCGCCTTGAGGGCATCCTGCACGAAGCTTTTATCATAGATGACCTTCCGCCCGGGTTCCGTCAGTGTCCAGCTGTCCGGTCCGGCCAGCACGATCCCCTGTCTCTCCAGCCCTGCCAGCAACGCCTCCATCCTTTCCTTGATCCGTCCCGGCATCTCCTGCACTGTCTGCTTCGGCAGGCTGTCCGATGCCCAGAAGTAGGAGAGATCGGAGATATCTCCTTTTGGCAACAGCGGATTGGCCAGCCGATACTCCTTCAGCTCGGCGGTTAGCTCGGCCATCTGCCGCTCCTTGTACTGGGTAACAGTTCTCATCACCGTCATCCCGGCCCGGATTGTCATTTCCGTCAACCGGCCGACATCGGCCAGCTCGTCATTGGTGATCTGATCCAGATACATTGTTATTCACCACCTTTTTTACTCTCGTTTCCCACGGTGCCCTCCTTCGGCTTGTATCCTGCAAACTCCCAGTCGGTCACACGCACCCGGAAAGCCTTTCGTTTTTCGCCCTCCGTGGTGGTATAGCGCTGCCAGCCAAAAGCCCCGGAGACGAAGATCCTGCTGCCCTTTTTGAAGTTATCGGCAATAGACTGTCCGACCTTTCCCCACGCATCACAGTCAATAAAATCCGTGACCTCCTGGCCACCCTGGTAGTCATCGCAGGCAATGGAAAAGTTGCAGACCGTATTTCCTCCCGCCTGCCGTACCTCCGGATCAGCCGTCAAGTTCCCGCCAAAGGTTATTCTCCGAATACTCATGTTTGCTTTCCTCCTGTCTTTGATAGTTTATTTGTTCCGGTCCTTGTTGTTTATTTCTCTCCCGCTGCTGCTGCAGCAGCTGCACCGTCAGCGGAGGTCTCACTCCGAGCTCCTGTGCCTTCCCACCTTCTTCGACCTCCTTCAGCCCCTCTGCAAATCCCGCTTCCATCAGCTGTTCGCCCCGGCATTCTTTTTCGTACTGTTCTCGGTGCTGCAGCGCCAGCCGGGCATAATCCTCCTCAATGGATCGGTTATTCGCATAACCGGCGCTGCCTTTTATGTCGTTACCAATCCGGGAAAACAACGGGTGCTTCTGTGTCCGGAATTTTTCACAGAAGAATGGGCGGCCGCCCATCAGCACAATAGAGTTTTTGTTTTCCGCATCGATCACCGCCAGCTCATCGACGGTCAGCAGCTCCCGGCCCACACCGCGGTCAGAAAGAGAACCGCCGCCTTGCTTCCCGCCGGTGTTCCGGCTGCTGTTTTCCTCGGTGATGGTGGTTTTTCCAAGGCGCTTAACCAAATCCTCACGGGTCTTGACGCTGTTGGTGCCAAGATAGTTATAGATCGCACAGTTTGAAACGATCGTATCCTCATCTTTATCATAGTTATGCTCAAGCTGCTGCACCGACTGAATGATCGGTACCACTCGGATCCCGTAGGACCTCACCAGTGTCAGGATGGTAGAAAAGTCGTTGATCTTGCCAAGGTTCGCAAATTCATCCAACAGTAACGCCAGCGGCACCGGCAGCTTGCCGCCGCCCTCACGCTCCGCCTTGCGCTGGATGTAGGAAAACAGTGTTGATAAGAACATGGCCGAAATGACACGGTAGGTACGGTTCTGTGGCGGCAGCACAAGGTACAGGACCGTTTTTTCCTCCACCAGCCCGTCAATATCCATTTCATCTCTTGCCGTCAGGACCTTTACATCGGTGATATTCCAAAGCCGCAGCCTGCTGGTCGTGGAGATCAGGATGGACTGCAGCGTTTCGGCAGGGGCCTGCTTAAACTGCTTATAGAATGTCAATGCAGCATTGCCGGGGTCGGTCGCCTCCAGTATCCTCATTTGGATCTCATAGGGGGAAAACGGCATGATCTCCCCCTTAATAACAACCAATCCGCCGATCAGCTCCAGTGCCCTGGCAAAGGTCTTTTCTTCCCCCTCCGTCTGTACCAGATAGGTGAGTACGGAGGTCAGGAGCATGGCCATCGAGTCTTCCCAAAACTGATCACCTTGCCCGGTTCCGTCAGTGCGGCTGTTAAAGACAAAGGTGTCCACCAAAGCCATCACTTCATCCTCTCGCTCCAAATACTCCAGTGGATTAAAACAGTTGGAGTATCGCAGGTCCTTGAGGTTTAATACCCGCACCTTATAGCCGTTATCCTCCATGACCTGCCTTGTCTGCCGGTACAGCGTTCCCTTGACATCGGCGACCACATAGCTGCCGGTCATCTGCAGCATATCCGGGATAACGACGCGGAAGCTCTTTCCGGCACCGGTATCACCGACCACCAGCTCATGCAGGTTTTTCAGATCATTGTTTTGGGGGTCAACATAAAGCCCCTCTGCCACAGGGATCGTATGATCGGGGTTGGAAAATGCGCGTCGCTCCTCCCCGCTTGCCCACCGGGCAGAGCCATACTCGACGCCGCGGAAGGGATCCAGGCGCTTGGTGGAAAGCAGGAAAAAGCCAAGGATCAACGCCATCACCGGCAGGCCGGCAAGGTACATCCGGCCCAGTGCTCTCCATGTATCCGCAGAGAACAGAGGAACCGTCGGGAAGAAGGTAAACAGCGCCCCCATGGAGGTCATAAACGCCACAATGCCGGGGGGCTCTCCGGTTTTGCCGAGCCATGAGAGATAGTGTAAGAACAGATAGCCCTCCAGCAGCACCATGATAGCCAACGCCACCAAAGCCGCCTTTGCTCTCTTCTTTCTGCGGTCCGGCCGCAGCTTAAAATCCGTATCCACCCGATAGCCTTTTCCGGGCATTACATCACATCCTTTCATCCTTTGCTTCGGCATAAGAAAAGGGCCGGCCAATCGGGTGTTTTCCGGCTGGCGGGCCTCTCATATCATGGGTTATTCTCTATGTTGACTTTTGAAAACGGATGCGCTGCAATAAGGGTGAAAGGACGGCCGGTGACGGTAGTCCCCAATAGTGTTACAGAAGTAACCGCATGCTTGGAGACGAGGCGGTTGCTTCTTTTTGCTGTCTCTAAGATTGCACCACAAAGAAGCTGCCCCCGAAGATACAGAAAAAGGGGCGCCGCCAACCGTTTGGTCGTCCTTTCGTTCCTATTCTACATTATTTTCACGAAGAAGACAATATTTTTTACCGTTCCGGTCCTTCCTCTGTGCAGCTTACTCCTCATCAAGGCGATCCTCCTCAATCTCAACGAGCCTATACTTTGCTTTACCGATCAGAACCGTGTCGGCCGTTCTGGTCCGCTTGACGCGGCCTCTGCCGATCGGGCGACCATCCGGATCGAAGAAGCGGGCATTGTTAAGGCGGATCCAAAGGAACGCGCAAACAACGATTGCCCCGGTTCCGCCAACAGCGGCAGCCACAACAGCCGCCCTGCTGGGGGTATAGGTTGCAGTTGCTTGGATTTCATAGCGTTCCGGTCCATCAGTCAGTCCGTTAGAGTAGACCGCTTCCGCGGAATAATAGGTTACTGCGGGGTTGCCTTCGTGCCAGGTCAGCCGACTGCAACGGAATGTCACATTGCGTAAGGACTGGCCATCGCTTCCTGTCGTCCACTCGCCGCTCCATGCTCCGCTTTTTATCCGGAAGTTGTCGGCATTAAGCCCGAGGTACTGCAGATAAGCAGTCTCATAACCGCCGATAACCGGGGCGCTATCATTATATGGGATCAGCTCATCGCCCAGATAGTATTTCGTCATTGTCGGACTGCCGTACAGCGTACCTGTTACGGTAATCGGATCCCAGCTCCAGTAGCCCTGCGTGCCCTCGCTGCGATGCTCGGTGTAATCGGCTTTTTCAAGCTGAAGAATGATCTCCTCTCCATCTACCGTCACGGTATAAGTCTCCGGTACACTCTTGTTGTCCAGCGAGTCAAAGGAAACGGTTTCCTCGATGCGCTTCCCGGATGGGATCGTGCGCAGCAGCAGATAATCGATGCCCCGCAGTCTCCATGTCACATCTCCATCGGAGATCTTCTTTGCCAGCTGCAGCTCATCGTCCTCCCGGTCACTTGTGAAAACATAGGTGTTAATCAAAGCATCCTCTGTTTTTCTTTCTCTGATCAGCTCTGCTTCTTCCCATGGCTCACCGGCGCCGGTTCCCGGGTTTGTTGTGGTTGAATAGTTGGGTCCTTTGGGCTTATGCAGCTCCATGCGGCCAATTTCTTCCGGAATAATAATTACCGGCGGTCTTTCATCTGTTTTGTTGACGATAACATGGCCGCCGTTTGCAGTCACCGTAACTGTTGTGCCGGCCAAAGGTGAGTACATGAACCGGAAGTACCAGCGCTGGTCAGGATCATACTCATAATTGGCCGGTGCCTTCAGCTCTCGGATATAGTAGCTGCCAAGGGGAAGGTCCAAGGAAGAGGTGCCGACACCATCCTTAATGCGGATGACCTCCAGTAAAGAGTCTGCGGGAATAAGTACCTTGGGAAGTACCGCCTCCTTCTCTTTTGTCGCAGTGCCGGGAATTGCAGCCGGGATCTCTGCCGCAGGGATTACGGGCTCCGGCTCCGGATCGTCGCCCTCGGCATCGGTAGGAACAGCAGGCGGTTCCGCAGGCAGTTTCACAGGCACTTCTGCAGGAACTGCGGGCGGTTCCGCAGGAGATCCTTCCTCTGCCTGGCTGCCATCGGTATTCTCTGTGGCCTGCTCATCTTCAGAGGTGTGTGCACCGGCTCCGTCTTCTTTTTCGGCCTCCGGAGCAGCCGCCTCTGTGGAGGGCTCTCCGGAGCTCCGGCCGGTCAAATCATCGCCGGTAACGGTCTCTGGATCCGCCAGGACCTCGATGGTGCCTTCTACAACAAGGCCATCTGTGTTTTGTACGGTAAAGGTGGTGCTGCCGGCCGCAACGCCGAAGAAGCACCTGCTGTCGGGATCGTAAACCGCAACGCTCTTATCCTTCACATGCACCGAGTATTCCTGTGCTGCGTCTTCACTGAAGGTCACATCCAGCTTATCGGTTCTTTCATCGACACGCTTCCCGGCAATCAACCGGTAGTTGGTCCGTGCGACGGTCATTGTCAGCGTATTCTCCCCATCCTGCATACTGCTGGCCGGCTTTGCCTCCGGCATCGGATCCGGCAGCTCTGCATCTTCCGCCAGCACTTCGATGGTCCCCTCAATCGAGAGCCCTGCCGCCGAAACAACGAAGGTGGTGCTTCCAACCTCTGTGCCGATCAGTTCAAATACTCGATTGTCGTGGTTCTTTACATTTGCCACTTCAATGGGCTTACCGGCCGGGTCCAGGTTTGCCATCTTTTCTACCGTCACGGTAACCTGCTCATCTGCAATCAGTGAGGAAAGCCCGATATCCAAGGTCACGGTCTCGCCCTTCTTGATGGTGAAGTTGCTGCGCGGCATTACGATCCATGCCTCATCTGCGGAAGCGTAAATGCTTTGCGCATTGTATAGCCCGAAGTAGACATCATTTGCAGGCTTGTTGCCGTTCTTGGTTACCGCTTCTTTGAGCACCTTAAAGATGACATTCTGACGAATGTTTTCGACCTCCAGATACTTCGGATAGATAGTTACCGCCTGGCCTGCATAGGCAAGCACAACATCGATCGGCTCACCGTCAGTCAGATAGCCCCATGTGGTGGCTACCTCTTTCACGGTATAATGGCCCAGCTCCAGCTCGGAGGTCTGCGCCATACCGGTGCGGTCGGTCTTTACGGTCTCCACAAGCTGCCCTGCGGTATAGTACACGGTTCCCTCGGGGGTGGCGATGTCCTCCGCGGCATACACCTCAAAGGTTGTACCGCCGGCCAGCAGTCCGATCTTCCAAATGGGCTTCAGTCCATTCAAGGAAAGCAGGGTCTTATACGCTTCAGTGCCAACCAGCAGATTGCCGGACTTCTCAAAGACGATCCGGGCCTTCTGCGGCACATCCGCCTGTTTGATGTTCAGTGTCAGATAGATCTTGCTGTTGTTTGCATCACTCTTATTGATGGTGAATGCAAACGGCTCCGCCTGAACATACCCTTCCGGGCTTTCGATCTCATAGAGTAGATAATCCCCATACACGAGATAATCCGGCATGGTAAAGGTGCCGGTTGCATCAGTCTTGAAATCAGTCAGTGTATGGGGGTTGGGATAGCTGATGGTCTGGTGGATCCAGTGGCCGTCAACCTTCCAGGTTACAGGGCTATTTGTTGCGGTTGCAGCCCCGTCAGCTACTTTCACCGTCCCGGTGATGGCTTGCCCACCGGGCAGCCTTACGCTATATTTGGTTGTGCCGGCAGCCACACCGATTATCGACCAGCTGCCATCGGTCTGCTGCTCCGCCTTGGCCACACCGGTGTCGGCGATGTAAACAGCGTAAGCATTAGCGAAGTCGGTCTTGATCGCCGCCTGCTCTGCCGCTGTCCAGCTGATCGCCTTGGTCCCATCCTTGAGAACAACCGCTGCCGGACCAACAAAGTCAAGGGAAAGCTCCGGTGCCGCAGCGCTCTCTCCCGGGGCGATGGTGAGGCTGCTGTAATCCATCGAAACAGTAGGCGGTACAACGGTGTCCGCCGTTACAGTACCGTCCCCCGCGACGATCTTCCTGGTATAGGGCCGCAGCGGATGCTCGGTTGCCCCGTTGGCAGAGATGTTGTCCCAGCTCCAAATGCGATATGTCGTGTTGGCTGCCGGGATCGTCTTACCGGACTGTGCATCGGTCTTGCGGACAGTAACGGTCTGCTTGAGGGTCTTGTTCTCCAGAATGTAATTGTAATTGAAATCGTACCAGCCGGAGGTATAGGGATAGTCCTCGCCGGACCCGCTCTTGGTCTCCGTGGGTGCGGTCGCAGGCTCTGCCTCCGGGTCACGGCCTATAAATACCTCAAACATGTCCGGCTCGCGCCCCTCGTAGGGGTTCAGCTCGATTACGGTGTATAAGCCGTAAGGCAGCCGATAGTCGATGCCTGCGGTGCCGTTTGCTGCGGAGTTGCCCAGCTCACCCCAACTGCAGTAAACCACCGTGGACGGGTCAAGGGTCGTCGCCCGGCCGGTGCTGTCGGTCCGCAGAACCATGTAAAGGTCCTTCATAGAGATCCTTGCAAGGTCGGTTTCCTCCGCTCTCCCCTCCTCTACGCTTGGATTGCCGTTAGGCAGCGGATTATTGGCATCCAGATCTCTCTGCTTAAACCATTCATCAGGCAGCGGAGAATAGAAGTTATGGTTCACAAGGTCGAGATACCCCCAACCGGCGGTAGATGCGCTGCCGGAGGTGCCGTCCCCCACCGGGTCATCGGTGGTGGAATAGATGGGATTGCCGCCGGCGGCCGCCTTGCTGTTCAGGTACACCGCAAAGTAAACGCCCTCTGCAGGCTGCTTATTCATCTCATAGGCGTTGCCGTCCATCTCGTTCTCAACGGTACGGTTTTCGTTAAACTTTGTAAGTGTCAGATCCGCTTTGATGACAGTATTGGCATACTGATTGCTGTTGCCGGTTTCCGAAGCATCCTTATCCCCAAAGGAAAGGATGTTGGTCCCGCTGCCGGTATAGGCATTGGTGATGGTGTAGATCTGCCCACGCGCCTTGGTGCCTTGGAACACATAGCCGTCGCTCGGCGTGATCTCCTGCAGGGTATAGACACCCTGCTCGATACCGTTGATGGTAAAGCTGCCGTCGTTGCCGGTCACTGCAGTTGCAACCAGGTCACCCTCGCTGTAGATCTTGATCCAGGTGGAGGGCAGGTAGATGTCCTTGGCTGCCCGCAGCTCGAATACAGCACCGGCAAAGGTAGCATCACCCTGCGGAGTGCGGTAGTTGCCGTGGTTGAGGGAAATTGTCTCATTATCGACCTTGGTAACGGTCAGCTGACCGCGCTGCCGATAATCTTCAACCGATGCGTAGGAGGTGCCATCGGTGCCTCCGCCGCCGGACACGGTAATGGTCGCCTCTGCTTCGGCTCCCTCAACGGGTTTCCCCTCCCCGTCCTTTTCCACCTCCACGGTGATCTCTGCGCTCCATGCGTCATTGAGGAGATACCCATAGGGAGGTGTGACCTCTCTCACGGTAAAGGTGCCTTCCCCCAGCTCCACCGTACACGGCAGCTCGTAGGTTCCTGCGCCTGTGCCATCGCCGGAGATCTCGATCACAGCCCCGGAGATATTATCGAAAGCAGCTGAATTGGAGGATGCCGGAGCAAAGGTAATAAGCCCGGTATTGTAATTGGCTGCATTAAATCTCTCCGGGTCGGTCTTTCGGAAGGAAATCGGGACGGTAGGGCCGTCGCCGTCCCCGCCGGTCCCGGGCTCGGGATCCTCCTCCGGGATGAAGCTGACAATACCCATGCCGAGATAGTTGATGATATTGGTATCGTTCTGGATGCCGGTCTTGGCGCCGGACCATTTGGAGAAGCCCAGGTCGCTCTTCTCCAGATAGAGGGACAGCGGCAGCTGCTGGTGGGTGGCGTTACCCATGGTGCGCAGCAGCAAGCCATTGATAGCCCGGTCAAACAGCGCCGCCTCGGTTGCGGTCATCGCATACTTTTGACTATCAAAGGTATAGTACAAAATCGGTTCGATAAACAGCTTGTAGTCACCGCTGATCAGGGTATCATATGCCATTCCGGTCACATCCCCGATCCAGCGGATGACCGTCTCATCGGTAAAGTAATCCTTGATCGCCTTGATATCCGGCGCACCGCTTGTGCGGACAATGGTGGGGATGGTTACCGCCGGATCTTCCCAGGAATAATCGCTTTGCTGGAATGAAAGGGAAGCACCTCCCCGATAATCGAATTTGTTTGTTTTTCCAAAGTGTCTGTAATTCTCGTATCCAGAGCTCTTGTTTGCCGCATCATAGGTTGCGGAAACCACCGTCTGACTAACTACATCAACAACACAAAAACGGATGCCCCAATCGCCGTTCCAGAAGCTGTCTCCCGTCACGGTCTCGGTCTGGCCGCCGCCGGCCTCCATGTTGCCCTCACCGACCGCCCAGGCTGTGCCGGGCAAACCGGTAAAGAGAAACATCACAGCCAGCAGGGCTGATAAAATGCGTTTCCTCATGCTTTCTGTCTCCTTTTCATTTTGAGATATAGAAAAGCAGCCGCATTACTGCGACTGCTTGCTCACCCGGTATTCGGTTGTCTTTGGAATTACATAACGCCGACCTTGTTGCCGGAAAGCTCATCGGGGCCGTCCCAAACTCTCGCTCCTCCAGTGCCTGGTTCATTGTAAATTCCCCAACCAAGCCACTTATCATAAATATACTTCTGCCCGTTCTCCTCCTTAATGTCCCCATCCTTGGGGCCGGTCTGGGTCTGCCCCTGCTGCTGGCCGGGGTTCTGCTGCTGTTTGTTTTCTGGCTCCTTGGCAGGCGTCTGCGGCTCTTTCGCCTCTTCCGGTTCCTTGGCGCCTTCCGGTTCTTTTGCCTCTTCACCGGGGTCTTCCGGGTTCTGCTCCTCAACCGGCGGGGTGACCTCGGTGGTTCCGGTTTCCTTCCCGGGGTTCTCTTCCTTTCCCATCGGTTCATTCGTACCGTGCTGCTCATCCTCGATATCAGGAACATTCTTGCCGCAAGCTGCGCAGCAAAGCAGCAGCATAACAATCAGGATCACTGCAATAAGTTTCTTCATGGTAAATACCTCCTGTTCTTTTTATGTCTTCTCTGACTTTAGTTTATCATGTTATTGGAAAAAGGGCAACAGAAAAGTCCCTCAATGGGGGCTTTTCATCATGTGCCTTTGCGGAGAATAGCAAGATAGTCCTTATAGGCAAAGGTTCTGTTTCTCCTGCCGGTCGTGGTTTGTTCCAAAATTCCTGCAGAGGAAAGCCTTTCTACTACATTGGAAGCGGTCCCGAAGGTAATCCCCAATGCTTCTGCGGTTTTTCCGATTTCGATGATTGGGTTTGCTTCCAGGTACCGAAACACGAGCATCGCATTTTTGGAAGCACGCCCCATTCCGGCAACAAGGTCAACATTCTTATCATGCAGGGCCGTCAGCTCATCGATGGCCGCTATGGCATCTTTCGCCGATTCGGCAAGGGCCTGCAGGAAGAACTTTACCCATTGCTCATAGTTTCCCTTGCTCCGCACCTCTGTCATGCGATCATAGTACTCCACACGGTTCTTTTTTAAGAAGTATGAGATATATAGAGCCGGGGTAGTTAAGATCTTTTTCTCCATCAGGAATAAAGTGATAAGCAGGCGTCCTATGCGCCCATTGCCATCCAAAAAGGGGTGTATCGTTTCAAACTGGTAGTGGATCAGTGCAGCACGAATCAAACCATCCAATCTATCATCGGCATTGATGTATTTTTCCAGATCGGACATCGCCTCCGTCATGTCATCGGGAGATGGAGGAATGTATTTTGCATTCCGCAGCGTGCTGCCTTTCCCGCCAATCCAATTTTGAGAACACCTGAATTCTCCCGGGTTCTTTTCCTGCCCCCGGACGCCCTCCATAAGGATTGCATGGGTCTCCTTGAGCAAGCGATTGCAGAGCGGGAGCTCATGAAGTCTCCTAATGGCATACTCGGTTGCCTTGATGTAATTGACAACATCTGCAACATTACGGTTTGTATTGTCTTCGATCAGCGGATCAAGAACATCCTCCAGGGTGGCCTGTGTTCCTTCGATTTGAGAGGACATGAGCGCTTCTTTTCTCACATACATGGAGACAAACAAATCGACATCGGGAATGCGTGTTGCCACGCTCTCCAGGATGGCCAGCTGCGAATTCGCCTTAATCAGCTGTTCAAGAATATCCTCGCTTATCTCGATGGACGGCGTCGGCGGCAGGGGAGAAGGCACGAATGATTGGTACGCCATTTCTCCGGATAGGTTTGTCTTCCAGTAACCGGCACGATCGTTCATTTTCCTTTCACCCCCTTTCCAAGATCAGAATACTAACTTAATCATATTCCCCTTATTTCAATTTGTCAAGCAAATTTGGAATAACAAGCGGCCAATCCTCGCCTTATTTCAATTAGCATTCCCGGAATTACTCATTTGAAAAGCATTTCCGCTAATGTGAATAAAGAAACGGTACACACTATATTGTATCCATCAGCGGCTGCAGCAGCTTTTGGAACATCTTTGTGTTCTCTGTATTCTTTATCAATGGATCGGGGTTATAGGCAACGGCATAGCCCCGGCACTTCCCTTGCCGCAGGTTCTTAATATAAGACTTTGCCTGTGCTTCATTTGCCGGCCATAAAAGGTACTCAATCGTATCTGCATACTTGTTGCCGCGCAGATAATCCGTCAAGGTGTCGATCTCCCACGCCGACACCCCGCACACCAACAGTTTGCAGCTGGCCTTCAAAAACTGCTCGGTGTTGTGGCCGTTCAATCTCCCCAGGTCCCGGATCACCACCCGGTGGCAGCCCAGCGCCTGGGCTTCATCGATATAGATCGAGATCCCCTCCAGCACAATGCAGCCGTTGCTCTCTTTGAGCAAATAATAATCTTTGGCTCGACTAAAAACCTCCCGGTCGGTCAGCACGCCAACATCCTTTTTAAGCCGGTGCAGGCAGGCCGCCAGCTCCAATGCCGTGTGCGTGCTGCCGCCGTGCGGGTAAAGCGCTGCCACCCCTATCACAACATTACCAAGCACCTTGGTTTGGATCGTTTCTCGTTCGACGATTTTTTCCACCAGCAGTATTTCCAGCTCTTTTTCCTGCTCCGGTGCCGCTACCGGCCGCACCTCCGGAATAGGCTTCGGTATGGGCTCCCGATCCTCTTCCGGTCCCGCTTGATACCCCACAACATCCTCCGCGGTGTATGTTCGTTCGATTGCATCCTCCAGCCGATCCTCATCAACCGCACCGGTAAGGATGTTGTAGATCCCCTGCCGCACCAGAAAATCAGAAAAATACTTGTATTCCGCATCGACTTCCCCATAAATGAATACAATCCGGCACTGCTCCTTCAGATTCCTGCAGCGCTGGATCACATCCGTCATTTCCGTTTTGCCGCTTAATTCCCTTGAAAGAATTACAGCATGGGGATTGTAATTGATAACCGCATCCAGAACAGCCTCCCTTTTCCGCACCGTTGTCAAAACATCTATCGCTTCCATTCTGGCGATACACCGTTCGATTTTCCTGTTTCCGACGGCAACCACTACTTTAACACTCATTTCTCCACCCCCTCTCTAAACTCTCGAATATCTTTGATTATCTCTGCTGTAATATCTCCCTCATAAGCCTCACGGCGTTCTGTCGAAAGCACAACAAGCAATCTCCTTTGCCCCGCTTTGGTGCAGAAAACAAATCGAGAAAAAGCATTCTCCGTTCCCATCAGCGGCAGCCGGCTTTCCGAAACGATGTACTTTGGCCCGATGTACCCAAGGTACTGCTCCAGCAGCTGTTCCGGGAGCTCTGCCCCGGCCATCAATTCCATCACACCACGGCTTTCCAAATAGATGCTGCAGTCCGATGTGTAGGTTTTTCTCATATGCTCCGCAAAGCTGTTATAGTATGTTAAATTCATGTCATCCCCCTCCCGAATAGCGAATGAAAGAATTCCTTCATCTTAACCCAGAATGATAATACTGCTGCATCCGGCGCCTGGCCGTTATTGATGGCTGTGGCAATGACCGACACCGCCACCGAAAGAACGAGGGATCCGACCACCACCAGCACAACTTTTAAGATATTCCAAACAGCATCTGTTGCAAAGTAGTATGCCGCAGAAGGTTTCTTTTTTCGCTTGCTCTGTTGTTCTTCCTTAATCTGCTCAAACAGAACCTTTTTGTGCCTTTTCATGGTGGTCTCCTTCTTGTATGTGTTCGCTGTAATTTCCTTACTGTTCAACTTGAACAACAATAATTATCCCTGTGTAACGGCAGCGACATCCTTTGCCTTGCAGCGCTTCCCGTTTACACGGAAGGCATATCCCGCACCCTCCATTTCCCGGAGTGTGTTCCTTTCCGGGATGCACTCCGGATGTTCAGTGGTCGCTCTTACCTTCCCATCAAATAGAACCTCAAATAACATTGTCCTGCCCCTTTCTTTCGGCTTTCTCGCCTTTGGAAGGAGGGCCACTGTCTGGCCCTCCTCCAAAAGAGAGAGAGATTGGGCCACTCCTATGGGTGGCCAGTGAAGGACCCCGGCATCCGGAATTGAACCGGCCCTACCATTTTGTTGTGCAACCTTGCTGCCGGGGATATGTTTTGTTTTACGAGTTAATTGACGAAAAATGACAGTCTCCTTATAATTAGCCGCACAACTTTATAAGGAGTGATCATTATGATTTGTAAGACCTGCAAAAGAGAATTACACCAGGACTGGGTATGCTGCCCTTGGTGCAGTACAAAGAACAAAGCAGAAGCCGGCACGGACAAAACGAGAGTGTATCGCTTTTATGCAGAGCAGTTGAAGCAATCCTGGGGAGAGCTTGCGCCCAACACAGTCCGCGGCTATCAGTCTCCGTTCCGAAGGTGTGTTGACCATTTCGGGGATCTTCCGGTCGGGGGAATTACTCCGGCAATGATCAAGGCTTTCCTTGATAGCCTCGGCAAAACTTTTTGCAAAAAGACTGTCATTACCCACCGTCAGCTCATCAGCCAGACGATGGCTCTTGCCATTCTGGGCGGCGACATTACATTTAACCCTACCGACGCCAAATACCGCACCGCCGGCCGGCCCTCTGCACAAAGAGAGGAGGCCCCTGCCAAGGATCAAAAAATAATCTCCGAAGCATGGAATGAGGATATGTACTCCCGGCTTGGCTTTCTGATCAAGTGTACCGGTCTGCGGAAAGGTGAAGCCCTGGCTCTCCAGTTCAAGGATATTGATAACGCCCGCCACATTTTACATGTATCAAAAAGTGTGTACTTTACCGGCAATACCCCTCACATTAAGGAGCCCAAAACAAAGGCCGGGATCAGGCGCGTTGTTATGCTGGATAGTCTGTCCGGAAAATTTGTCGGCAATCCGAATGATTATGTTTTTTCCTTTGACGGGAAAACGCTGCTGCGCTGCCATCAGGTTGAAAAGGGCTGGCAGGCATTTTGCGTCCGACACGGTATGGCTCAACCCCGCAAAGGTCATGGATATGTCCAGTGCTCAACGACCTTTCACCAATTACGGCACAGCTTCGCGACCAACTGCAAGGAAGCCGGTATCGACCCGAGAGTAATTCAGGAAATGATGGGGCACTCGTCATATGCCGTAACTGATAGCTATACCCACATCCGCCAGTCTATGCTCGATGAAGCAAGGAGCCGTTTGAACGAAATCGACCGTGCATTTTGGGCACAGCAAAAAATCCAGCCATAATTCAAATCCCTCCATCTCCGCCAAAGAAAAACCCGCAGAAATGCGGGTTTTTCCTTTGTTCATGCGGGTTTTCAGCATTTTTAGCCTTTGCAAATATTGCTGTTTCTTGCGGTCTTTTTGCATATAGGCTACACAGAAACTACACAGTAAAATACCCCCTCCAGTTACGGAGGGGGTATCTCTTTACCACACCTTCTCTGACACTCCGAGTGCCTCGTACAAAAGGTGCTTT
>ENA-ORSC01000818-ORSC01000818.1-human-gut-metagenome-genome-assembly--contig:-NODE-818-length-23372-cov-5.721920_pt1 | contig 23372 bp, 16 predicted proteins | sample MGYA00242178_ERZ509140 | MGnify/ENA primary metagenome ERZ509140 (study PRJEB26280, sample SAMEA2338681) | human gut metagenome | biome: human gut; feature: human-associated habitat; material: faeces... | reverse complement strand
CATACTGCTGAATGCCGCGCTTTGGCACGGATGATGGCACAGTGATGGTCTGCGCCTTCATGCGTTTCTGCCCGTTGACCTTATAGCCGTTGCAGACGGTGATTTTGTATTTTCGTTCGGATTTTTTCTTGATGTAAGCCATTGTACCTCCTTGCCTGTAAATCAAATCAGCGTCATTGCTGATTTTAGCGTCATTTTTCCATTTCAACATTTCAAAAATACCGTCATTCCTTGCAAATACAATATTTGACATACTTACGACTTATTTTTTGCCAAAATGGTTGCTTTGTATAGGGTTACGCCCCATATTTTCCGCGCCAAGGCTTGGCCGATGACGCTAATGACGCTTGTGACGCTATTTTTGAGATATCCCAGCCGGATAATTGAGTTATGTCAATATCAGCGTCATTAGCGTCATCAGCGTCATTTTCAGAATGGGAAAACTTCAGCAAGCGCGTCTGCGATGTGCGATGCGTTTCATAGTGGATACCCTTTGGTGCAAATACCGTGTCAAAGTGTTCCACGATTTTTCGGGTAAGCATATGGGGCAAAACGCCGTCAGCGCCAGTTTCAGATAACAACTCGGTAGCTGTTCCCTGCCACTTTCCGGCTTGCTCGATGTACTCCGCAACTCTCCAAAGGTATTCCGGCACAGCTTTCAGCCGCTGTTCTTCTGCGGTTTCTTCCTCATCCAACAGCCAAATGCAGTTTTCCTCATGAAGATACAGCGTTCGTCTGTCCAAATCGCGCCCGGTCAGGATAATGTCAGCATTCTTGCTCGTTCGCTTGCGCTGCATAACCCATGTGGTGTCCGCTGCGCCCATCAGACCGTTTGATCCGGAAATCTGGTCGAAGGGGTCAGACGCAGCCTGTTTACGCAGATGATGAATCAACAGAATGCAGATGCCGTACTTATCTGCAAGGGCTTTCAGCGTGCTTACATCCTTGTAGTCGCTGGCGTACATACTGCCACTTTGGTCGCAGGAACGGACTTTCTGCAAGGTATCAATGACTACCAGCCCGGTATCCGAATGGTTGTAAAGAAAGCTGGTAATCTGTTCCTCCAAGCCTTGTCCGATACTCTGGCATTCGGTCTGCAGGATCAGCCGCTCCGGGGTATCCTCGCTGCCCACAAGCCGGAACAGACGCTCCTGCAGGCGGTTGAGCGTGTCCTCCAACGAGAGATACAGCACCGTGCGTGGCTCGACTTCCCGACCCCACACCGGCTTACCCTGTGCAACCTGTAGGCATAGCCACAGCGTCAGCCAGCTTTTGCCCGCCTTGCTGGGGCCAGCAAACAGGGCCAACCCAGCTGGAAGTAATCCGGGGATAATCCACTTGGTAGGCGGAATCGGCGTGGACAGTAAATCTTCGGCGGAAATCACTTTCGGTAATTTTGTAGTGTACATAGCACCACCCTTTCTTTATAACATTTTGTTTCAATTATCTCATATTAACGATATTTTGTGTGTATCAGATTGTACTCTACAGTAGTAAGTTGTACGCACCGAACCGCAACACAGCCCCAAAAGCGCTCCAAACGGCGGTTTTTTTTCGCAGCTGGTATCCGTGTGCGATTTGTTGCAGCCGCCCCACACAGGGCGCGTTTAGGCGCGGTATGTGAGTGAATCAGATTGGATTCACTTTTTCGGTTTTGATCCAAGAGAGTGAATCAGTTCTGATTCACTCTGGAGGTCCGCGGGCATAATGAACACTTCTTTTTGCCATTTGCTCATCTCCTTTTTTGTTGCTTCGTATAACCGTTTTGAACACACCTTCCGGGGAGAAAAAAGAGCCCGGAGAACCTTACCGATTTGGTAAGGCCCTCCGGGCTCTTATATATTTTCTCTGTTTTATCCGGGCGTAAGGGTACACTTTCCCCGCAAATCTTGATGTAAATTCAATAAAAATCAAATACTGCGCGTAATATCGTCAATCATGCGGTGATCTAAATAATAAAAGAAACCGCGCACATCAAATATCACTGATTGGTTTTCAACTTGTTCTGAAAAAACTTCGTGTTATACAGTTTCAGTGCTGCGGGAACATCCAACTGATTTTTGCAGAATCCCAGCGTCTTTTCACAGTTGTGACCCATATCTGCAATCAGCAACAATCCGGAAACAAAGGCGGCCATGCCACTGTTAAGGAACAGCAGCGGATCGGCCATCTCCTGTGGGGTGGCAAGGCGTCCTGCGCCGCCGTTTTCTTTGACAAGATTATCCTGCCCGCCGGCCATTTTCTCAAATTCTTTTTTCATGCCGGTGTCGGTGGAGCCCGGCAGCAATGCATTCACACGGATCCCGCGCTTTCCAAGTTCCACGGCTTTCAGCGAGGTGTAGTAGTTCATGGCACGCTTGGAGAGGGTGTAGGCCATAACACCCACGCCATCCTTAGGAGAAACTGATTTCATAAACGCAACCATTTCATCCCACGTCTTGCAGTCCATAACTTTCACATACTCTTTGCGCCATTTTTCCCACATCAGACCACCACAGCTTGTCACATAGGCAATGCTGCCGCCGGACGGAATGCGTTTTTCCAAATATGTATCGGTCATGTACTTGTTTGCTATAAAATTCACTGTGAACGTCAGCCAGTAACTTGTCCGCGCCCCGGACAGACCCGCCACACCGAAGAATCGGTCAATCACCTGCGGCAAAACGCTAAAGGCAGCATCAATGCTTCCTTTATCGGACAAGTCTGTTTCAACAAAGGCTGACAAGCCCTCTATATCTGCTTTATTGCGATCCAGTGCGTATACCTGTGCGCCCAGTGCCACCAGTTTTTCACACAGTGCTTTGCCGATGCCGCTGGCGGCACCCGTTACAACGCAGACCTTATTTTGATAATCTTCCAGCATGGATTTGCTCCTTTCTCAAAGAAACTTCGCGGCGGCCAACGACAGTGTTCCATAGCCCTTCATGCGGAAATAAATGGCACTGATTCCATCAGGGATTGCCAGTTCCGTTGTCTGCCATGTCCACTCGTTCCCTCTTGCCGCCGAAACCGTGCCTATCGGCTCACCATCCGCAGTGAGGAGTACGTCAAAGCCGCCATAATAGCACATACCACGCGTCTTGACCGATACTTTCGTGACATTCTGAAAATTCAGATATTTGAATCCAACTACCGTACCGGGAGTTAAATTGCAGATATATGCTTCCGGTTTACTTTCACTTTCCGGCATGACATCCGCACCGTCCTGCGTGATGTACGGGAACGGATTCTGCCCGGCCTCGGCATTGACCTGCGGCGGCTGCGTCATATACAGGTTACAGGCGGCATAGGCGGGCAGTTCACGCAATTCGACAGCCGGCAAGGGAGCGCTGCTCGGTCCGCTTGTTGTGATTTCCACCTGCGGGATACGCCCGTCCGGCAAAATTTCAATCGGTTCCACCATGCCTTGACGGCAGAACATACTGCTGTTCGTGTGGCGATGGTAGAACACATACCAGCGCCCATTTATCTGCTCGATACTGCCGTGGTTGTTGCCCGTAAAATACCGCGCCGTATCACACAAGCCTAAATCGGCATTATCTACCAGCGTGCCGCCATAAACAAAGCCGCGGCAGGGGCTGTCACTGACAGCATAGCACAGTTCATGGCTCAACTCGGACGAGTAGATAAAATAGTACTTATCCCCCACTTTGCGGATGCTGCTTGCCTCGAAAAATGCGTGTCCCTCAAAGCCCGTTCCTTTTGCAGTCTGGGCACCGGGTACAACAGCCGGATATGTTTGCTCAACAGTCAGCATATCGGACGCAAGGCGATAACAGAGCGCCCCTGTGCGCCCCGGCATCATCGGCGGGAAAAAGCCGCTGTATAGCCATGTGGTTTTCCCCTCGGTCAGCACACCGGGGTCAAATTGCTGCTCATCACCGGGGCGTGCGCCCAAAGTCGTGCCATCCGGGTAATGAACATCCCCGTAATAGGTATATTTCCCTGCGGGGGTATCACAGACAGCCACCGAGATGGCAGAGGTTTCGTTCAGCGCATAATAGAGATAGTAGCGTCCATCCGGACCGCAGGTCACATCGGGGGCGTACAGGCACTGGCGGCCATCCTCGTTATGGGCAGCTTCGGCGCGGGTGTAGATGATGCCCTCGTACTGCCAATCAGTCAAGTCATCCACCGGGGCTGACCAGCAAACATAGTCGTTCTGGCAAAAAGCATATCCGGCAAAGCGGTCATGGCTGCCGTAGATATAGACACGTTTGCCAAACACATGCGGTTCACCGTCCGGCACATACTCCCAGCTTGGGAGATACGGGTTCATTCCGTGATTTTTCATAATTTTCTCCTCATTCAGCGCTCAAATGCAGGATTGCCGGAGCGCAGCCATCGGCAGTAAAGGTCACAGTCACAGGTCCGGTCTTTTCCGTGCTGCGCAGGACAGCCTGTAAATGACCCTGCCAACTCTTATGGTGGTGTTGGTCGTAATGCTCAGCGTTTTTATAGGCGGCGCTGCCGTAGCCTTGCAAAGATGCCGCACCGACCACCTCGATTTTCACATCATAGTCGGGCAGCAGTTTGACGGTGCCGTTTTTATCTGTTACATAAACATCCGCAAAGCAGAAATCCTGTCCGCCCGCGCGCAAAATGTTCTTATCGGTCTTGACGGTCAGCATTGTTTCGGCATCGGCTGTGCGCACCGAAGTGCGGTAGATTTCCTGTCCGTCCGCATCATAGCCAACACCCACGAGTTCACCCGGTTCATAAATGCAGGGAATCTTGGCAAAGTAGTCTTTCACCTGTGCCTTGCCCGCGCTCTTGCCGTTCACAAAAATTTCCACACTGTCAGCATCCGTGTAGGCATCTACAAAAGTCCGTTTTCCCTCATATCCTTCATAAGTCCAGCCGTCTACCGTATCGGTCCAGCGGTAACTTGTGGCAATAGGGGGCTTTCCGTTATGAACAGGCGGCTGGCTGGCAAGGTACAGCGCGTGTACAGGCTTGTCTAAAAAGCCGCCCCAAATAAACTCATAACGATGCAGCGACGGTTCTGCCTGCCCTGTCAAATCCAGCACGCCGCCGTGGTTTGTGACCCACGGGTAGCTTTTGTGTTCCTCGTTTTCCTCATAGTGCAGGTCGCAGCAGTTGATTTCACCCAAGTGAGATTGCAATGTCCAGACAAAATCGCCGATCAAGTAGGGGTGTGTCTTGGCAAACTTCATCGTATCCGGCAGCATGGTATGGCGAGTTTCGGTACCCAGCAGTACACGTTCCGGGTGGAGTTTGTGCAACACCTCATACCGATCCTCATAGTAGTTATACCCGGCAATATCCAAATAAGGGTAAAGGTTTTTTGTGGCATCTTCATCCATGCGGATGTAGGTTTCCGGGTAAACCTGCCCTTTCTCGTTGTCAGGCAGATTGTTGACTGCGCTGCGGAAGATGGACGCATAGTGCATCCAATCCGACTTTTGCCGTTCAGGGTCATCGCGCATCCATTCGTCCTCATCGGTTGTCAGATAAGGCGTACCGTCCAGATATTCCCGCAGCCAATGTACGCTGGGGCATAAAGTGGTCGGACGGGTCGTATCCAGCGCATGGATGGCATCTACAATTTCCTTGCCGACGCGCACGCCCTTTACACCGCCGGCCTCCGGAATTTCGTTGCCGATGGAGTAAATCACCACACTGGGATGATTGTAGGCATCCTGCACCATTGCGGCTGTATCGACCTTAAAGTCCTGCATGAAATATCGGTTATAAGGGGAATTGGGGGACTTCATACGATACCAATAGTCAAACGCCTCATCCATCACATAAAGACCCACTTCATCGCAAGCTTTCATCAGACTGCGGCTCATCGGGTGGTGGGCACTGCGGATTGCGTTGAACCCGGCCTTTTTGATATTGCGGGCGCGGTGCAGTTCGGTGGCATCATTGTTGATAACGCCGATAACGCCCATATCATTATGGATGCAGCCACCGCGCAAAAACGTCGGTTCCCCATTGATAAGCAATCCACGTGCGGGGTCAATTTCAATTACACGCAGACCAAACGATTCCGTGACCGTGTCAACTGCTTTTCCGCCACTGTACAGGGTGACTTCGGCAAGATACAGATTCGGATGTTCGGCGTTCCAGAGCTTTGCGTCCGGAATTTCCAGTTCGACCACAGCATGTCCGTCTGCAACAGCCGCTTTGGCGCAAACCACTTCCTTCCCGTTTTTCTCGGCGATTCGCACCTCGGCACAGTCACCGCCGTGGGTCATTACCTCGACCCGCACGCAAGCGGGTGCGACAGACAACGTTGTGACACGCACGCCATATCGTTCCATATAGGCGTCCTCACCCACCAGCAGATGCACCGGGCGGTAAATACCGCCGCCCGTATACCAACGATTATGACCGTCCTGCGGCACATGGGCGGTGACTTCAATGGTATTGTCGCCTTCGTGCAGAAGTCCATCCAGTTCCACCGTAAATGGCGTGTACCCGTAAGCTTTTTCGGCGGCGGGGCGGTCATTTACTGTCACCGTCGTCATGCAGTATACACCCTCAAATTCCAGTACAAGGTGCTTATTTATAAGTTCCGACGTGATGTGCAAATTCTTTGTATAGGTATAATCGTTGCCGCGCCAGCCTGCCAGCAGAAACCATGTAAACCCCGGCTCGGTATTGCGCGGGGTGTTGAGCATGGCGTCATGCGGCAGGGTCACATCAAAATCGCGACCATCGGGGCAGCTGAAATGCCAGCCGGTGTTAAAATCCAATCTTTGCATTGTCAATTTACCTTTACATGATTTTTGTGTCAGCTACAAAGCTGCGATTTTTGCCATCGGGATAAGCATCTCCCACAATCATGAACTCCGCTTTCCCGCGAATATCCTCAGAGGATGCCCCGACCATCAGCTCGACTTTCCCGTGTTCGACTTTCCAACGCATATCGGCATCCAGAAAAGCCAGTTGGCTCATTGGCAGGGAAAGACAGACCGTTTTTTCTTCACCCGGCTGCAGATTCACTTTGGCAAACCCCACCAGTTCTTTAACGGGACGCACCATGCTTGCCGCCACATCATGCACATAAAACTGCACGATTTCTGTGCCGGCTTTATTTCCTGCGTTGCGCACATGCAGCCGCCCTTTCAGTACACCGTCGGCCTGAATAGCGTCTTTTTCCAACCGCAATGTATCGTACTCGTATTTTGTATAACTCAGTCCATGACCAAAGCAGTAGCGTGGCGTGTGCGCTCCATCGATATAGGCGTTTTTCGGCGTGCCTCCTGTCATACTGTAACAGGTATTTGTCGGGTGGTTGTAGTACACAGGAATCTGCCCCTCATGACGTGCCACGGTACAGGGCAGCTTGCCGCAGGGATTCGCCGTTCCGGTCAGCAGCGCGGCAATGGCCTCACCGCCCTGCGCACCGGGAGCCCATGCCTCCAGTATCGCGTTGCATACGCGGTCTGCTGTATCGCTGCTGATGGGGTGCCCGTCAAAGTGAACGCCGACAACCGGCTTGTGCAGCGATTCCAATTTTTCTAAAAAGCGTTCCTGACAGACCGGCAGTCCAATGTGCATGGCATCAATACCCTCGCCCGTTGTGCAGGACGCATTCCAGCCATAATGACCGCCCAAAGTGCAAATCACCAAATCGGCATCTTTTGCGATCTGCAGTGCCGCATCATAACCGCTTTCCTCATTGCCGGCATAGGGGTATCCCTGTGCATACAGAAACTCTGTATGCGGGGCAGCAAGGCGCAATGCCCCCAGCATACTATACGCATCGGGATAGCAGCGCCGTGCCAGCGGCTCGACACCGGGGTTTTCCATAACGACTTCGCTTCCCGGATATGTCTTCTGCACCGCATTTTCTGCAGCCGGAGAATCCGCATCGGCCCGGATGCCGGCCATGCTCATCTTAACGCCCAGCGTATTTTCTTTCATGGCCAGTGCCGAATATCCGCCGAATAAGGCACGGACACTGTCAGCGTGCCAGCCGATAACAGCCACCTTTTTTACGCTCTTTGCCAGGGGCAAGACACCGTCATTTTTCAGCAGGATCATTGACTCCTGCGCGATTTTGCGGTTCAGCGCCGTATCTGCGGGAGTGATTTCCGCCTGTACATTTTCAGCGGGGAAGGGGTTTTCAAACAGACCCAAACGGAATTTCATCGTCAGAATACGCAGCACCGCTTCGTCCAGCAGCGATTCCTGCACAACACCGCTGCGAATGTTTTCTTTCAGTTCATCGTTATAAGCCGCAATGGTCGGAAGCTCTTGATCCATACCCGCTTCCAGCGCAAGGCGTCCTGCATCGGCAGGACTCTCAGCCAGATGATACGTCGATTCCAGCTGTTCCACAGCACTGTAATCCGACACAGTTACACCGTTAAAGCCCATCTCACCGCGCAGCAGATCACGCAGAATTGCCTTACTGCCTGCCGGGACCTGCCCATCAATGGCAGCATAGGAGTTCATTACGCTGTCAAGTTTTCCATCTGTAATGGCTGCCTGAAACGGCTTGGCATAAACTTCACGCAGTTCACGCGGGGAAGCGACTGCCTGTGCCGTATGGATTCCACCCTGTCCTGCCATGAACCCAAGAAAATGTTTGCTGCAGGCACTCATACGATGTTTATCCTGTAAGCCTTTCACATAGGCTGTCCCCATCGCAGCGGCAAGGGTCGGATCCTCACCGTAGGTTTCTCCCATACGACCAAAGCGCGGGTCACGGCAGATATCGAACACAGGAGCCAGCGCATGACTGATTCCCATAGCGCGTCCCTGTCGAGCAATGCAGGCTGCCATTTTCTGCTGCTGCTCCGGGTCCCATGTGGAAGCCTGCCCCAGCCCGCAGGGAAAAGAAGTCGCCGCTGTCACCATCACACCCGTTAATGTCTCGATATGGAAAATTGCGGGGATATGATGTTTGCCGGACTCCATGATTTGTTTCTGCAGCCTTGTAATAAGTCCCGCTACGCTGCCCACATCGTCCAGCATAGTCGCAATCAAAATGCAAACCTGACCGACACCGTAGGGGTTCTGCTTCTCCACCGATTTGCCAAGGAAAGAATCAATGGCATTGTAGCATTGAATCTGACCAAATTTTTCATCCAAATTCATCCGTGCCAGCAGGTCACTTGCACGTTCTTCCGGGGAAAGACTGCTATCTTGGTATTTCTGCATCATCGTATTTCCTTTACTCGTAATCTTCCAGTTTCCAGCTGTCCCGCCATTCAATCTTCACATTATCTCCGTCAAAAAGGATGGGAAGCCAAACGTAGTCGGCATTGCGCGTATCCTCTTGCGGCAAATTGGCAAGCAACGCCCAATCCGCAGGCGTTTTCTCCACGTCCGGATCAAAGAGTCTGTCGTAAAGCGGACCATAATGCGTGTAGTCGTAATCCGGTGCATTCGGCATCCAGCGGTCGGCACAGGCAATGTACAAGTCCTTTTTGTTCGGAACCTTGAATACCGACGAGATCTGGCTGTGAAAGCTCGTTTTTGTCTTGTCACCAATATGCGGGTCACCCTGTACCGTATAAGGACCGTGCCATGTATCAGCCATGGCTGCCTCTGACGGATTCGGGAAATACCCGGTTGTGCCGGAAGTCAACAAATAGTGTTTTCCATGCCGTATAAAATGAGCCGTAGCCTCCCGCACATGGGGCGGTCCTTTGTGGGGAAAATGCGTGGAGTAATAGCCGGTCACATCGGTGTAATCCTCCGTCAAATCGGCGATGATCGTCTCAGAATGTACGCGTTCAAAGAAATAATACGCTTTTCCGTCCGGTGCTACAGCCAAGTCAAAGTCACCCGCACTCATACCAAGTGGGCGCAGTTTTTCCCTCACAATGGTATACGGACCAAAGAAGGAGTCTGCCGTAAGCACTGTTTCGGTCTGCGTCTGGTCTTTCTCCATAATTTTCAGCCAACAGACATATTTTTTGGTCCGTGCATTATAAATGATGTGCGGACGATCCATCATAGAAGTGGGGTGCAGCGAACTGTTCGGGTCATCCGTCACGGGCGGGATGAGCAGACCTCGATCCTCCCAGTTATACAAATCTGTAGATGCGTAATAACGAACGCCCCAGTGCCAGATGCCCGCAGCCTTGTCCGTTTTTTCCTTGTTTTCGCCGTACCAGTAGTACACACCATCGAGATAAATCAGTGAGCCGCCATGTGCTTGAATGCGGTTCCCGTTTGTATCCAGCCACACTTGACCGGGATAAAATGCATCGTACATTACTCGTATTCCCTTCTAAAAAGCGGGCAGAGAAGATTCCCTGCCCGCAAAAATAGTGTATTATTCGGCGGCTGCTTCCGTGGTCGCAGCGGCACGAGCCTCAAGATCCTGTTTGATTTGGGGCATCTGCTTATCTACAGTGTAGAAGCGCAGAATCGCAGCAACAACAAGCATGAGAGCCAGCGGAGCAACGGATGCAAGTACACGAATCATCATAATGGCAGAATCGACCTGCACATCCGCACCGCCGACATAGCCGGAAGCGCTCATCAAAACGCCCATCAGGAAGCCACCAAATGCACTGCCAATCTTGCCGGCAAGACCGGTCAAGCTGCCCATCGTGCCTTCCATACGCTTAAAGCCTTTCCATTCGTTGTAGTCAGCTACATCGGCAATAAACATATTGAACATCATATTCAGCGGCACGGCACCGGCAGAAACGAGCAGAGCCGCCACAATAAAGAATACCATGTTGCCGCCTGCAAAGAACGTTGCAAGGTAGCCGATGCAGCCTACCAAAATACCGATGACAGACATACCGGCCATACCAAATTTTTTGCGCAGTACGGGCAGGGCAAAAGCCAGCGGCAATACAAGAATCGTGGTCACCGAGGCAACGCCCATCATTCCAAGGTTTCCGATGATGTACTGCCAGTAGTAAGTGCCGACACCCAAGCCCGTGGCAATGTTCTGTACAAAACGAACCATGCAGATAATAAGAACCGGGCGGCTTTCCTTCAGCAGAGGCAGCAGGTCTTTAAGATGTGTCTGTTCGCCATTTTTCTCAGAGACGGGGGTGAATTTTTCAGGAATGGTAAGGATGCGCAGCATACCGATTGCGGTCAACGGGATAGCGATCATACCGACCAGACGGCTCCAGCCGACGGCATCGGTTCCGACCTTTGCCATTGCCGTGGGGAACAAGACATTAAATACCATTGCGCCGGCCATCGTAAAAATACTGCCGTAACCAACGATTTTAGACTGCTGTTCCTTGTTTTCGAAGGCGCGAACCATGTACACAACATTGTTGGCATTCAGGAACGTAACGCAGATGGAGTTCATAAAGGTGTACATACAGAAGATCCAGATGCACTTGGCCGCGGTAGCAAAGCTCGTCGGGCAGCTGAACAGCAGCCATGTGGACAGCCACAGGAACAACATAAAAATCTCATACGGGCGGCCCTTACCCCAGCGGGTTTGCGTGCGGTCGACAATAAAGCCCGCAACGATATCGGTAAAGCTGTCAAAAATTTTGCTGACCATGAACAGTGTGCCCACCAGAGCAGGGGCAAGCTGCAGTACATCGGTACAATAGAACGTGGCATAGCCAAGCATCAGTGTGGACAATGCTACGGAACAGGAACTGGAGTTCCACAAAAGCAGCTTGCCCAAACCGACTTTTTCGGCCTTGCGCTGCTGCTTGCGCGCCAGCTTTTCTTCTTTTGTCATAATGATTTCTCCTTCAACTTGTGCGGTAGAAGCTTACCGTGTCAATCGATTGTGGTCTTATTGTATCAGAGGATTCGTCATCTTAACAGACAAAAATTGGCGCAAGAGAAATATATTTGGCTTCGTTTGCCGGAAAACGCCAATTATCTTCTGCAAACGCTAAATAGCTATTTCTAATGTGGCTGCGTTCTGCTATAATACCAGTAGTAGAAATGCAAAAGGAGGTCGCGCAGTGGACAATGTCTTAACTATCGCCGAAGAACGGCTCAATTTGTTTGCCCACATGGCGAACAGCGCTTGCGGACTGAGCTTATGGTGCTTTGGGATGAAAAAACAGCTGTACACCTGCACCTGCCCGGCTGAGAAGGAGTTCCGTTTATTTCTGGATTTAGGGCAGTGCCTCGACTATGCTATTGCTCATGGTCCCGAAAGCCATGCTCCCATTTTGATGAGCGACCCTATCGGTATGCTTTGGGTCGCTGAGTGCGTATTGCACGGCGATGATGCCGGCTATCTGGTAATATTGGGACCCGTGTTTGATGCCGCAGCTTCTTTGCAGACTCTTCAAAATTGCTTGCGCGGTATGAATCTTTCGGTGTCCTTGACCGCAACCATTATGGAAAAATTGGAACAGGTTCCGATTTTGCCTTTATCTACGCTGCATCAATATATCAAAATGCTGCATTGGGTTCTCTATGAGGAAACTCTGGATGTAGGGAGTATCCGTCTGCAAAATCGAAGCAACATAATTCCCGATAAGGAAGAGTCCCCCTATCCTTGGGACCCGGACCGTGCCCGCGTGGTGGAAGCACAAATCATGCAGCGAATCCGCGAGGGAGACATTTACTATCCGGATAATAGTAAAGGTATGGGACGTTTTGCTGATAAAGATTCCTATAATTTGGGCAATCCCCTGAGGGAAAGCAAAGATACCGCGATTATTTTCACGGCGCTTTGTGCCCGTGCTGCCATGGAGGGCGGGCTTTCCCCCCGCATTGCGAAACAGCTGGAGGTGCAGTACATCCGTGCTATTGAACAATGTACCGACGTAGGGCTGATTGAAGTCAACAGCGCAATGGTATCGGACTTCGTTCACCGCGTCCACGACTGCCGCATGAATCCGGCTCTATCCGATGCTGTTCAGGAGATTTGTGCCTATGTGCATAGCCATCTGACCGATGACATTTTGCTGGATGACATAGCCGCTGCGGTGGGTTACACTTCCTACTATCTGACAAAGAAATTTTACCGCGAGACAGGACAGCGGATGACAGATTACATCAATCACGCCAAAATACAATACGCCTGTGTTCAATTAACAGGAACAGACAAAACGCTGCAGCAAATCAGTGAGGAACTGCATTACAGTTCCCGCAGCTATTTTACCGCCGTATTCCGCAAGGTAATAGGATGCAGCCCCACGGAGTACCGCAATAACGGAGGAAACAAACCATGACCTTGACCAGCCATACAGATTTTGCCGCTTTTCTGGAGGCGGTACAGCAATGCCGTGGGGAGGTACTGTTTTGTACCCGGGAAGGCGACAAGCTGAATCTGAAATCCACCCTGTCCAAATATCTGTTCGCCGCGTTAGCCGGGAATGAGGAACTGCTGAGGAAGGGAAAAATCGTGTGCCAGTTTCCACAGGACGAGGAAAAATTGACACACATCCTTTCCGCCTCAATGTAAAAGCAAACAGGGAATAAAGGCAGCACCGCACAATTCCCGCCTTACGGCTCAAGCAGCGCTTCGATGCTTAGAATTATGAGGTATTGCCAAAAAAATGGCGTTTGCGTATTTTGTTTGGCTTTTTTACCAAAGAAAGTCGAATTAGTATACATAAACGCCATTTATTTTGTTTTCTGCGCGGAAGCAGCACTTTATACTGTAGGATATACAATACAGAAAGATGGGTGCTTCCTATGAATCTCTATGCCCTTTCCGTGAATCATCGTGCGAACCCTCTCGGCATCAACTCTGACGAGCAGCCCTATTTTGGTTGGAAACTGAAAAGTGAAAAGCCGAACACAATGCAAGCCGCATATCGCTTACGGATCTATGCAGACGATACGGTTTGCTTCGACAGTGGGCGGGTGGAAACAGCATGCAACGCTTTTGTTTGCGGTCCCGATCTTCTGCGACCGCAAACATTCTACCGCTGGGCAGTGACTGTATGGGATAATCATGGCGAAAACACCACCGCCGAAAGCAGCTTTGAAACCTCACTGTCTTCCAAGGAATGGAAAGCTGATTGGATGCGCACACCCCGCGCCTATGTGCAGCGCAAAAAAGGGTTCGGCACACAGCCGCCGGCCACGCTGTTTCGTCGCGCGTTTACTCTTAGCGCTGCACCCCGCCGTGCGCGGCTATATGCCACCTGCCTTGGAGTTTACCGCCTGACCGTAAACGGAAAACGCCCCGATATGCGGGAGTTTGCCCCGGAACACACATCTTACAAGGGTTTGTTGTGCTTTCAGACTTACGATTTAACGGCACTTTTGCATATCGGCGAAAATGTACTGGGCATGGAAGTCGGCGACGGCTGGTATTGCTGCCCGCAGACGCAGCCGCCCATTGATGGCTTGCAGCCCGACCATACGGTGTTGTTCCAACTTGAAATTGAAAATGCCGATGGCACACACACCCGTATTTGCTCCGACGAAGGCGTGCTGACACACGAGAGTGCTGTGCGTGCCTCGGATATTTTTGATGGAGAACTCTATGACGCGCGTCTGGCCTTGCCCGGCTGGGATATGCCCGGTTTTACTGCTGCTGACTGGCTGCCCGCTGTCAAAGATACAAAGCAGAGCGATTCCGTTTTATACCCGCAGTTTGACGCCCCGGTGATCTGCGTAAAAGAATTGCCCGCACAGTGTGTTTATACCAGCCCCAAGGGCGAGACAATCGTAGATTTTGGACAGGTCGTCGCAGGTCGTGCCCGTGTGACTGTGGATTTGCCGACAGGTGCCGCAGTGACGTTAGAACATTTTGAAGCAGTTGACGCAAAGGGAAACCATTTCAACAACATCGACAGTGCAATGGGCATAACCGAGCAAAAAGACGTGTTCATTTCCGATGGTACGCCGCAAACATTTGAGGCGCGGTTCACTTTTCACGGATTCCGTTATCTGCGTGTCAGCGGGGTGGAAAATCCGATTGCCGAGCAATTTGTGGCTGTCGTTCTTTCTACCGAAAAAACAAATGCCGGAACCTTTGAATGTTCCAATGCAGATTTAAACCGCTTATACCAAAACACTCGCTGGAGCCAGTGTGCGAATATGCTGTCCATTCCCACCGACTGTCCCCAACGCGAAAAGGCAGGATGGACCGGTGACATCTCTTTGTATGCCAAAACCGCCTTGCTGAATGAGGATGTCACGCCGTTTCTGACCCAGTGGCTGCAATCCCTGTGTGTGGACCAGCGCGAAAACGGCTCGATTCCCTTTACGGTTCCGGATGTGTCTATCTACCACTATGCCGGCATTCAGATGGGGGAGCAAACCGGATGCGGCGGTCCCGTGTGCAGTGCCGGTTGGGGTGATGCTGCCGTGACGGTGCCGATGGCCATGTACGAAGTCACCGGCAATACCTGCATCCTTGAAAAGCAGTATGACAGCATGAAGGGCTGGTGCGACTATGTTATCAGCCGTGCCCGTATTCACGCACCGAACAGCACCCTGCCCGATGAAGTGGAAGAACATCTGTGGGACACCGGATTCCAGTTTGGTGAGTGGCTGGTGCCCAGCCTTGCCGGAGCACCTCAAGAGCAGTTATTCACCACAATGGCTACAACTTCTGCCTATACAGCGCCGATTTTCGGCTGGCTGGTCGTCCACAAAATGGCACAGGCTGCCGCCGTTTTAGGGCGCGAAGAGGATGCTGTTCGGTATCAGGAAGAAGCCGACAAGATGAAACGCGCGATCCGGGCAGCACTTATTACGGCAGACGGTGTTTTAAGGTATGAACGGCAGGGTGCCTATGTGCTGATGTTGGTCTTTGGGCTTGTGCCGGATGCATGGGTGGACAAATTCGGTACAAAACTGGCAGAAATCATTCACGCAAACGGCGACCGCCTTGACACAGGATTTTTGCCCACGCCCTATTTGCTGGATGCGCTCTGCATCGGCGGGCAGCGCGAACTCGCCTATACGCTTTTGTACCAGACAGAGTCTCCGTCGTGGCTGGCGCAGGTAAAGCGCGGTGCCACTACAATTTGGGAAAGCTGGGAGATGTATCAGCCCGATGGAACGCCTAAAAAAGAGAGCTTCAATCATTATACCTACGGCACGGTAGACGATTGGATTTTCCGCACCATCGGCGGCGTAGACCAAGAGGATACAGGCTATCGGCGGCTTATGATTCATCCTCAGCCGGACAAAAGCTTGACGTGGGCCAAGCGTAGCTTTGAAACGGAGAATGGAACCGTATATGCGTCTTGGAAACGTGAAGGCGGACAATTCCTCTTAACCGCCGACATTCCTTGTAATACCACCGCCAGAATCATTCTGCCGGATGGCACACAGCATACGGTCGGCAGCGGTCACTATACATTTAATTGTTAAGGCAGCACCGCACGGTAACCACGGTGCACCCGCCCTGCGCGTGACGCCGGAGGTGTCTGACGACCTGCACAGTGCCGCCGTCACGGTGGAAGCCGCCTGTGAGAACACCACCGACGGCACCGAGGTTCTGTTTGCCATCGAGGGTGTCGGGGAACAGACCGCCGCCATGATCCAACAGCTGAACGCCGCATTGAATAAAATCAAGAAAGAGGGATGAACCATGAAGAAGGTTGCGCTTTCACTTGATAGCTCATTGAAAGAGATTTTTACCTATGAAGAAAGCCGCACAGTGTTTGACAAATTCCTGCCCGGTATGCGCACGATGGCAGAAAACCAGCCCGCAGCGCTGGGCTTCTCCGTTCGTAAAATTATCCATTTTTCGGGCGGGGTCATTCCTGCCGAAGCTGCCGACGCGCTGGACGCAGCCCTGTGTGCGCTCGAACTGTACAGTGCCGAGCCAGAAATGTCCGACACGCCGCTGACCCCCGACGGGGCTGAGGTCGTGCCGGAACCACCCCGCGACGCCATCTACCCCGGCAAGGTCTGGCGCGACACCAACGGTCGCCGCATCCAAGCCCACGGCGGCGCGCTGTATTACGACGACGGCGTCTACTACTGGTATGGCGAAAACAAGGATCACACCGACGGCAAATGCCTGGTCTGGACATGGGGAATGCGCGCCTACCGATCCACCGACTTGTGTAACTGGGAAGATTTGGGCTTGTTCATCCAGCCCGACCTGACCAACGAGGACGCGCCGCTGTATCCCACGTCCCGCGCTGACCGCCCGCACATTGTCAAATGCGCGTACACGGGCAAGTATGTCTGTTGGATCAAGCACTGCGGTGCCGATGCCTGCTTTACGGTCTTGCAGGCCGACAAATTCTTAGGTCCCTATGAAATTGTCAAAGCCCACTACCGCCCGTTTGGCTGCGAGGTCGGTGACTTTGACATTGCCGTTTGCGGCGATACGGCATATCTCTATATGGACGCAAACCACAACGGTCAGCTGACGATGCGCCTGACGCGGGACTTCTTGGAGGCGGAAGAAAAAATCTGCTGGCAGTACGAGGGTCTGCACGCACCGTTCAGCCGCGAAGCGCCGGCTGTGTTTGAGCATGGCGGCAAGTGGTATATGCTGACCTCCGGCATGACCGGGTATGTGCCGAACAAGAGCGACAGCGCCGTGTCCGACGCGCCCGACAGGCCGTTTGTGAGCATCGGTGACCCGCACGCAGATGACGCGAGCCATGCGTCCTTCAACAGCCAAATCTCGCAGGTGTTCAAAGTTCCCGGTAAGCGCGACCTCTACATTGCGCTGGCTGACCGCTGGGTGCCGGACTACCCCGTGGATGCTAAACTGGCTGATCTGCTGGAGCGCTGCACCGCACAACGCTTTGACCCCGAACACTACAAGGCAACGTCCGAAGAAATGCAAACCATGATGCAAAGCCCGATGCTGACCAGCGCCAATACTTCCCGCGCCAATTACGTCTGGCTGCCCATCACATTTGAGGAAGGCAAGCCGAAGATCTACTGGCGCGACAGCTGGAAATTGAGCGATTTTGAATAAGGAGTTTTGTATGCGCAGCACATTGAATTTCAATTCCCATTGGCAGTTCACAAAACCCGGCGCGGCACCGGTGGCTGTGACCCTGCCCCACACTTGGAACGCCGCCGACGGCACCGATGGCGGCAACGATTACTTCCGCGGGATTTGCACCTATACCAAGGAATTTGCCGCCCCCGCACACGCCGACGATGAGGAGGTCTGGCTGGAATTTGAGGGTGCCGCCATGACGGCAGTCGTCACCTTGAACGACCAAGAGCTGACGCGCCACGCGGGCGGCTATTCCACCTTCCGCGTCAACCTGACCCCCGCGCTGGCTGCGCAGAACACGCTGACTGTGACCGTGGACAACAGCGCCAACCGCACGGTTTACCCGCAGAAAGCGGACTTTACCTTCTATGGCGGGCTGTACCGCGATGTACATATCCTTATTGTACCGCACAGTCACTTTGCGCTGGGTAACCACGGTGCGCCCGCCCTGCGCGTGACGCCAGAGGTGTCTGACGACTTGCACAGTGCCGCCGTCACGGTGGAAGCCGCCTGTGAGAACACCCCCGACGGCACCGAGGTTCTGTTTGCCATCGAGGGCGTTGGGGAGCAGACCGCCGCCGTGCAGGGCGGCAAGGCTGTGACCGTGTTCCACATTGAAAACGTCCACCTGTGGGACGGCGTGGTGGACCCGTATCTGTACAGTGTAGCTGCCTCGCTGCCCGACGGTGACGCCGTGGCGGTCAACTTCGGCTGCCGCAAAATCGCGTTCAAACCCGACACAGGTTTCTGGCTCAACGGCAGAAATGTCCGCCTTGTGGGCGCAGCGCGGCATCAGGACCGCGCAGGTCTCGGCAATGCGCTGACTGCCGCTGAGCATGAGGAGGATATGCAGATTTTGCGGGATATGGGCGCCAACACCGTGCGCCTTGCCCACTACCAGCACGCGCAGTATTTTTACGATCTATGCGATAAGTACGGTCTTGTCGCGTGGGCAGAGATTCCCTACATCACCGAGCATCTGCCCGAAGCCACCGCCAACACGCTGAGCCAAATGGAAGAACTGGTGCTGCAAAACTACAACCATCCGTCCATTATCTGCTGGGGCTTATCCAATGAGATTACCGTCACCACCGGCGTGACAGAAAACCTGACGGCGAACCATCGTCTTCTGAACGACCTCTGCCATCGCCTGGACGTCACCCGCCCCACCACAATGGCACATGCTTTTATGTTGGATCCCAACGATCCGTTTGTGCAGCTGCCCGACATTTGCAGTTATAATCTCTACTACGGCTGGTACTTGGGTGAATTGCAGCAGAACGATGAATTTTTTGACACGTTCCACAAAAATCACCCCGACCGCGTCATCGGTCTGTCGGAGTTCGGCGCGGACGCAAACCCCGCCTACCAGAGCGCCCGCCCGGAGCGCGGCGACTGGTCGGAAAGCTACCAAGCCGTCTACCACGAGCATATGCTCAAAATGTGGTCGGAGCGCCCTTACATCTGGGCGATGCACGTCTGGAACGGCTTCGACTTCGGCGCGGACGGACGCGGTGAGGGCGGCAAGCCCGGTCAAAACCAGAAGGGTCTTGTGACCTTCGACCGCAAGACGAAGAAGGACGCCTACTTTATCTATAAGGCATATTTGAGCAGTGACCCGTTTGTGCATCTCTGCGGACGCCGCTACGTCCACCGCACGGAGAGCCAGACCGAAATCAAGGTCTACTCCAACCAGCCCTGCGTCACGCTGTTTGTGGACGGCAAAGAGTTTGCCGCGCAGAACGGTGACAGGGTTTTCAAGTTTACGGTGCCCATCTCCGGCACGCACGAAATCAAGGCCGTGGCGGGCGGCTGCACCGACTGCATGACGATCACGAAGGCAGACAAGCCCGACCCGACCTACCGCGCCGAGGGGCAAGTCGAAAACTGGTTCGATAAGCCGGAAGAGCTTATGAAAGAGGGCTATTACTCCATTATGGACTCAATGGAGACTCTGCAGAAATCTCCTGCTGCCAACAAGCTTCTTTCTTCCCTTATGGTTAAGGCATCCAACGCCTATGGGGATGTTGCAAAAAATGTAAAAATGCCGCCAGAGATGGAACGTCAGATGGCACGCACATCTTTGCGCTCCATTCTGAAGCAGGTCGCAAAGTCCATCACCCCCGCAGATGTGCAACAGTTGAATGCGGCACTCAATAAAATCAAAAAAGAGAGCTGATCCATGCGTGAAGTCGAACTTTCTCTGAATGGCACCCTGCGTGAGATTTTCTCTTTTGGGGAAAGCCGTGGCGCGTTTGATCGGTTTCTGCCCAGTATGTGTGTCATGGCAGAAGCGCAGCGTTACCGTCCCTTTGGGCATAAAGTCGATGATTTTGACATTGCCCTTGACGGCACAACGGCGGTTCATATCTATATGGATGCTGACCATACAAAAGCGACAGCGCCGTTTCCGATGCGCCGGATGCGCCGTTTTTCAGTATCTGTGACCACATGTAAATGATGCAAGCTGTGCATCGTTCAACAGCCAAATCTCACAGGTTTTCAAAGTTCCTCGCAAGCAAGACTAGTATATTGCATTAGCTGACCTCTGGGTACCGGATTACCCTGTTGACGCAAAGCTGGCTGATACTCTGGAGCGCTGCGCTGCGCAAAGTTTTGACCCGGAGCATTATAAGACAGCCTCGGAAGAAATGCAGAGTATGATGAACAGTCCAGAGAAATTTTGCTGCATATCGGACCGCAGTTTTATCTGCCGGTTTCTCTTTTTGTTATAACAAAGGCGCAGTGTCAGATTTCAAAAGAGAGTTATAGTGTGTCCCAGGCAAAGAAGGAGGCAAGGAAGCGCCTTTTTCTCTTTTTGAAAGAATATGAGAGAAAAGGGGTGGTAATCCTGAAAAATAATGTTAGAATAGACAGTGATAAAAATGAGTGTACTGCAAAGGGAATTATCAAAATAAAAGAACGTGTAGGTAAAGTTCAGGAGATTTCCTCAACATTAAATGGGAAAAAGGATATAAAACAAGAGCCTGCTGTTTTAAACAGATAATTTTGGCAGTAAGTTCAATTACAAATCATATAGTGGGATTTTGAAAATATATTGACAAGAAAGGAAAATCAGACAAAGAATGAATATAGCAGAACAGGAATTCCCTTTTCCAGCGGAACATGCAAGTAATGTTTTTGGTCAGTTTGATGCAAACATGAAAAAGATAGAGAAGACATTGCATGTAACGATTATTTTTAGAGATGACAAGTTGAAGTTAATTGGAGGAGAGAAGGATTGCGATAGAGCAAAACATGTAATAGAGCAGCTCCTTTTATTATCGCAGAGAGGGAATGATATTACAGAGCAGAATATTAATTATACACTTTCTCTTTCCATGACGAATGAGGAATCTGCGGTTACCCAGTTAGATAGTGATGTAATCTGTCATACGATCATGGGGAAACCGATTAAGCCAAAAACGATGGGACAGAAGAAATATGTTGATATGATTACCGATAAGATGATCGTATTTGGTGTAGGACCTGCAGGAACTGGAAAGACATATCTTGCGATGGCAAAGGCAATTACAGCATTTAAGGCAAATGAAGTGAATCGTATTATTCTGACTCGTCCGGCGATTGAAGCCGGAGAAAAGCTGGGATTTCTTCCGGGTGACCTTCAAAGTAAAGTGGACCCGTACTTACGGCCTCTTTACGATGCGCTTTACGAAATTATGGGTGCGGATACTTTTGCTAAAAACATGGAAAAGGGATTAATAGAAGTGGCACCTCTTGCTTATATGAGAGGAAGAACGTTAGATAATGCGTTTATTATTCTTGATGAGGCGCAGAACACAACGCCGGCACAGATGAAAATGTTTTTGACGCGTATTGGATTTGGTTCAAAAGTTGTGATAACCGGCGATTTGTCGCAGAAAGATTTACCTTTTCAGACACAATCCGGTCTGGAACAGGCATCGAAAGTATTGGAACAGGTAGAGGATATCGGTTTTTCCTATCTGACCAATAAAGATGTGGTGCGTCATCCGTTAGTACAGAAAATTGTACATGCCTATGAAAAGTATGAGGCACGTGAAAACTACAAAGAGTCGCGTAAAAAAGCAAGCACACAGACAAAGAAAGCAGGAAAACGATGACAATTTATTTAGAAGATATGGGGAAAGTTACTTTTCCTTTTGAGCCGGAAGAGCAAATTAAGAAACTGGCAGCATTTGTTACGGATTTTGTGAAGTGCCCCTATGAGCCGGAAATTAGTGTTACTCTTGTTACAAAGGAAGAAATTCACGAACTCAACCGAACACACCGGAATGTTGACAGGCCAACGGATGTGCTTAGTTTTCCGATGATGGAATATGATGCCCCGGCGGATTTTTCGGGGGAGAAGTTCTGCAAGACACTTACTGTTTCCCCAGAATCAGAAGAAATGATGTTAGGAGATATTGTTTTGTGTTCGGAGGTTGTATGCGAACAGGCAGAAGAATATGGACACTCGTTACTGCGAGAGTTTTCATTCTTAGTTGTGCACAGTCTTCTTCATTTGTTTGGCTATGACCATATGGAAGAGGATGAAAGGGCAGAAATGGAAGAAAAGCAGCGTGAAATTATGAAAAAGTTACAAATTTTGAGATAATGAGACTGCGAAAGTGAGGGTAATATGAATCAGAAACAGAAAAAAATTGTTTTAGCTTTATGTGGGATTGCGGTGTTATCGCTGATTGCCGCAGGATTGTATCTGGCTTGTGGAAGAAAGTCTTTGCAGAAAAATAATCCGCAGACGGACAAGCAAGTTCAGACAAAGCAACAGGAAAATGAGCCACAGGCAACGAAAAATCCATATGAAGGTATGGTTAAAAGTGAGCTTACCGGTAAATATATTAAGCCGTCTGTGGCAAAGAAGCGTCCCTATGCGATTATGATAAACAATATTGAGTATGCGTTTCGAAATCAAAAAGGAACATCGAAAGCAGATATTATTTATGAGGCACTGGCAGAAGGTGGAATTACCCGCATGATGGCGGTCTATGAGGATGTCAGCAAGGTGAAAAAGATTGGTTCAGTGCGAAGTGCAAGACACTACTATGTACAGTTTGCCAAAGAATGGGATGCGATTTTCTGTCATTTTGGACATACCAAATATGCAGTGTCAAAAATTAAAAAGTTGGGAACAAACAATTTAAGTGGTTTGTCAGCAATTGGTGGTGTTGTGTACGCCAGAGATTTATCCATCCGCGCCCCTCACAATGTGTTTACAAATGGAAAGAAAATAAAAAAAGGTGCAAAAAAGCTTGGATATTCATTGACAAGGAACTCCGAGGCAATGGCAAAACATTTTAATTTTGCGAATGAGGATACGGAACCTGCAAATGGAAAAACAGCTAAGTCGGTTACGATTCCGTTTTCGAATTACTCCACATGTAAGATGAAATACAGTGCTAAGAGTAAAACCTATAAAAAATATGAATACGGGCAAAAACATATGGACACGTATTACAAAAAACAGCTTGCATTTAAAAATGTAATTATACAACTGGTGAGTGAGTCAAATATTGACCACAATGGATACCAGACGATGAAACTTGGCAATACT
>ENA-ORSC01000814-ORSC01000814.1-human-gut-metagenome-genome-assembly--contig:-NODE-814-length-23456-cov-12.230845_pt1 | contig 23456 bp, 18 predicted proteins | sample MGYA00242178_ERZ509140 | MGnify/ENA primary metagenome ERZ509140 (study PRJEB26280, sample SAMEA2338681) | human gut metagenome | biome: human gut; feature: human-associated habitat; material: faeces... | reverse complement strand
TATGATACCATTAATATATTTTTAATAAGTATTTTATTGATTATCAGTATAATAGTAAAATGTGTTAGTCCCGTACGCACCGCATTAAACATTGAAAATCAATAGTTTAAAGAAGTAGTGCCCACTTTTACATCTGTTAATGTAAAGGTGGGCTTTTCGTTTTATTCAAGCACATTGTTGCGAGGGGAATGGTGATTTTCGAATATTACGGGAATATGAGTAATAAATGTTTCATAGTTGCTATTATTTGAGTTTAAAAGCTACTGGGACTGTATATTTCACCTTTATGGCTTTTCCTTTTAGTGTGCCGGGTTTCCATTTAGGAAGCATTTTTATCAGACGTAGTGCCTCATTATCCAAAGAAGACTCAACACTCCTTACTATGTTAGGTTCTATTATGTAACCGTCTTCGTCTATGATGAATTGAACAATAACTTTTCCTTGTATTCCTTCTGTTTGGGCTTTGGTTGGATATTGCATATTGTCGTTGATGAATTGTAACAATTTATCCATACCACCGGGAAATTCGGGCATGTCATCCACTACATGATAAACTTCATCTTCTTTTGGAGGAGCTTGAGTAGGAATAAATCCAGCTCCATAATTATCCGGTTTTTGGGGGATTTCTATTCTAATAGCATTTTTTATTTCTTGCTTATTATCAGTCAATCGAAATTCGGTCATCATCAATATGTCATGACGCAATGGAGTATCAGCATCAAGCATGACTTCATAGAAAAAACGGTAACGTCCCGGTTTATTGGAGTGAACTTCGGGATAAAGATTTGCTGTAAACAAATGATGCCCACCGGGAAGTACCATATAACCTATATCTATGGCAGCGTCATTGATGGGCAATGCACGCCAAGTGCCATTCTCGTCTTCATAAGTAATGAAATAATGCTCGCCACACATTATGTTCTTGTTTCCTTGATTTAGCAAAACAAAGGAAGCTGTGGATGCCTCAGTGGAGTAAACGGAATATTCCGGATGCAGGGAAATACCGAGCGTATCAGTTATACTAATTCGCTCATTTATTATCGGCTGTTCCGGTCCTTCAAAACGAATGGCGGGAGAATCCATGAGTTTTTCCCGGAATGCTTGTCGGGCTTCGGGAGTGTTGAGAATAAACCTGACTTCAACATTCCGTAATCCTACACCCCAACTGGTCATATTATTTTTCAGCTTCTTGTCTGTCAATGTGTCAAACCGCTGGTTCAACTCGTCTACGATGCTCATAAGTTGTTGCTGTGAATAATTACTTTCAGTAACTTGCTCCAGTCGAAAAGCTTTGCTACCGGCAGTAGATTCCAAAATTCGCCTTGCATGCGCTGTGTCACCTCTTACCTGAAAAACCAACGTGGAACCGTCAAAGAACATACCTTCCAAGAAAGAAGGGCAACGCGGGCTACCGATGAAACCTCCTATAGAATTCGGATCATTTCCATAGACCCTGCTTAAGGCTTCAATGACTTGCAAGCCTGCAGATTGGTCAACAACAGTATCTTCTACAAAATAGACAGCTTCACCTGTAGAGTCTAATTTGCTTGTAAGATTTGATTTTGGTGCCTTATTCGCACATCCCATAAAAGAGTAAAATAGAACTCCTACCCATATTTTTGTTTTCATAACATTGAATTGTTTAGTGAAAGGGATGTTTATTCTATTTCAAATTCAGCATTGAGATTGATTTTCTCCAAATCATTCCACATTGATGTGGAAATACGATATTTGCCGGGAGTTGTTTTATAGTATTTAATAGGAAAACTGAAACAATAATATATAGGTGGGGTAATCGGTATAATTTCGTCATCAAAAAAAACTGTGGGCTTTTTCGTCCAAAGCCTTACCCATTGATTATTTTCCCATCTTTCTAAAATCCATCTTCTGCCATAACTTAGTGGAAGTTTCTGAGGATTGAGGACAATAGCGAACACTTCTTCACTTTCAGTGGTATAATGCCCATGTAGCATATTCATGCGTACTGTTTTCCCTAAAGTATCGGTGCTTACACAGATTGCATCCGCACTGCCGATTTCTACACAGTTTTCTTGACTGGACTGATGCGTACACCCGATAGTGAAAAGACAGAAAAGACAGAAGAAACATGAAAATATAGTTTTCATCTTGGTTTATTTATCAGTGAAACAAAGTATTTACAAAAATACTCAAAGTGCAATTCATTAACAATTAGAATTACACTTTTATTTTCTACCAAAGAATTATATTCTCAACTCTCTTTGGGGCCTGTTTTTCTCTTTTGGAGTGTGGCCTACAGCCAGCTTTTCCTTAAGCTCTTTAAATTCATCTTGAACCATTCAAGTATAGGCATTCCGTCAATGCACAACCGGAACTTTCCTTTCTTCTGCGGATTCCTCTTTACTGTTGCCGTTGAATATGCCGTTCCGGACTTTTCCCGGTGTTCCCGTGAATGCAGTTTCCCCTGAACCCTACGGGTTGGAAGTAGGCAAGCAGTCTTGTCAGTTCTTCCGTGAATCCCATTTCCCGGCATTGCTCGGCTATCGGCAGCAAGTCTTTTATATCTCCCCGCCCTGACTTGCTTCCACTGTCTCCTGTAACGGAAATATTGAGAAAATACGATTATGTGATTCCGGTTATCAGATAGGGAGGAGGTGTAATATTTGGTCTTTTCTTTATCATAATTGTTTTTTAGACAATAAAATGCCTCTGTCTTTTCGTTTGTATGGTTAATAGAATTATATTTGTACATTATACAATATCTATTGACCATGAAAACTTATTCATTATTAGCAGGCATTTTATTGTCTTTTTCGTTATCTATTCAGGCGGGTGATCTGAAATTGTGGTATAAGCAACCTGCCGGAACGTGGGTGGAAGCGCTTCCGGTCGGCAATTCCCGGATGGGAGCGATGGTATATGGCGGAACGGCCCGTGAAGAACTTCAACTAAACGATGAAACCATGTGGGGAGGCAGTCCTTACCGGAATGACAGGCCGGAAGCATTGAAAAGTCTGCCCCAAGTGCGTGAACTGATTTTTGCCGGAAAAAACATGGAGGCTCAAAACTTGATTCAAGATAATTTTTATGCCGGGAAACATGGTATGCCCTATCAAACAATCGGCAGTTTGATTATAGAAACTCCCGGACATGAAAAGGTAACCGATTATTATCGTGATCTGGATTTGGAACGTGCGGTGGCTACTACTCGCTATAAAGTGGATGGCGTGACTTTTCAACGTGAAGTTTTTGCATCATTTCCTGATAAGGTGATAGTGGTCCGTTTGACAGCAGACCGGCCGGGGAAACTGAATTTTAAGGTCGGATATGTGTCGCCATTGGAACATAAAGTCAGCAGGAAAGGAAAAAAATTGGTTCTGACTGGAAAGGGTAGGGATCATGAGGGAGTGAAAGGATTGATTCGTATGGAAACACAGACGCAGGCTGATGTGGATGGGGGTAAGGTGAAAATTGATGACCAAAACATTACAGTGGAAGGAGCGGACAGTGTTACTCTGTATGTTTCATCGGGTACGAATTTTATTAATTATCACGATATAAGTGGCAATGAGAGTAAAAAAGCGTCTGGATATCTTTCTCTGGCATTGGGACGCCCTTATAGTCAGGTTTTACAGGAGCATATAGCTCTTTATAAAGAGCAGTTTGACCGTGTAAGATTGGATTTGGGAACCAGTGAGCGGGCTAAGCTGGAAACTGTCAAACGCATCGAACTGTTCAATGAGGGTAAGGATGTTTCTTTGGCGGTGTTGCTTTTTCAGTATGGACGTTATTTGCTTATTTCCTCCTCCCAGCCGGGAGGTCAGCCTGCCAATTTGCAAGGTATATGGAATAATAAACTGGCTGCTCCATGGGATGGAAAATATACCATCAATATTAATACGGAAATGAATTATTGGCCGGCTGAAGTGACCAATCTGAGTGAAACACACCAGCCCTTGTTCGAAATGGTGAAAGAATTATCAGTTACCGGCAGGGAAACGGCACGGACTATGTATGGATGCAACGGATGGGTGGCTCATCACAATACAGATATATGGCGTGCCACCGGTCCGGTGGATAAAGCGTTTTATGGTACATGGCCCATGGGAGGTGCTTGGTTGACTACCCACTTGTGGCAGCATTATTTATATAGTGGGGACAAGCTGTTTCTTTCCGAAGCCTATCCGGCATTAAAAGGAGCTGCTGATTTTTATCTTGATTATTTAATTGAACATCCTGAATACGGTTGGATGGTGACTGCTCCGTCCATGTCTCCGGAACATGGACCTTCGGGAGAGGATACTAAAAAAGCTTCAACGATTGTAGCAGGTTGTACTATGGATAATCAGATAATTTTCGATGTGCTTAGCAATGCATTGCATGCATCAAGAATTCTGAAAATGTCCGCTTCTTATCAAGATTCTTTGCGGTCTATGTTAAATCGTCTGGCCCCGATGCAGATCGGGAAATACAATCAGTTACAAGAATGGCTGGAAGATTTAGATAATCCGAATGACAAGCATCGCCATATTTCTCATGTATATGGATTGTTCCCTAGTAATCAGATATCTCCTTACACTCATCCTTTACTTTTCCAGGCAGCTAAAAATACGTTGTTACAGCGTGGTGACGAAGCTACCGGTTGGTCCATTGGCTGGAAAGTTAATCTGTGGGCCCGTTTGCTGGACGGTAATCATGCGTTCCGGATTATTAATAATATGTTGAAGCTGCTGCCTGGAGATGAAGTGAAAGAAGCTTATCCGCAAGGACGGACTTATCCTAATCTGTTTGATGCTCATCCGCCTTTCCAGATTGACGGCAACTTTGGCTATACTGCCGGTGTGGCTGAAATGTTGTTGCAGAGCCATGACGGAGCTGTACATTTGCTTCCGGCTCTTCCGGATGCCTGGGCCACAGGAAGTGTGCAAGGATTGGTTGCCCGTGGAGGATTTGTGGTGGATATGAACTGGAATGGCGTGCAGCTGGATAAAGCGAAGATTCATTCCCGTTTGGGAGGTAATTTACGTTTACGTTCGTATGTTCCTTTGCGTGGGGTTGGATTAAAAGAGGCAAAAGGTAAGAACCCGAATGAATATTATATGCAGGCAGAGATCAAAGAGCCTTTGATTTCCAAGGAGATAAACCCGCAATACCCTGCTTTGTATAAGGTGTATGAATATGACTTGATGACAGAACAGGGACAAGATTATATAGTGGAGCGTGGGTTATAATACATGAAGATGCCCAAAGTGATTTTTGTATTATTTCACTTTGGGCACTTTTGTAAATGGAAGTGTCATTGTGTAGTTATCAGATGGCTTCCTCCTTTTCCAATTCTAATGCTCTGGGAAAAATGATATTGTTTTCCAGGTGGATATGTTCATGTAATGCCTCTTCAAATTGTTTCAATTGTTGTAAAACCAAGCGGAAGCTGGCACAAGCATCTTCAGGGGCGGTGAATCCATTGGTTAATGAAGAGATTTTTTCAAAACGTTCTCCTTCGTGATTATGTTCATCTTCCATCACTTCGATGGGATATAGAATGGTGCCGCAATGGAATTTAGCTACTTTCAAACCTTCCTCTTTGGCTTGGAACATTTCATAAACATAAGGAAATAATACATTCTCTTCTTTTGATAAATGATTTTCCAAATCAAGAAGCGAGTCGCGGAACAGTGCTTGGACTTGCAATAACTCTGGATGATTCTTTGAATGCGCTTCGGTTACTTTGGCTAATAATGCTTCTATTTGCGGACCTTTGGCACGGATTCCCCGATGGTGTATTTTCAATACGTAGTCTATTAATAAATCGATGGGCCATCCGGCAAAGTCAGGAGCATTACTAACCGTATTCTCTTGTAATTCATTTAATTCACGTGCTACTGCTTCGGGATCAATACCGCGGTTCCGGCAGGCTTCTGCAAACGGAGTATTGCCATGGCAGCAAAAATCAATATGGTAACGGGAGAATACTTTGGTTGTATCAAAGTTGCCGGCTACAATTTGTCCGACTGTACATGAATTGTAATTTTTCTGTTTCATAATTATTCCGTTTATTCGTTCATTAATCCTAATTTTTTCATATCACTTTCTACTGTACCGATACCGCTTACTCCAAAGTTCTCGACTAGTACTTTCGTCACGTTGGGCGAGAGGAATGCGGGTAAGGTGGGACCGAGATGAATCTCTTTTATTCCCAAACTGAGTAATGCCAGCAATACGATTACCGCTTTCTGTTCATACCAGGCGATATTGTAAACAATGGGCAGTTCATTGATGTCATGTAGCCCGAATACTTCCTTCAGTTTGAGGGCGATGACTGCCAATGAATAGCTATCGTTACATTGTCCTGCATCTAAAACACGCGGAATGCCATTAATGTCACCTAACCCTAGTTTGTTATAACGATATTTAGCACATCCCGCAGTCAAAATGACTGTGTCTTTGGGGAGCATCTCGGCAAAAGTGGTGTAGTAATCACGACTGCGCATACGTCCGTCACAACCTGCCATGACGATGAACTTACGGATAGCTCCGCTCTTTACCGCTTCTACTACCTTGTCTGCTAGTTGAAATACCTGATTATGGGCAAAACCACCCATGATTTCTCCATGTTCTATTTCTGTCGGTGCGGCACATTGTTTGGCTGTTTCTATTATTTCAGTATAGTCCTTATGTCCTTTCTCATCTGCTGTAATATGCTTGCAACCGGGATATCCGGTAGAATTAGTGGTAAACATGCGTTCTTTATAAGTGGCATTGGGCAGAGGAGGAACGATGCAGTTGGTTGTGAACAGGATAGGACCATTGAACGAGGTAAACTCCTCCCGTTGTTTCCACCAGGCATTTCCATAGTTTCCTACAAAATGTGTATATTTTTTAAATGCCGGATAGTAATGTGCAGGAAGCATTTCACCGTGAGTATATACGTCCACGCCGCTATCCTTGGTTTGTTCCAACAATTCTTCCAGATCATGCAGGTCATGTCCGCTTATCAGAATACCGGGTCGGGTACCAGTTCCGATATTTACACGGGTAATTTCTGGATTGCCATAACTGGAAGTATTTGCTTTGTCGAGCAAAGCCATTGTTCGAACGCCTATTTCACCTGTTCTCAGTGCTAATACAGTCAGTTCATCTGCCGATAAAGATTTTGTTGTAATTTGTGCGATGGTGTTCTGCATGAAACGATGAATACTTTCGTCATTATGTCCTAACCTCATGGCATGTTCCAGATAAGCAGCCATTCCCTTTAGACCATACATAATCAGTTCTTTTAAAGAGCGTAGGTCCTCGTTTTTTTCACGCAAAACTCCGACTGTTGCGGCTTTTGCATCATATTCATCGTGACTGCCTTTCCAATTTAACTCATCGGCTTCCGGCAGAGGAATATCCTTGGCAAAAGCTTGATGTTTAAGGTCATTACGTATTACTAATCCTTTGTCAATGCGTTTCATAATGCTTTCGTCGTCGAAATTGGCATTGGTAATGGTACAGAATAAGGCGTCTACAATAAAATTGTCCACATCTTTTTTAACGGGGAGGGAATGTTGGCGCAATTGATCTGCCACAACAGAAATTCCTCGTACTACAAAAAGCAATAAATCCATAGTACGTGCTGTAGTTGCATTTTTTCCACAAACACCTTTTAAGGTGCAACCGAAACCTTTGGCTGTTTCCTGACATTGGAAACAAAACATGTTATTCTCCATATCTTTTCTCATTTTAATGATTTCTATTACTTTTGTGCAAAAGTAGACGGTTTTCGTCTTTTAAGTTGTACCATATGTTACAGCGGATACAAATAACAGTTAAAAGAAAGTAGGATGGAACTGACAGGATTATTGCAGATAGCTCCTTTTCAGGGAATGAAAGAAGAAGAATTGGTTGCTTTACTATTCGGACTTCCGAATAGTTTGAAACACTTTGAACCGGGTGATATCATTGCCCGGCAAGGTGACTTATGTAAAGGGCTGTACATTCTTGCATCGGGAAGTGTACGGGCGGGAATGATAAATGATGAAGGGAAAGAACTGACGGTAGAAGAAATTGGAGCTCCTAACTTGCTGGCCTCGGCTTTTATTTTTGCCACTGAAAATCGTTTTCCCGTTAATGTAGAAGCAATAGGACTTTGTGAGGTTTTTATAATAGGTAAAGAACGATTTTTAGAATTTATGCGTTTGCATCCATTGATGATGCAGAATTTTTTGAAGGATATTTCGGACAGGAGTGTCTTTTTAAGCAGGAAATTGAATGAGTTTGCTTTGTTGAATTTAAAGACTCGTTTGTTGAAATATCTAGAAACACATTCTGCTATTCATAATCAGCAGGAGGTGGCGCAGAAGCTGGGAGTTACTCGTCCGTCATTGGCTAGGGCGCTGTCTGAACTGGTGAATGAAGGGAAAATAAAGAAATAATTTGAGATTTCTTTTTTTAAGTGGAAAACGTGTCTTGTATCTTTGAGAGTTTTTATGTGTAACCCATTCTTGTGAAAGTGTTCAAGTTGTTTTTCTATAAAAACTTTGACTTTAAAGAAAGAAAAGGATCCTTGTCTATAAGGATTGGTTCTTTTGAAATGAGGACTATTTTGAAATTCTTTTGATTAAAAAAGAGGGTGAATTCAAGACCCTTTATGTGATTCTTTTGTCTTGATTCACCCTTTGGGAAATATTTGGTTGGTGTGTATTCAACATGTTACTTCATCTGAATACTTTTATCTCGTACTTTTCTTAATATTTGTTGTAATTCGAATACTTTTTCGGGATGTTCAGTCGCTAAATTCACTTTTTCCCCTGCTTGTTTCATATCATATAACTGGGGAATACCTAAATAACCAGTTTCAATTTTTGGCCCCCAAGGAATCATTTTAGGACCATCGCTGCCTTCAATAAATTTCCAATCTTTAGTACGCACGGATAGGGTGTGATTGGATGCCTGTTCAATAACCCATGGGCGGTCTGTTTTGTCTTGTCCTAATAAATTTGCTAACCGATTGTAGCTGTCGGGAGCACTTCCTTTCGGAATACGGGCATCTACCAAAGAAGCCAGTGATGCCAACCAGTCTATTTGTGAAATAAGCACATCGCTGACTTCCGGCTTGTTGATAGCTTTAGGCCAGTGTACAATTACAGGAACACGGGTACCCCCTTCAAATGCACTGTATTTTCCACCTCTCAGGTTACCGGCAGGTTCGTGCCCGTTCAGTAGCTCTTCTGCCTTGTCATCGTATCCGTCGTCTACTACCGGTCCATTGTCGCTGGAAAGAATAATTAATGTGTTCTGGGTCAATCCCATTTTATCGAGGGCCTCGAGTAACTGACCTACACTCCAGTCAAATTGTGCGATAGCATCACCGCGCAGTCCCATCTTGTTTTTACCACGGAAGCGATTGTGTGGAAAACGGGGAACATGCACATCATTAGTGGCGAAATACATAAAGAAAGGCTCGTCTTTATGTTGTTTGATAAAATCAACTGCATGTGCGGTAATGGAATCGGCTATATTTTCATCTTTCCATAATGCTTTGCCACCTCCTTTCATATAACCGATTCGGCTGATGCCGTTCACGATAGACATATCATGACCGTGGCTCGGCTTCAGATTATATAAAAGTTCAGGATTGTCTTTTCCGGTAGGTTCACCGGGGAAATTTTTTATATAGCTTACTTCTATCGGAGCTGAAGGATCATAATTGGCTACTTGACCATTCTCGATAAATACACAGGGAACCCGGTCGGCTGTGGCTGCCATGATATAGGAATAGTCAAACCCCAAATCACCTAGAGAAGCGGAGAGAGGGGCATTCCAGTCTTGTTGTGCAGTTTTATCACCTAATCCTAAATGCCATTTGCCAAATGCTCCTGTGGCATATCCGGAGCTTTTAAACATATCTGCCATAGTATACTGCTCGGGGCGTATAATCATTCCTGCATTGCCTGCAGCTACATCTGTTCCGGGTTTACGCCATGCATATTCTCCGGTCAGCATGGAATATCTGGATGGGGTACTGGTAGCGGCAGTGGCGTGTGCGTTGATAAATCGTATCCCTTCGGATGCCAGACGGTTGACATTTGGAGTTTGTACGTTTTTTGCTCCATAACACTCCAAGTCACCATATCCTAAATCATCAGCATAAATGAAGATGACATTGGGCTTGTCTGTGTTTTGATTTTTATTTTCCGCATGAACAGCCAAGCATGAAGTAAATGCCAATGAGAGCATTCCGTAATGTCTTTTTTTCATAGTAATTATATTGTTTAGTGAGTAATCAATTCTACAAAGATAAAGATATATTTTAAAAACGGGGATTAATTCTACAAAATTGTGGAATGAAATTGTGGTATTTCCACATAATGTGGAAAATAAAAAAATGATTATTCTGTTGATTTTTAGTGTATTGAATGGTACTATGCCCCGTGGTATATTTTTTGTTATGTGAATTAACATAATACGCTAAAAACTAAACTTTTAAATATATAACCATTTACCTTAACAAAACAAGGGTGAAAAGCTGATAGAAAAGCCATGTTCCCCCTGAATGGGAAAATCTGTATATAACTCAGTTTTAAGCTTCCCGGTTCGTGACGAATCGGGAAGCTTCTATTTTTTTCTTAATGAATCTAGTTTTTCTACAAGTCTTTTACTGAAAATAAGTTAATATTAATGGATGAAATGCAGTATTTGATCTCTTTTTTACTTTTAAGAGTAGAAAATAGATTAATACATTATGGTTATGAAAAAGTTGAACCTTTTATTATTAGCATTCCTAGTAGTTATGGGAGTCACTTTCCAATCATGTGATGATGGTGATGGCTACTCTCTTGGTGATGTGGCAGTGGATTGGGCTACTGTAAATGTGAAAGGTGCCCATGTATATGACTTTACCGGTGACAGATGGGGACAAATTTGGCCTGCAACTACTGATTATTTTTGGTATTCCCCGATAGATGGACAACGAGTTATTCTTTATTTCAATCCTCTGTATGATAATTATCCGGAAGGATATGATTGTTCAGTCAAAGTGTTGAATATAAAGGAAATTCTAACTAAACCTATAGAGGAGTTAACAGCAGAGAATGAAGAAACGTTTGGCAATGATCCTGTAGATATATTTGAAGGTAATATGTGGATTAGTGGTGGTTATTTAAATATTATTTTTAATCAGAATATGCCTTCTAAAATGAAACATTTGGTTAGTTTGGTAAAGAACACTACAATTACGCCCGACCAGGATGGCTATATTCATTTAGAATATCGTTACAATACGTATGCTGATACTACTGGTTATTGGAGAAACGGTGCGGTATCCTTTAATTTGAATTCTTTGGAAATAACATCGGAAACAAAGGGTATAAAGGTAAAAATAAACTCGGCTAAAAATGGTGAGAAGGAAGTCACTTTTGATTTAAAAGAAACACCGTCACCAGTAGGTTTGAGCCAAATGGATTTTTCTCAAATGGAAATCAAATAATTAGGGTTTGATTAGAGAGAGTTGTGTGTGGCCCCTTGCATCTTGTTGTGGTAGATGCAGGGGGCTGATTGTATTGTTGATAACGTTTTTCAGTTTGATATTTGTTGTTTATTGGTTGGTTGATGGAAAAAATTGTATGGTTACTTCGTTTTTTTTCTTATTTCAGTGTTTTTTCAGAATTATCTTGTTTCTTTGTCTTTAAGAACCAAAAGTTGGACTTATGAAAATACTATTAGTAGAAGACGATGCTAATTTGCGTGAAGTGACTCAGCGTTCATTGGAAAAGGAGCGTTATGTGGTGGAAATTGCTGCCGATTACCGTACTGCATTACAAAAGATAGAGGATTATGATTATGACTGTATTTTGCTGGATATTATGTTGCCGGATGGGAGTGGCTTGGATTTGTTGGAAAAGTTAAAAAAAATGCATAAACGGGAAAATGTTATCATTCTTTCAGCCAAAGATTCTATAGAAGACAAAGTGCTAGGATTGGATCTCGGAGCTGATGATTATCTGCCTAAACCTTTTCATTTGGTGGAACTGAATGCACGTATCAAAAGTGTGATACGCCGTCATCAGCAAGGTGGGGAAAATAGTATCAAATACGGAAATATAGAAATTTTTCCCGATAAATATGGGGTGACCGTAGCTGGAAAAAAGATTGAACTGAACCGTAAGGAATATGATATTCTGGTTTATTTTATGAACCGTCCCGGCAGATTGGTTAATAAAAACACACTTGCCGAATCCGTATGGGGCGACCATATAGATCAAGTCGATAATTTTGATTTTATCTATGCCCAAATAAAGAATTTACGAAAGAGGTTGAAAGAGGCAGGAGCTACTCCTGAACTGAAGGCTGTTTATGGTTTTGGATATAAAATGGTAGTGGAATAAATGAAATTGATTTATTATGTCATTATCCGTATATCGTTAGTGTTGTCGGTTTTATTGACTGGCTGGGCCATCCTTTTCTATTTTACTGTAATGGATGAGGTGAATGATGAAGTGGATGACTCATTGGAAGATTATTCTGAAATTATCATCATACGTGCATTGGCGGGAGAGGAGCTTCCTTCTAAAAATACAGCTTCCAACAATCAGTATTTCCTGCGTGAAGTGACAAAGGAATATGCAGGATCTCGTGATGATATCCTTTATAAGGATTCTATGGTTTATATTCCCGAAAAAGATGAAACTGAACCTGCACGAATCCTTACTACCATTTTTAAGGATGATGGCGAAAAGTTTTTTGAATTGACGGTAGCGACCCCTTCTATAGAAAAAGATGATTTGAAAGATGCTATGGCAGGTTGGATGATTTTTCTTTATATAGCTTTATTACTGACTATAATTGTTATTAATGTGTGGGTGTTTTATCGAAATATGCGTCCTCTTTATGTATTGCTTCATTGGTTGGATAAATATCGTATCGGTAAAGGAAACGAGCCTTTACAAAATAATACCCGGGTTTCAGAATTCAGAAAATTGAATGAGGCGGCTGTTCGTTATGCAGAGCGCAGTGAGCAGATGTTCGAACAGCAAAAACAATTTATTGGTAATGCATCTCATGAGATGCAGACACCACTAGCTATTTGTCGTAATCGGTTGGAGATGCTGATGGAGGATGAAAATCTTTCAGAAAGCCAATTGGAGGAGTTGATGAAAACCCATCAGACTTTGGAGCATATAACGAAGCTGAACAAGTCTTTGTTATTGCTTTCGAAGATAGAGAACGGTCAATTTATGGATACTACCCAAGTAGAAGTGAATAAATTATTGAGGCAATATTTGGAGGACTATAAAGAAGTGTATCAATATCGTGAGATCATAACAAGTGTAGAGGAAGAAGGTATTTTCTATCTTACGATAAATGAGACACTGGCAGTGGTGTTGCTTACCAATTTGTTGAAGAATGCTTTTGTACACAATATAGACGGTGGACACATCCGGATTGTCATTACTCCCCACAGTGTGATGTTTTGCAATACAGGGGCGGCACAACCACTGGATGCCCAGCGTATTTTTGAGCGTTTTTATCAAGGAAAGAAAAAAGAAGGCTCAACCGGTCTAGGCTTGGCAATAGCAGATACGATATGTAAAATGCAGGCTCTCAGGCTTTGCTATGAATATAAGAGTGGGGAGCATTGTTTTATACTTTATACATCCACTCATAATCAATGAAAAAAAATCGTGTTTTTTTCAGAATTTCAAATTCTTTTCAGAATCTCCCTTCATATTTGCATCAGAAAACAGAATGTAGAACCAAATAAAAAAAATGACGATTATGAAAAAGGTATTATTATTGTTAGTGTGCTTATTTACGTTGCAAACAGTGGTATGGGCGGATGATGACAAACCTATTCAAGTAAACCAATTGCCTCAGACTGCACAGACTTTTATCAAAACTCATTTCCCCAATAACAAGGTGGCGATGGCTAAAATGGAAACAGACTGGTTTGATAAAAGCTATGATGTGATTTTTACCAATGGAGACAAATTGGAATTCGATAAGAAAGGGGTTTGGACAGAAGTGAATTGCAAATACAGCGCTGTACCTGTCGCTGTGGTTCCTGACGCGATAAAGAAGTACGTCACTACGAATTATCCCGATGCCAAGATGCTCAAGATCGAGAGGGACAAGTATGATTATGAAGTGAAACTTTCTAATGGTTGGGAGATAAAGTTTGATATGCAGTTCAATGTGATTGATATTGACAATTAATTATTAGTTATAGATCTGAAGTGTGGTTTATGTGAATAAACTGAAGCTTTGCAGGCCGTTTCTTGTTCCATGAAGAAACGGCCTGTCTTTTTTATTGATTTTAATAGCATAGTAATTCTGCCGACACGATCTTGTAATAGATAACATGGATATTTGCATAGTTTTAATAATAAAGATATGCATCTAAGAACGTATTATCCTACAGTGGTTTTATCGGATATCCATCTGGGAACCTCTCATTCCAAAACAATTGAAGTCAGTAACTTTCTGAAATCTGTCAATTGTGACCGTCTGATATTGAACGGAGACATTATAGATGGTTGGCATTTGCGTAAGGCAGGTACTAAGAGGTGGCAAGCAAAACATACTGATTTCTTTAAGGTTATCATGAAGATGATGGAGAACTTCGGTACTGAAGTAATTTATGTGTGTGGCAACCACGATGATTTTCTGGACAGCTTGGTCCCTATGACATTCTATAACGTAAAAATCGTCAAAGAATACATCCTTGAAACACATGGAAAGCGTTATTATGTGACACATGGCGATATATTCGACCGGGTTACTACGCAGATGAAATGGTTAGCCCGGTTGGGCGATGCAGGTTATACATTCCTCTTATGGGTGAACCGCTTTTATAACCAATATCGTACTAAGCGGGGGAAACCGTATTATTCTCTGTCACAGGCCGTCAAACAAAAAGTAAAGTCGGCTGTTTCCTATATATCGGACTTTGAGAAAGTATTGGTGGAGTTTGCACGTGTACGTAAATGTGACGGAGTGATTTGTGGTCATATCCATCATCCGGCTAATACCTATTATGATGGTATTCATTATCTGAATTCGGGCGATTGGGTAGAAAGCCTTTCGGCACTGACTGAGGATGCGGACGGGAATTGGAATATCATGGAATACCATCATGTACTAGCTGATGAGAATGAAGAAAATAAAGAGTTTACCCTAATATATACAGCCTCATGAAATTTTTATTTATAGTACAGGGTGAGGGGAGAGGACATCTTACTCAAGCCATTACGTTGGAGGAAATATTGCGCCGGAACGGTCACGAAGTAGTGGAAGTACTGGTAGGTAAAAGTAGTTCGCGCCGCTTGCCGGGATTTTTCAATCGTAATATCCATGCTCCGGTAAAACGTTTTGTCAGTCCTAATTTTCTGCCTACACCAGCTAACAAACGGGTGAGTTTGATGCGGAGCGTGGCGTATAATCTAGTGAAACTTCCTGTGTATATCAATAGCATTAACTACATTCGTCAGCGTATCGAGGACAGTGGTGCGGATAGGGTTATCAATTTCTATGAATTGCTGACCGGACTGACTTATTTCCTGTTCCGTCCCTCTGTTCCGCAAATCTGTATAGGGCATCAATATCTGTTCTTGCATAAAAGTTTTGAATTTCCAAAGGCTGATAAAGTAAGCTTGGCTCTTTTGAAGTTTTTTACCGTATTGACCAGCTTGGGGGCGAAGGAACGTTTGGCTCTTTCTTTTCGTCACATGAACGATGATCCTCAGAATCATATCCGTGTGATTCCTCCCTTGTTGCGTAGGGAAGTGACTTTACATGAACCTTATTCCGGTGACTATATACATGGCTATATGGTTAATGCGGGTTTCAGTGAAAATGTAATGAAATGGCACAGGCAACATCCCGGGATACCGCTTCGTTTCTTTTGGGACAAGTGGGAGGAGGAACCGGTGAAGAGAGTGGACAATACATTGAGCTTTTATCAACTGGATGATGTGGAATTTTTGAGGCAGATGGCGGGATGTAAGGCTTATGCCAGTACTGCCGGATTTGAATCGGTGTGCGAGGCCATGTATTTAGGCAAACCTATTCTGATGGTTCCTGCTCATATAGAACAGGACTGTAATGCATATGATGCCGAAAAAAGCGGTGCGGGTATCATTTCCTCAGATTTTAATTTGCAACAGTTGCTGGAATTTGCGAAAGATTACCACCCCAATCGTGATTTTGTGTATTGGGTACGTGGAGCTGAATATACTTTGTTGAATTTGTTAGAGAGTGATTCTTCCAATTATCAACAAATTTTATTTAATGAGATGTATTTGGTTGAAGAGTTTATTTGATTTTCTTATAAAAACTCTCTTTAAGTCATGGCTGTATGCGTCGGCTGTGACTTTTTTATTGTTATTGATTTGTAGTTATATTGACATGTTATTGTAATGTGTATGACGTATTTTTGCTAAAAATATTAAAACCGTATGGAGAAGAAGAAAAAGGAAGATAAATATTATCTGCCGAGAGATATCAGTTGGATGTATTTTAATCGTCGCATTTTGCAGGAAGCCATGAAAGAACGTGTTCCTATACTGGAACGGTTGAGCTTTTTAGGAATTTACTCTAATAATTTGGATGAATTTTTCAGAGTACGTGTAGCTACTCAAAGCCGGGTGGCCGAGTGCGAAGATAAAGCGGCGCATTCTGAACGGGAAGAAGCATTGAAACTGATTAGACAGATAAATAAACTGAACAACAGGTACTCTAAAGAATATGAAGGTGCGATCAAGCAGGTAACGGCAGAATTGGAGAAAGAGAATATTTGTTTAGTCAATCATGTACAACTGGATGAGGAACAACAGTTATTTGTCGATTCTTTTTATCAACAACGGCTGAATGGGTTTATTAGTCCTGTTTGGCTGAAATCAGTAAAACAACTGGGTAACGAAGCGGATGAAAATATCTTTTTGGCTGTAAAGATGAGGAAAGAAGGACATAAAGTTGGAGAATATGCAATTATAGAGCTGCCTGTAGCACAGGCAGGGCGTTTTATCCGTCTGCCGGATAAGGATGGTAAAAATTACCTGATGTATTTGGATGATGTGGTACGCTATTGTTTACCATTGATATTTCATGGTATGAACTATAAACATTTTGAAGCGTATGCTTTCAAGTTTACCAAAGATGCGGAGATGGAGATAGACAATGATCTGCGTAACGGAATGATGCAGAAAATTTCTAAAGGAGTAAAGAGTCGCAAACGAGGTGAGCCTTTACGGGTTATTTATGATGCCAGTATGCCTAAAGATCTTTTAAAACGTGTCATGAACAAGTTGAATCTGGATAAGTTGGATACAGTATTGGGCGGTGGAAAATATCATAACCATAAGGACCTGATGCGTTTTCCAGACTGTGGCCGGAAAGATTTGAAATACCCTGAATGGACTCCTGTTTTGAAAAATGAGCTTTCGGGTAACGTTGGTATGTTGGAGCTGATTCGTAGGAAAGATCGTTTTATTCATGTGCCTTATCATAGTTTCGATTCTTATATCCGTATATTGCAGGAAGCGGCGATTAATAAAGAAGTAAAAAGTATCAAGACAACCCTCTATCGTTTGGCTAAAGATTCGAAAGTGGTAAAAGCATTGATTAATGCGGCACGCAATGGAAAGAAAGTAACAGTAGTTATTGAATTGCTGGCACGTTTTGACGAGGCTTCCAATATAGATTGGTCAAAGAAAATGCAGGATGCCGGTATCCGTGTGATATTTGGGGTGGAGGGACTGAAGGTACACTCTAAGATTACCTATATATCCATGAAAACAGGTGCGGATATAGCTTGTATCAGTACAGGAAACTTTCATGAAGGTAACGCCCGTATGTACACTGATTATATGTTGATGACGGCTGCTAAGAATGTGACGCGTGACGTGAGTTTGGTCTTTGATTTTATAGAACGCCCTTATTCTCCCGTTCGCTTCAAAGAACTGTTGGTATCTCCTAATGAGATGAAGCAAAAATTTAGCCGTCTTATTAATGAAGAAATTAAGAACAAGCAGGCCGGAAAACCTGCTTACATTTTGATAAAGATTAATCATATTACTGATCCGGTAATGGTGAAGAAACTGTATGAAGCATCTTCGCATGGTGTTCGGATAGACTTGCTGGTTCGTGGTAATTGTTCACTGATTACGGGAGTGCCGGGAGTGAGTGATACAATTCGTATCAATGGCATCATAGACCGTTATCTGGAACATTCGCGTATTTTTATTTTTGCCAATGGTGGTGATGAGAAAATGTTCATTGGTTCGGCTGACTGGATGCCGCGCAATTTGGATAACAGGGTGGAAGTGATTGCTCCCGTTTACGATCCGGAAATAAAGGCAGACTTGAAGCGGGTAGTGGAATATGGTTTGAAAGATACTCTGCAAGGACGGGTGGTGGACGGAACAGGAGAGAATCGTCCTTGGATATCGGAAGATAAGACAGCTTTCCGTTCGCAGGAGGAATTATACAAATATTATTTAAATGAAAACAGAATAAAGGATTAAGATGGGAAAAGTGAATTATGCTGCTATTGATATTGGTTCTAACGCTGTGCGCCTTTTGATAAAAAGCATTGACAGGGAGGCTGTGCAGGAGAAAAAAATTAAAAAAGTGATGATGCTTCGCGTACCCCTACGACTAGGGTTCGATGTTTTCTCCATAGGTGAATTGTCCGAGAAGAAAGCGGATAAGCTGAGACGTTTGATGAAGGCTTTCCGTCAGTTGATGAAAATTTATGATGTGGATGATTACAGGGCATGTGCTACTTCGGCTATGCGGGACGCGCGTAACGGGAGGACGATAATCAAGAAAATCGAAAAGGATACAGGTATCCGCATTGAGATAATTGATGGTCAGGAAGAGGCTCGAATGATTTATAATAATCATATAGAGTGTATGGAAGACCGTCTGGGTAATTATATGTATGTGGATGTAGGTGGTGGCAGTACAGAGATTAATCTGTTGACTAACGGTGAGTTGGTATGGTCGGTGTCTTACAACATCGGTACGGTGCGTATGCTAAGTAATGCTGTTAAAGAAGGAACTTGGCAGCAAATGGAAGAAGAGCTTATGAAAGTGACGGAAGGTGTTGCCGCGATCAATATCATCGGATCGGGTGGGAATATTAATAAGTTGTTCCGCCTGGCAGATAAGAAGGATAAGAAGTTGCAACGTTTGCCGGTCAGTTCGTTGCAAACAGTCTATGATGTGTTGAAACCGCTGACTCCGGAGGAAAGGGTAGAGGCATTCAGTCTAAAGCAAGACCGTGCCGATGTAATTGTGCCTGCTGCGGAAATTTTTCTGAAAATTGCAGAAGTAGTGCATGCAGAATATATTTATGTTCCGGTCATTGGACTGTCTGATGGTATCATTGACAATCTGTATGCCAAAAGCCTTGAGAAAGAAATGAAAGCTGAATAAGCTTTCATTTTAATACTGTTTGTGTTGTACGGCTTCAAAAATATTCGCTTTTCTCTGATAAATTGTTGGAAATTAATAGTTGAAGTTCCAAAATTTGCTATATATTTGTAATCGTTAACAACTAACAAACAGAAATACCATGATGAACAAAATGTGCATGGCAGCTATAATAGCTGCTTCTTTGTATGCAGGGACTACTTTTGCCCAACCTGCCGCCGTAAAGAAAATCATTGAAACGGGCCAAACTGATAACCGGGTAATGCATCAGTTGGATATTCTCACCAATCGTTTTGGGGGAAGAGTTATTGGCTCGGATGCATATGAGAATGCAGCCGAGTGGATGATGCGTGAATATAAACGGTGGGGTATTGACGTACGCTTGGAAGAAGCTGGGGAACTGCCGGTAGGTTTTAACCGTGGTCCATGGTTCGGACGTTTAATCGGGGGAGATCAGGCGATGGATTTGCATTTTGTCACTCCATCCTACACTTCAGGTACTAAAGGTCTGCAACGCGGGCATGTTTTGATAGAGCCCCGTACTCAAGAAGAACTAGACCGCATGAAACATCAGTTGAAAGGCGCTTGGGTGTTGATTTCAGGTGAAAATGTAGGTTGGCCTGTTGACCGTTCTGCTAAAGGAGATTCGTTGAGAGCTGCTATCAAAGCTGAAAATATAGAAATAGAAAAGCAGAATGCTGCCTTGATGGAAGAGAATTGGAGCAAAGGAACCAAACATGCCATGAAGCCTTTGCGTGAAATGCCGGGACTATTTTATAAAGAGATGTGTGAGGCAGGAGCACTTGGCTTTATTCAGTCGGCACCTGTACCTTTACGTGCTTTGTATGATCGTGCTTTATTAAATGATCCCCATACTACGTTTGATAATTTGCCCGAAGTCTGTGACATCAAATTGGATGAACATCAATACAAAATCATCAAGCAGATGGTGAAAGAACGCCGGAACTTCTGGCTGGAATTTGATATTCGTAATCATTTCAAACTAGGTCCTGTGAAATATCATAATGTCGTAGCATCCATTAAAGGTACTAAATATCCGGATGAATATGTTATTATAAGCGGACATCTTGATTCTTATGATGTGGCAACCGGTGGTATAGACTGCGGTACAGGTATTGGTCCTATGATGGAGGCTGCCCGTATGATTGCACTTTCCGGTGCAAAACCTAAACGTACTATATTGTTTGTGGCTTTTGCTGGAGAGGAATTTGGTTTGTTGGGCGCAAAATCTTATGTCAAGACTCACGCTAAAGAGTTAGGAAAGATTGCTAATCTATTCAATCGGGACGGAGGACCGACTCCTCCGGTGGGAATCTCCGTTCCTCAGGCTATGTATGATGATTTTGTGGAAGTGTGCAAGCCTGTGAAAGAGATCCGTGCGGATTATCCGTTTGAAGTAAAGGTAGCGAAACCTTTTAAACGTCCTACTCAAAGCGGTGGTACGGATGCCAGTGTTTTTGCAGTGGAAGGAGTGCCTACTTTTGGTTTCAATACACAAGACATAAAAGGATATAATTTCTCTTATGGGGAAATATGGCATACGGAACGTGATCTTTATACGAAGAATATACCAGAATACCAAGAGCATGCAGCTACGGTAACAGCGGTGGTCGCCTTGGGAATTGCTAATTTAAGTAAACAGTTATCTCGTGAAGGAATGCACAAAAAGTAGCGCAAATGTTCTTTTTTTCTTCTTTTAGTGGAATTATGTCGTTTTGATGTGTAAAAAATGTTAGCTTAAGTTCAATCTACTGAGATAATCTTTACCTTTGCTGCGCATATAAAGCAAAATGTAGGTAAACAAAAAACCTGCGATATTTGTTAATATAGAAAAGGTAAATTATCAAATAAAAGTAAATAGAAGCTTATGTCACAGATTATTGGACATATTTCACAAGTTATCGGACCGGTAGTCGATGTGTATTTTGAGGGCAAAGGCATCGACACCGATCTGCTTCTTCCAAGCATTCATGATGCATTGACTATCAAACGCAATGACGGCAGAATTTTAGTCGTGGAAGTTCAACAACACATTGGTGAAGACACAGTGCGTACTGTAGCTATGGATAGTACGGACGGTTTGCAACGTGGTATGGAAGTAATTCCGACGGGACATCCTATTACTATGCCGGTTGGTAATCAGATTAAAGGCCGGTTGATGAACGTAGTAGGTGAGGCTGTGGACGGTATGCGCCCGCTGAGTAAGGAAGGGGCGTTTCCCATTCACCGTGAACCCCCTAAGTTTGATGAGCTGTCTACTGTGCAGGAAGTACTCTTCACAGGTATTAAGGTTATTGATTTGCTGGAACCTTATTCAAAGGGTGGTAAAATCGGATTGTTTGGGGGGGCCGGTGTAGGCAAGACTGTGCTTATTATGGAGCTGATTAACAACGTGGCCAAAGAGCATGGCGGCATCTCCGTGTTTACCGGCGTAGGTGAGCGTACCCGTGAGGGCAACGATCTTTACAACGAGATGACCGAAAGTGGCGTTCTGAACAAGACCGCCCTAGTCTACGGCCAGATGAATGAACCGCCCGGAGCTCGTATGCGCGTAGCACTTAGTGGGCTGACCATGGCCGAGTATTTCCGCGATCAGAAGCATCAGGACGTGCTGTTGTTCATTGATAACATTTTCCGGTTTACCCAGGCTGGCAGTGAGGTGTCTGCCTTGCTGGGGCGTATGCCGTCTGCCGTGGGCTATCAGCCCACACTGGCCACCGAGATGGGTGCGTTGCAGGAGCGTATTACCTCCACTAAACAGGGCTCTATTACCTCTGTGCAGGCGGTGTATGTCCCCGCTGACGATTTGACCGACCCCGCACCTGCTACTACCTACGCTCATCTGGATGCCACCACCGTGCTGGATCGAGGCATTGCCTCTCTGGGTATCTATCCTGCCGTGGATCCGCTGGAATCTACCAGCCGCATCCTTGCTCCCGAGATCGTTGGCAGAGAGCATTATGAGGTGGCACGGGATGTACAACGCATTCTGCAGCGCTATAAGGATCTACAGGATATCATTGCCATCATGGGTATGGATGAGCTGAGCGAGGAGGACAAGCTGACCGTTTCCCGCGCTCGAAAGATCCAACGGTTCTTGTCCCAACCCTTCAGCGTCGCCGAGCAGTTCACGGGGATGCAAGGTAAATATGTACCTATAACCGAAACTATTCGTGGATTCCGTGAGATTATCGACGGCAAGCATGATGACATTCCTGAATCCGTTTTCCTCTATGCTGGTACTATTGACGAGGTAGTGGCAAAGGCTGGGGAGGGTGCAAAGGAATGAAAAGCTTTCCTTTGCAGATTGTCACCGCAGATGGTCTGGTCTTTGATGGGCAAGCGGAGAGCATCAGTGTTCGTGCTGCTGGCGGCGATATGTGCGTACAGGCCGGTCACTGCGACTACGTGACAGTGCTCGGTATGGGGCAGGCGCGTCTGGCTGTGGACGGTAAAATACGCTTCGCTGCCTGTATCGGTGGGATGCTGGCGGTAGCTGATGGCAGAGTGCGCCTTGTTCCGACTACCTTTGAATGGGCTGAGGACATTGACCTTGCACGTGCCCTACACGCCAAGGAGTGCTCTGAGGTTTACCTCAATAGTCACTCCGACGAAACGCATTCCCGAGAATACGGCCATTTTGCCGCCAAGTATAAACGTGCTCTGATTCGTATTGCTGCGGCACAGCGTTAAAGTGCCTGCATTATGAGCACTTCGGCAGTCTGCATGGACATCGGTTAAATCCTGCTGACCACTAGGGCAGTCGGGTTAGCAAAATTGTCCACCTCAAGGTTGTTCCCGAACTGATTGAGTCCGACAACACCGCAATAATTATGCTTTGTACTGACGCCGCCTCCTCCTGTGACTATTTTTCTCTCTCAAATTTTGGTTTGCAGTGATCTTTCCTCATATTTATGATATTTGACGTCAGTTTGTGGGCAATATACCGTTGCTCGCAATACAAAGGCGGGAAATGACATAGTTTCCCGTATTAAGCAAAAAAGGACTGTCATATGACAGTCCTTTTTTGCTTAATACGG
>ENA-ORSC01000784-ORSC01000784.1-human-gut-metagenome-genome-assembly--contig:-NODE-784-length-24113-cov-4.743620_pt1 | contig 24113 bp, 23 predicted proteins | sample MGYA00242178_ERZ509140 | MGnify/ENA primary metagenome ERZ509140 (study PRJEB26280, sample SAMEA2338681) | human gut metagenome | biome: human gut; feature: human-associated habitat; material: faeces... | reverse complement strand
TTCGTATATATCGGGAATAATCATATTAAGCGTTTTAAGCGCGATACTTTTGGCTTTCGCTTTTCCGCCTTTAAATCTTTTTCCAATATCTTTTATAGCTTTAACGCCTTTAATTATAATTATATATAAAGCGGAAAAAATCAGATATTATATAATATCGTCCGCAATATTCGTTCTTATCTTTTTTGGTTATTTGCTTATGTGGGTATCGGCTTTTATGTTAAAAGAAACCGAAGCGGTTGTAGCTTTTTTAGCTCTATTTACAATTCTTTTTTTACTCGTTCTTTTATTTTATTTTCCTGCAATGTTATTAAGCGGCTTTATATCGAAAAGACTTCCTAAATTTAGATTTATAATCGTTCCGATAGTATTTACTTTTATGGAATATATGCGAAATATCGGATTTTTAGGATTTCCTTGGGGAATAGTCGGATATTCTCAATGGAATTTTCTTCCGTTTATACAAATAGCCGACACAATCGGACTTTTGGGAATAAGTTTTATAATATATCTTACAAACGCCATGATAAGTCATTATATACTTTTAAATGCCGAAAAAATAAAAAATAAAGATCATTATTTGCCCGCTATAATAATGGCTTCTTCTTTAGTGTTGATTATAATTTATGGAGCTATAAAATTGCATCTTGAAGAGTCAAAAAGATTAAGAGCAAAAAAAACTAAAATCGCTTTAATACAGAAATCTTTTGACCCTAATAATTATTGGAATAGCATTTATACAGGAGAGCCTTTTAGAAAAAATTCGGGAGGAATTCAAGGATTTGCTGAAAACTTTTTACTTAAATCGGATAAATTTAAAAGCGAAGAAATTCCAGACGGAATGACTCAAAACGGAACTATATCAGTTAATAGAATAGCGAAATTATCGCAAGAAGCGGCTTTATCTAATCCTTCTTTGATAGTTTATCCAGAATCGGTTACTATGGATTCTTACGGATTTTATATCGCAAGAAATAGAGAATTATACGAATACGGATTGGCGTCCAATTCTACATATCCAGCTATATACAATACTTTTATTTTATACGATATGATAAAAAAAACTCAAACCTATCATCTTTTGGGAACTACGATAATAAAAGAAAATACAAACGAAAACGCTTATAATCCTTTTGAATATTATAACGGTATGGAGTTTATAGATTATAACGGAAATGTTTTAGAAGAATATTCTAAAATAAAACTTGTTCCAGGCGGAGAAGCTTATCCTTTTCAAGATAATGAATTTCTTTTAAATACTTTTCCTTTTAAGAATATTATTAATTTTATGTATCAACAATTTGATAAAGCGGGCGCGAGTAAGTGGAATAGAGGAAAGAAAAAAACGGTTTTTAATCATCCTAAAGGTTATACTTTTTCGGGACTTATATGTTATGAAAGCGCATTTGGAGATTTTGTAAGAGATTTCGTTTATAACGGGGCGCAAATTTTAGCGGTAATAACGGAAGATGCATGGTCTTATAGCGATGAATCTTTAGTTCAACATTTTTATATGTCTGTATTTAGAGCGATAGAAAACAGAAGAGATTTAGTTCATAATGGAAATTCGGGCGTAACGGGACATATTTCAAGTTCGGGAAAAATTATATCAACGATTCCTTTTTGGAAACCAGATTATATGATAGCGAATGTTTCTTTAAACGATAAAATTACAATATATACGAGATTCGGAGAATGGTTTGTATGGCTTTGTTTTATATCAATATTTGTATTTTTATTTTTCTCTATAAAAAAAGATATGATAAAATTAAGAGTTTATATAAAAGAAAAAATCTCAGCCGTAAAATTAAAAAAAAGTTTAATAGAAAATAATAAAAAACCTTCCGCTGAAAAAGTTAATTCGTATATAAATAGCGATAATGTAGAAGAGATTCCGAGTTTGGACGATATAGAATATTCCGTTAAAAAAAATAATCCTTATAATATTTTTGAAGAGCCTAAATCGGATATATATTCCGCTTTGGACGATATTATGAACGAAAATAATGACGATAAAAAAATATAATTTTAATTTTAGGAATTGTTAATAAATGAAAAAAATATTTATAATAATATTATCGATTTTATTTATTATAAACGGATGCGATAAAAAGAGAGATTCAAATTCGGAATTCGGAGTTTATGAATTTGAAAAATATATTTCAAAATTAATTTCAAATAGAGACGCTTTGGAGTTTACTTCAAATTTTCTTTTAAATTTAGATTCTAGTTTAATTGAAAAAATAAATCAAATGACAATTATATACGAGCTTAATCCAATAGAGATAATAGAATCTATAAAAAAAAGAGGCGCTTTATATCAAAGAATATTTTCAGGTAATGAAGATTCGCTTTGTAATTATTTGCCTAAAGAAGGCGGTTATTATGATGTGAGCGTAACTTATAGAAAATATAAAGATATATCCGTAGCTCAAATAGAATATCCTTCGTTTAATGTAATATCAAAAAATTCTATTGAATTTGTAGCGATATATTTAGAGGGTAAATGGAATCTTATTACGATTAATTTTTTAAATCTCGAAAAATTTTATTAAGTTTGTAAAAATATATTTTAAAAAGGAATATTATTAATGAAAAAAATTATTTTAGTTTTAATTATTTCTATATTTTGTTTTTCATGTTTTGAAGATTTGGATACGATAAAAAAAGAAAATCTATTTATATTTTACGAAGAAATGAAAAGCGAAATTTTAAAAGAAAATATTGAATGGATTGAAAAAAGATTAATAGAAAAAAATTCAGAAAACTTAAAAGATATATTAATCGAAAATGAAGATTCTATAAAAAATTTAATCTCTTCAGAGGACGGAGAATATTCGGCAACGATAAAATATACTATAGGAGAAAATGCAAACTATAATAGAGGATATTTTATAATAAGAAATACCGATTATTTGCCTACTTATTATTATGTAAGATTGGTAAACGAAGAATCGACTAAATGGAAAATAGAGAATATATATAAATTGCCTTTAGAAAGATAAAATATTAAGTTTTATATTTAAATTAACCAATTATTATTTTTTAGTCCGTTTACTACATGCTCATAGGTTTCTATCATTTCATCATAATTTACAAATTTAAAAAAATTCTTTTTATCTTGATAAATTTCAAGTTCTAATTTTTGTTTAAATTTTTTATAATGAATTTGTGGCGCTACTATAATAAATTTAGTGGCAAATGCTTTGAGTTGCAAACAACGATTAAAAGCTCCGTTAAGAGTATTAACGCTATCGACTACTTCAAAAGCGCATTGCGGAAATGCATATTTTGCATTATTAAACCATAAAACATCAATTCGTCTAATTTCGTTTGTAATTTCTTTATAAGTAAAATTTGGAACAGACTTTAAATTTGCAATATCTTTCAAATAAACATTATCTCGATAAAGTTTTGACGGGTCGGCTGTATAAGTCAAATAATTTCTTGCATTTCCAAGTTCTAAACAAATTCCTTGCATAAACGAATGCATTTTAACTTTTTCGTTAGATTTTGGTAAAGGATTTTCTTCATAATCTTTCAATGCGTAAATGCTAATTCCTATTTTCTTAAATCTATTTCCTTCTTTAATTTCTCTATAGAGAACGCCTCGAATTCCAGCTTCCCATTCAGAACTTTGTTTTGCTTTCGGATAAAACTTTTGAATTTTTTCATAAATAGTATTTAAATTTGCGCTTCCTCCATTTTGTTTTAAAACGCATTCAATAGCTTCTACTTTAGTCATTTTTAAAACCTTTAATAATTTTATTTTTAATATCGTTAATAATATACATAATTAAGCCTATATAAATTATAAAATTAGTATAAATATAAATTAAGAAAAATTCAATAAATAAAATTTTAGCGTTTTATAAATAATAATTTTTAAATTACATTTGCATATATAATTCGTCTAATTTACTTTTTATAATATTTTTTTCATCGCTGCCTATAGTGCTTAAACGGATTAAAGGAATATTATATTTTTTAAGAATTTCATTTTTTAATTCGTCTCTTTGACTTTGAGCGGTAGATTTTTTATGAAAAGTATAACCGTCAACTTCTATAGCAAGAGAAGGCTTTTTATCCATTTTATTATATATTACAAAATCAATATGCGTCCATTCATGGCTTGCATATTTTAATTCGTCTTTATTTAATAAATTCTTATTTTCTAAAATTCTAAATAAAGGAATATGCGTAATTATTCCAAGATTGTTATAATTATTTTTTAATATATTTTCAATTTCATTGTAAGCTATATTTTCCGAATCGAATAAAGATATTCTTTTTTTATTTTTAAGATACTGCAATCTTGCTAATCTATTTTCTTTATATAACAAATCAAAAATTGATTTTACATTGCTTTCAATTAATTCAAAATTATTGTATTTTATATATTTTACCAAATCGTTTATATTTCCGTCTTTTTCGCATATATCTCTTGAAACGACAAGCCTTAAAAACCTTTTAGAGCGAGTTATAGCGACATTTAACATTTTCGGGTCGTCAATAAATTCGCTTATTTGATTATTAACCGTAGTAATTATAATAGCGTCTTTTTCCCTTCCTTGATATTTATGAACCGTATCAATTTGTATATTTTCGTTATTTATAGCGTCTTGCAAACGAATTTTTTGTTCGTTATAAGGCGACACAATGCCTATTTCATCAACGCTTAATTTTTGTTTTAACTCGGGCATAATTTCTTTATCTATAATATCGATTTGTCTTTGATTATAATGTCCTCTTGCATGACTGCCTTTAACCGTAATATAAACTTTCATTACATCTTCTTCGCCTTTATCTTCAGTTAAAATTACAAGTTCATTATTATAAAATTTTTTATTGCAGAAATTTATTATTTTAGGATGGCATCTATAATGTTCTTTTAGCAATACTTTATTTACATAATTAAGAGATTCTATTATTGAAGTTAAAAAACTCTGTTTAACATAATCGTAATTTGAAGCTATATTATATTTTTTTGATAATTCTTCTATTTTTGATAAACTATCAGTAGGAATAACATTAGGCAACTGTTTTCTATCTCCGACTATAACCGTATTTTTTGCATTATATAAAGCCAAAGCTCCCGTAATTAAATCTACTTGAGAAGCCTCGTCAATTATAAGATAATCGAATTTAAAATCTTTATTTAAGCATTTTCCTATAGAATAAGTAGTGCTAAATATTACGGGATATTCCAAAATAAATTTTTCAGATTTTTTATTTAAATCTTCCAAAGTAAAAATTTTTCTTTCTTTTTTATTTTTATATTTGTTTTTTAGATATGTTCTTAATATTGAAATAGAATTATTTTTTAAAGTTTCAATAATATTATTTTTACTTAATAATTCAAATCTCTTACTATCTTTTTCTATAGCTTCGTTTAATTCTTTTTCTTTAAGCGTATAATATATTTTGTCGTAAACATTAATAATCTCGTTTATTGATTTTTTATAAAATTTAAAATCTCCTATGCCGTATAATAAAATTAGTTTTAATTTCAAAAATATTCCTACTCTTTTTAATTCCTCCAAGCGAATTTTTATATTCATTATTTTTTGAGAATTTAAAGATTTTATATTTCTTATTTTTGGAAGATTAGATATATTTTCTTGTTTTATAAAATGTTCAATTTCTATTTTTAATTCGCTTAATATATTTTTATTTATAGCGATATTATTTTGAAGATTAAAAAATTCTTCTAATTGTTCTATCAATTCTTTATTTTTATTCGGATTTACTTCTATTTTATCGTTTTCGTTATATTCAAAGTTTGGATATAAACCGTTTTGATTTTGAATAAAATTTTCTTTATTTTCTTTTCTTCCTAAAGTGGCGCAAATATAATCAAAATCAAATTGTTTTAATTTTTCAAAAACATTTGCGGTTGCAGAATTATTATTTGAAACTACAGCCACGCTTTTGCCGTTGTATATAAGATTGGCTATAATATTTAGTATAGTTTGAGTTTTTCCTGTTCCAGGCGGTCCCTCAATTACGCTTATTTGATTTTCCATAGCATTTTTTACGGCTTGATATTGAGATTGATTTATTCCAAAAGGAAATATTAGAATAGAATTAAATTCTTTATCTTTTGGTTTTATACTTGGATTTAAATACGAATATAACGCTGTCCATTTTTCAACGAATAAAATTTTTTGATAAGCTCTATTTAATAAAGCTTCTCCGTCTTCCGTTTTTATGCTTACTATATTTGCAATCTCTTTAAAATAATCGAATATATTATTATTGTTTTCTGAAGAATTATATTGCAATGATTTAACGGATGTTACTTTTGTAGAGTTGTCATTAAAAATTATTTTATAATACAAATCAAATTTTAGAATTTTATTTATATTATATAAATTTCCAAGATTGAATTCTACTTTATTTTCTATATTTAATGGATTTGTAAAAATTTTAAAATTATTTTTCGTATAAGTATATAAATTTTCATTATTATAAAATTTTACTTTTATTATTTTTCCGTAGTCTTTATAAGTTTCAATATCTTTGCTTCTGTCTCTAAATTTTCCGTCTTTATCTCTTAAAAGTATAAGATATTTTTCTATATTCATAATACAAACCTAACTAAATTATAAATATATTGTAAAATTAGTATAAATAAAAATAATAAAAATGCAAATTATAATATTTATTTTTATTTGATTTTTTAATTTAAAATAACGACTAATAAAATATATAATGCATTTAAAATAAAAACTGATTTACAAATTCCAAAATAATAATAAATAATAAAATAAATAAAAAATCGAACGGTTATTAAAAACCATTCGATTATAAATTTTCAAATTATTAGTTATTTTATTAAATTACATATAAATCCTATTATGCCTCCTACCGCTATAAAATCGGCATCGCTAAAAGTCGTATTTTGAAAACCTAAATCTCCAAGTATAGGCAGAAGAATTAAAGGCAAAAAAGTAAGAAGAATGCCGTTTACAAAAGCTCCTATAAAACATCCTCTTTTTCCTCCCGTAGCGTTTCCGAATACTCCAGCCGTTGCGCCACAAAAGAAATGAGGAACTACGCCAGGAATTATTAATATTCCTCCTGTAATACCTAATATTGCAAGTCCTACAAGCCCGCCAATAAAACTCATTATAAAGCCTATCAATACGGCATTTGGAGCGTAAGGAAACACTATAGGACAATCCAAAGAAGGAATAGCGTTAGGAACGAGTTTTTCAGATATTCCTTTGAACGCTGGTATTATCTCTCCCAATATCATTCTAACGCCTTGCAATACTACGGAAACTCCAGCTGCAAAAGTAACGCCTTGTATTAAAGAAAACACTAAAAAGTTTTGTCCATTTGATAATTCTTTTTCTATATATTCGCTTCCAGCCGCTATAGCAACGATTATGTATATTATAGACATAGTCAAAGCTATAGCTAAAATATTATCTCTCATAAAACTTAAACCTTTTGGTAATTTTAAATCTTCAACGGAAGACGATTTTCCGCCTATTAATTTACCTATTAACGCCGATATTCCATAAGTAACATTTGAAAAATGCCCTAAAGCCACATTGCTTGAAGAATCTCCTATAACTTTAGGCATCGCCCAATATGTTAATATCGGCGACAAACTCATTGCCAAAGCGTTTATTAAAGAAGATAATATAATAAGTTGTATTCCTGAAACTCCAGCTACGGCAAGTATAACCGTAATCATAACGCCCATATAAAATATATGATGTCCCGTTAGAAATATAAATTTTAAAGGAGTAAATCTAGCTATAATAATATGAATTATCATAGACAATATCATAACCAATGAAACTTGAGTTCCGTATTTAGTTAAAGCCAAAGATACTATAGCTTCGTTATTAGGCACTACTCCTTGAACATTAAAAGCCGCTTCTACCATGCTACCAAAAGGCGCTAGAGAAGAAGTTATAACATTAGCTCCAGCTCCTAATAATATAAATCCTATTAAAGATTTCATAGAACCAGCCGCTATTTCATTAGCGGGTTTTTTTAGTAATATAAGCCCAACCATCGTGAATAAAGCCACGAGTATAGAAGCCTGACTTAATAAATCTACAAAAAATTTTAACATGTTCTCTCCTCCGTTTATTGTAAATTTAATTTTTCTTTTATTTTTGTTTTAAGTTCGTCCAAACTTAATATATTTTTAAGCGATATTATTTTATCTTTATCTAAAGAACTAACCGCTGAAGATTCCGCTATATCTCTCCCGAAAACATAATAATCCGCTTGCTTAAATAATGCGTTCGATAAATCGGAATGTTCAACTTCCGCTTCTATATTTAATTCTTTTAATACTTTAGAAATATTCATAGAAACCATTAATGAAGAACCTACTCCCGAACCGCATGCCGCTATAAACTTTAATGCCATAATTAATTCTCCTTTTTTTTAATATTTTATTTCAAAACCTCTTTAACTTTTTCAAATACATTTTGAGCAGAAACTCCGTATTTTAATTTAAGTTCGGTAGATTTTCCCGATTCTGTGAAAGAATCTTTGCAGCCTACTATTCTTAAAGGAGCGACATCTTTATGAGCGGATAAAACTTCCGCAACAGCGCTTCCCAATCCTCCAATAACGCTATGATTTTCTAAAGTTATAACGCATTTAACTTTTTTAGCGCATTCTATAATATCGTCTGCATCCAAAGGTTTTAAAGAACGAACATGAATTAAACGGTATTTTATATTATTTTCTTCAAGTAAATTGACGGACGCTATAGCTTGCTCGAAAGAAGAGCCATCAAAAAATAAAGCGACATCGTCTCCCGTAGAATATAATTCTTTATTTTTTATGTCAAAATTTGCTTCTTCGGGCGAATTATAAATTATAGGAACAGGTTCTCTCGCCACTCTAACATAATAAAGCCCTTTATTATTTAGAGCGTAGCTTATTGCCGATTTAACATCGTTTTCATCTAAAGGCAAAATAACATTCATATTTGGAATGCATCTCATTAAAGCCATATCCTGCGTAGCTTGATGACTCGCTCCGTCAGGTCCAGCGTCAAGTCCAGGGTGCGTGGCTATTATTTTTAGATTTGCTTTCGCATAAGCCGCTTGTCTTATTTGCGTCCAAATAGTTCCGCTTGCAAATATTGCAAAATTAACATAAACGGGAAACATTCCTTCCAAAGCCAAACCCGTTGCAGCGCTTAAAGAACTTTGCTCGCCAATTCCCAATTCCAAAAAATTTTTAGGAAAAGTTTTTTCAACATCCGCAGAAGAAGTTGAAGTTCCCAAATCATTGTCTATTACTATTATTTTATTATTTTTTTCAATTAAACTTGTTAAATGCTTCCCGATTACTACTCTCGGAGCTGAGCTTTTTTCTATTTTTATCATAATTTATATTCCTTATTAAATTTTATTTTATATCCAAATCTTTTTTAGCTTGTTCAAAATCTTTATCGCCGATTGTCAAAGAATGGCAATCAGGATTATTTTCTAAAGTAGAAACGCCTTTTCCTTTAACCGTCTTCATTATTATGGCTACGGGTTTTCCGCTTAATTTATCCAATTTATCTAAAGCTTCGACTACTTCTTTCATATTATTTCCATCTTTAACGGTTATAGTATTCCAATTAAAGCTTTTAAATTTATCCTCCAAAGAACCTAAATCAATAACTTTATTAACGGGGTCATGAGAAGAGAGTCCGTTATTGTCTATAATAGCGACAAGATTATCCAATTTGAAATGAGCCGACTGCTGAACGGTTTCCCAAATTTGTCCTTCATGCAATTCTGCATCTCCGCATAAAGCGAATATTTTATTATCGTTATTTGATAATTTTCTTGCATAAGCCATTCCCATAGCGACTGCAAGTCCTTGTCCTAAAAGTCCCGTATTCATTTCTGTTTCGGGAATTTTATTAATATCGGGATGTCCTTGCAAACGAGTTCCTATTTTTTTAAGAGTGGTTAATTCTTCCATAGGAATTATTCCAAGTTCGGCAAGTATAGCGTATTGCATAACCACGACATGCCCTTTCGACAAAACAAAACGCGCTCTATTTTTGTCTTTAAAATTTATGTATCTGTCGTAAATGGCAACCGCCATATCCATAGCAGACAAAGAGCCTCCGACATGAGCTACGCTTTTTGATTCGTAAACCATTTTCAAAAGTATCTGTCTGCACGCTTTAGCTTTTTTTTCTAGTTCTTCTACTGAACTCATAAAATTTATTCTCCTTTCAAATAAAACATTATTTTAAAAATTATTTATTAAAATTTACTTAAAATTATCGTTAAATTATATCACTTAATATTTTAAAGTCAAAAATATAAAATTTAATTATATGAAATAATAAATAGTTTATAGTTTAAATTATTAGAGTAAACTTTATAGATCTAAAAAGAATAAAACTTAAAAAATTAGTCTTATTTAATGTCCAAAATGAAGCCCTATACTAAGTCCTATATTTAAAGAAGGATAACCTGAAATATAAGTTCCACCGAATATGCCCATATCGGCTTGTTGAAAAATCATCCAATCAAATCCCACAATAATTCCGCATACCAAAGCTAATTTTCTAGATACAAAAAATCTTTGCTCTACGAATAAATCGACATAAGGAGTTATAAATGGTATATTTGAGCTAAACATAATATTTGGAGCAAAAGCTAACACTTTAGCGCCTAATCCAAAACCGAGAATAGTATCTCGCGGAACTAAACTATTAATACTTCCAAATATAAATTTTGAAGTAAGACCTACTCCTAAATTCAAACCGCTATTCTTTATTGTATTTTTTGTATTGCCAGGTAAAGTTAAACCTATAGTAGACTGCTCAACCTTTATATCACAAAAAACACTCACTCCTTTTAAGGAATTAGTCATAGGAAACTGATAACCTATTTGTAAAGAAGCACCAAACTCTGCTTCAGTTGAACCATTAACTTTCACGGTTTTTAATACTGTTATAGGGAAGCTAGTAGATGCCACAAGTTGTCCTAAAATATCAAATTCAAATGCTGGAAAAACTCTGCTGAATCCAACCAAAAAGATTATTAACACTAGTTTTTTCATCATAATACCCCTTAATGTCTCTTTCATTTATAATGATAACAAACTTTTACAATTATGTCAATACTTTACTTATAAAAATTTATTTTATATCGCTATTAAATTATATCAATAAATATTTAACCGAACCATTCTCTTTAACGGCTTTATATAATTTAATATCATCGTTATTTAATATACATTTTATTAATTTAATATCAAATTCATTGCAATTATTCGGCAAATATATAGCTTTCACTTTTAACCCCCCAAATTTTTCAATATTTTCTTTAATTAAAAATAAAATATTGAAATCATAAGCTTTTTTATTATCGGAAAATATCGAAATCAGAGAATCGTATTTTATATCTTCCGTAATAAATTTAGCTTGTTTTCCATATATTTCTTTATTATTATCGGAGTTTTTTATAATAGCTACACTATTTAATTTTGAAAAATAATATTCTATACATATTGTATTATTACCGTAATCTAAAATATTTTTTATATTAGAATTAAAAGAAAATAATTTTATTTTATTAATTATTGGCTCTATAGCTTTTAATTGTTTTTCGTTTAATTTATCTTTCAATAATTCTTTTGAGTTTTTAAAGTTAATTTTATTTTCAAGAATTAATTTTAAAGTTTCAATATCGTATTCCATAATTTCGTATATAGAAGAAATATTATTTATATCGTTATTATACGAATTATTTTCAATACTTTTAATTAAACATTTTTCAAACAAAATTAAAAAATCGTTATATTTTATTAATCTTTTTGTAAGCAAATTATAAGACAATAAAAATATATTATAACTTGCAAAATTATTTTCCGATTTATAATTGTCTAAATATTTATGATAAGTTTTTAAAATAGAATCATAATCTTTTTTTAAATAATACAAAATAGCCAAATTATTATAAACATAGAAAGGAGTTTTATAATTTAATTTTGACATAATTTTATTATAATATTCAATAGATTTATTATAATCTTTAATATAGAAATAGGAAATTGCAAGTTTATTATATATATCTAATTTGTCTTTAATAATTTCTAAATTTGTTAAATTAAAATTCTCTATAGTTTTAGCATAATTTTTTAAATTGAAATATGCAATAGCCAAATTATTATAAACTTCGTAATATTCTCCGTTTATCTCAATCGCTTTTTCAAAATATTTTATCGACTTCTCATATTCCGAATTTGATAAATAACATAATCCGATTAAATTATAAGCTTTATAAAAATTCTCATTTTTCTCTATAACTTTTTTAAAACATTCTATAGCTTCGTAATAATAACCTTTAGAATAATAAGAAAATCCTAATTTATAATAATCTGAAAAATAATTTTCTGAAAATCTTTTAGCCTTATCGAAATATAAAGCGGCTTTATCAAATTTTTTTTTATTAAAATAAATTGAAGCCAAATTATTATAAGCGCTTGCATATTTCGGATTAATTTCTATTGCTTTTGTAAAATATTTTATAGCTTTATCATAATCTTTCAAATAAGAGTAAATCGCTCCCAAAGTATTTGCTATTTTATAAGAATTTTGATTATGCTGAAGAAATTTTATAAGACATTCTATTGCCTTATCATAATTACCAATTTTATAATATGACATTCCGAGCATATCGTAAGCTTTAAATATTCTTTCGTCCAAACTTTTTGAATGTTCAAAAAATTTTATCGCTATATCGTAATTTTTATTTCTATAATAAAACAAAGCCAAATTATTATAAGCCTTATCGTATTTCGGATTTATCTCTATTGATTTGTTAAAATATTCAATCGCTTTTTTATAATCGTTTTTCTTATAATAAGTTATTCCAAGCAAATTGTATGCCGAACATGAATTTGGAGTTATTTTTAAGATTTCATTAAAACAATTTATAGCTTTATCGTATTCGCCGATTGCATGGTAGCTAATTCCAAGCAAATTATAAGCCTTGAAAGTTTTTATATCTACTTTTTTTGCCTCTTCAAAATATTTTATCGCTTCTTGAAATTCTTTTTTCTCTACGCAAATCTGTCCTTTATACAAATTCGCTCTATAATTTTTAGGAACTTTTTTTAAAATATTATTCAAAATATCTAAAGTTTTATCGAATTCATCGCCGTTTATTTTATAAGAAATTTCATTTAAAAGAGTATTAATATTATTATTCATAAAAAAACCTTATGATAATATTGTAAATTATATAAATATTATGTCAACTAATTTTTATAATTTTTTTCAAATAAATACTTGACAAATTTTTTAATCTATGTTATATTTTATACATAAATAAATAATTGGATTATAAAAAAATGAATAAAAATACTGTAAATTTGTTAAGCAAAGCAAAGCAAAGCCATTATTATATCTTTTAAACAATAATTTAAATTTTTATATATCGCAATTTTTAAAGGTATTTAAATTTTTAAGTGTCTCAATTTTATTGCATAATTTAGTTAAAACTTTTTTAACTTCAATCAACTTCGATAACTTATCAAGGAAAATAAAAAATCCTTGTTTAGTTATAAATAAAAATTCATTTTTTAAGGAGGAAATTATCATGTATAATTTCAAAAAACTTTTTACCTACATGGTTGTAGGAGCTTTAGTTGCAGCTTTATCTATAAGCTGTAAATCGAACGAAGCGCCAGAGACACAAGCGCTTGGTGAAACCAGCTCAAATCATCCTTCCGAAGGAACATATACCAATAGCTCAGGTGGGAGTGCAACCGTTATAATCAATAACGGCATTTGCACCATAACGGGAAAGGGAACAGATTTTTATGACAATAACGATTCCCAACCTTTTTCCATCACCGTAACAAAATGGTGGTATTACTATGGCACTCCTAACGATCTATTTGCTGGTAGCCCATATTAAAAATCCGAAGCGACTATTATTCAGCCTGCTACGGGTTCTTTCGGTGTTTCTTATAAAGACAACAGAAGCTTGAGTATAAATTTTGAAACTGGAGGAAAGACATATTATGCAATCAATTTAACAAAGTAGTAAATATTTTATTTTAAAAAGGAGGTGAAAATATGGGTAAAAATCACATCGCTGATATAAAAAATCCGAATAAAGGAACTGCTGGCACAAACAGAACCTATGACCAAAATCAAGGAAATAGAGGAAAACAAATGAATGTTAATTATCCTAATAACGCCAATAGTTCGAATAAAACTAAAAAATAATTAAGATTAATAATATATAAAATAATTAAAAGGCATCGTATTTTATTACGGTGTCTTTTTTTATTTATAGATTAAAGTATTGGTTTTTTATTTTGTAAACATTTTTATATATCTTTCTCTATATTTATAAGCGAGCAATTTTTTATTGTATAATTTTGAAAGAGTTTTAATTTCAGTTTCGTCCATATTATCCGTATTTATCGCATATATAAAATTTTCTTCTTCAAAACCTTTAATTATTATATCGATATAAGAGTTAAATTTTTGCTCTAAAAATATTTTAAAGAATATTATTGAAAATGTTAAAATGATAGAATTAACTATAATATAAATAAGTATAAACATATAGAAAGGATAAATAAATTGCTTTCCGCTTATCATAATAAAAAATCCGTTTCCTTGAATAATCGCGGTTTCAAATAATAAATGTTTGCTTTCAAATTCGTCCCAATTATCTGATTGATATTTTAATTCGTTATCGTAATAAAGCAAAGCTATATTTAGAGATTTTGCAAAACTTTCGTATTCAAAACCTTCAGAATTATGCTCTCTATAAAAAGTCGTATCGGCTTCGTATATAATTTCATTTTTTGTATTTTGATAAGATTTAATTATATTATTGTCGAATATCCAATTAAGCACCGCATAAATTATAATAAATATAATCGCTATAGCCGCGGATATTATTATTATAAAATGCGAAGATATGCTTGAATAAAAACTTTTCTTATTTTCCAAAACGAATAAATAAAAGAAATATATTATATGCGTTATATAAAATATAAAAAGAAAATGATAACCGCGCGTAAGAAAAGAAGAAATTATATTTTCTTTTAAAAATACTCTATTCAAAGAAAAAAAGTTTAAAGCGTAAAATATTCCAAGTATCGACATCATAAAAGGAATTAAAAAAGTTATTAAATAAAAAAATAATTCTATTCTCGAATATTTTGAAATTCTATAAAAAAATACGCTGACAAAATAAAAAGAACATAGAAATTCTAAAATTATTAAAATTTTCATTATAATTGTATTTGAATTTAATATCATATAAGCTGACATTGATATTATAACTAAAGAAGATATCGCCGCCACTATAAAATCAATATTATATTTGGCTAATTTTTCCACCGTATTTCTCCGCATTTCACTTTATCGTATAATTGTCTAATCATTTTATAATCAATTCCTAAAAAAGAAGCGTTATTTGTCAAATTATAAATCGCGCTTAAAAAAATTGGTTGCGTTCTTTCGCTATTGTTTTCACAATAAGGATAAGCGCCTATTATTCGAGATATATTAAATAGAATCGATATTAATTTTGACGAACTTGATAATTCATCGCTTTTTATAGAAAAAGGCAATATGCTTTTTGCGGCAATAGCTATAAAGATTGGGTTTATATTTCCTAAAGTCGATATATTATCTATAGAGTTTTCTATCATCTCTTTTGCTTTATCGTAAAATTCTTTTTGATTATATTTATATTCGTTATATATCGGAAGAGAAGCAATATAACTTGTATGCATTATATCTCTTATAACTAAAAGTATAGATATATAATTTATTTTTTGATTAATATTAAGTTCAAATTTATCGTCATTAATAAAACTGTCTTTCATTCCGTTAGGTTTTTCCCAAGATAGAGATATAATTTGTTCTATAATATCGCTTCTTAAAAGAGAGTATGTATAAGAAATATAATCTAAAAAAGTATCGTTATTATCCGAATTTTTTATTAATTTTAGTATTGATTCTTTTTGTATTTTATAATCTTCTTCATATCCAGGTATTTTTGAAAGAAAATCAAAATTAAAATTATTTTCTATATATTTTACGAATCCTGAAAATGAATCTTTATCCAAAATCACTTATAATATCCTAAATTATAATTTCGATATAGTTTTATTATTTTTCGGCATAATTTACAAATATTATATAATTTTAAATTTGACTTATTATAAAAAAGATTTAATATATTATATAAAGGAATATATAAATGTCAAAAAGTATTTTGCCGCATGAAGAAATATTAAGAAGTTCTTTTTGGATAAGCAATTTTCTGATTCGAGAAGGCTATCATATAGATTATACTTTAAAAAGTTTATTAGAAATAGATAAATTTTTTAGCGAGAAATTAAATTTAATTTTAGAAAATGACAATAACAGAAATATTATATTTTCAATAAGCGCATATATAGGCGAAGTTATTAGAATGAAATTTAAAGGCAAATGGGAATTGTCGCGCTCAATAGATTTGGACGATGAATCCGTAGCGATAAATTTTAAGAATCATAATAAAGCTCATCCTCTTAATATAACTTTGGAGGTTATACAGAAAAAATATACAATGCGGCAATATTTGAAGGAAAAATTTAATACTGAAATTTGAAAATTTAAAATTTGAATAAAAATTAAAAAGAAGGTTATAAAATGATTTCATTAAAAGAAGTGTCTAAAATAATAGAAAGTTCTTATGTTTTGCTAAACTTAAAAGCTAAAAATAAAGAAGAAGCAATAAGCGAAATGCTGATTTATGCCGAATCGAAAGGCTTGAGAATCAATATCGACAAAACTATAAAATTTATGTATAAAAAAGAAGAGATAATAACAAGCGGTTTAGGTTATGGAGTTGCTTTTCCGCATGTGAGAACAAGCGAGGTTGAAGAAAACGAATTAATATTTGCGGTTTCTAAAAAAGGATTAAATTATTACGCTTTGGATAATAAGCCCGTTCATTTATTAACTATGTTTTTAACTCCAATCGGTAAAAATGAAAAATATCTTAATCTGCTTTCTATATTTACAAAAGTCTCAAGATTTAGTATGTATGCGGTTTTACTTTTGGAATCTAAAAGCGAAGAAGAGTTTAAAAGCAAATTATATAAAATGGTAAAAGATATAATGGAGGAAAAATAATTATGCCTAAAACGGTGGCGATAATTCCCGCAAGATACGATTCTTCAAGATTTCCAAAAAAATTAACTTATGAATTATTAGGAAAGCCAATAATAATCGCCGTTTACGATAATGTTAAAGCGGTTTCGGAAATTGACGATGTTATAATAGCGACAGATTCAAAAGAGATAATGGATATATGCTCAAAAAATAATGCCAAAGCTATTATGACTTCAAAATCTCATACTTCGGGAACTTCAAGAATAATTGAAGCTGCAAAAAAAATCGACTGCGATATAATTATAAATGTTCAAGGAGACGAACCTTTAATTAACGAAGAGATACTTTCGCCGATTATAAAATGTTTTGAAGATGAAAAAGTAGATATTGCGACTATAAAATCAAAAATTGAAAATGACAGCCATTTAATAAAAGACGAAAACGCCGTTAAAGTAGTTTGCGATTCCAACGATTATGCAATGTATTTTTCAAGAGCTACAATTCCGCATAAAAGATTTGATAACGATATCGAAGTAAAATATTATAAACATATAGGAGTTTACGCATTTAGAAAAAATATTTTATTAAAAATTGAAAAACTTAAAGAATGCGACTGCGAGAGAATAGAAAAACTTGAACAGTTAAGATGGCTTTATAACGGAATGAAAATTAAAGTTTTAGAAACGAATCAATTTATTCATGGAATAGACACGATTGAAGATTTAGAATTTGTGCAGGAATATTTGAGACGACATGCTCAAAGCGAATTAAATAACGAATATTTATATAAGAAAAATTCTTGACTTTAAGTTTCTTTTTCAAATCGTATAGATGTTATATTAAATTTATTAAGCCTCAAAATAAATATAGAGAGTATTACAAACATAATCGAAACAGCAAGCATTGAATAATAAACTATAGAAAATGTTTTTGTATTTCTTATAATATTTAACTGTTCGGATTTTGAATTAATGCTTTCGTCTATTGCGTTTGCTTCGGCAATATTTCCGATTTCCATTAAAGAGCCTTTTCTCATTCTCAAATTGTCTATTTCTTTTACTATGCTATCTACAGTTCTATCTTGTTTTATTTTCTTATATAAATTAAATCCGAATATTCCAACGCTTATAAGAATAAGAGCGGAAGTTATTATTATAAGAATAATAGCTGCAAATCTTCTCTTTCTCACGCTTAAACGAGATATTGAAACGGATTTATTTTTTATATATTCTATATGTTCAATAATTTCTTTCGATTCGGGATAATAAAGTTTAGCCTCTTCTATACAAGATAAAAGATTAATCATAGCCTTATATCTTTCCGATTTTTGAAATTTTAAATAATATTCGTCAATTTCTTTTATTTTATCTTCAACATTATGTTTAATTTCTTTAGGTTTTAAGTAATAAGCTTTTTTATTTTTTTTATTGTCTTTATTTAATTCTACTTCATTTTTATCTTTTTCAATTACAATATCGTCAGTTAAATCTACTAATTTTATATTTCTTTCTTCAGGACTTTTTTTAGATAATATTCTCTCTCCTCCTAAAGTGCTTTCTTGACTCATAGTGTTTCCGTCTTTATCTTTTACCTGCACTCTTATTCCGAATACTTTTTTAAACATTGACTCTACAGTTTCAACGCTCGTATCTTTATCGACTACAATAAAAGATTTTGGATTTTTTCTTGGGTCTGCAATTTCAAAAAGTTTAATATCGTCCGATTTATAAACGCCTTTATAAATTCCAAGCGAAACTCCAAATTCTCTGTCGAAAGCGTCTAATAAAGCGGATATGCTCATATCTAAAGTTATTTTCATAATATCCTCTTAAAATTTATATATTAATAAAACATAAAAATATACAAAAAAGAAAAAATATAAATAAATTATCTTGATAAAATTCATACAATATGTTATAATTATTCGATAATTATTTATATTTTTGAATTAAATTTAAGTTAAAATAAACGGGAGAAAATATGGAACAGAAAATTAGATTAGCGGAAGCAAAATACAAAAAAGAAGCGATTTTACCTTTTGAAATTGGCGATACGATAAAAGTTTGGGTAAAGATTATAGAAGGCGACAGAGAAAGATTGCAAGCTTTTGAAGGAGTCGTTATTTCGATTCGCGGAAAAGGAATAAGCAAAAGTTTTATTGTTCGTAAAATATCTTACGGAGTCGGAGTCGAAAGAATATTTTTAATTAACTCTCCGAGAATAGACCATGTTGATATCGTTCGTAAAGCAAAAGTGAGAAGAGCGAAATTATATTATTTAAGAAATAAAGTTGGAAAGAAAGCGAGATTGGTTGAAAGACTCGGAGTTAAAATTCCTAAACATTCCGATTTAATAAAAGCGGGAGAATCAAATAATGAAATAAAAAATGACGAAAATAATAATATAGCAAATAATGAAAACGAAATAATTAATAACGAAGCGAAATCTTCGGATAATAACCAATAAAAAATTTAAGGTTTATAATAATAAAGGAGGTTTTTATGGGTTATAAAATAGTTGAAAGAGAACAATGGTCTGAAAAAGTTTTTATGATGAAAGTTGTCGCTCCCGATATAGCAAAGCATCGTAAAGCGGGAAATTTTATTATTTTCAGATTAAATGAAATCGGCGAGAGAATTCCTCTCACTATAGCGGATGCGGATATTGAAGCGGGAACTATTACTATAGTGACTCAAAATATCGGATATTCTACGGCTAAACTTATGGAACTTCAAGTCGGCGATGAAATAATGGATGTTATCGGTCCTTTAGGTCAACCTACTCATATTGAAAAACATGACGGAATAGTTTTATGTGTTGGCGGCGGAGTTGGAATCGCTCCTTTACATCCAATCGCTCAAGCTCATCATAATAACGAGAATAGAGTTATTTCAATTTTGGGAGCGAGAGATAAATCATTAATAATTATGGAAGATATGATGAAAAAAATCTCCGAAGAAACTTTAATTTGCACCGACAACGGAAGCTATGGAGAGAAAGGGCTTGTAACCGATATGATTAAAAGAGTTTACGATAAGGGAGAGAAAATATCCGAAGTAATTGCAATTGGTCCTGCAATAATGATGAAATTCGTAGCTAAACTTACAAAAGAATATAATCTTCCTACAACTGTTAGTTTAAATCCTATTATGATTGATGGAACGGGAATGTGCGGTTGCTGTAGAGTTTTGGTTGGAACTGAAACTAAATTTGCATGCGTTGAAGGTCCTGAATTTGACGGGCATTTGGTAGATTTCGATTTATTAATGAAAAGGCAGGCAATGTATAAAAGAGAAGAACATGAATGTAATTTAAAATTAAGTTGATGTTTTTTGAGCCAAATATAAATTTGCATAAAATTTATTTTAAAGGTTTTGGCAAAGAAGGAATAAAATTAAAAATTTGTATTTCTATACAAAATAATTTTATTTGCGCTTTAATTTTAAATAGTTTATTTGGCGATTTGTATATAATAAATAGAAAAATTAAAATTGGTTATAATGAAAAAATCGGAGAGCTTTTTTGCTACGATTTTATAAAATTAGAATATAAGAAATTAAATTTTATAGAATTAAATTTAATTATTTATTGGAAAGAATTTTTTTTAATTATTCTTCCAAATATATTTTTTAATTTAGAATGTAAAGCAAATATAAATATTTTAATTAAAGTTTTATCTAAAACATTTAATAAATATATTAATGAAAAATACGGAATAAATATATTTAAAGAGTTTTTGAAATTGATAAAAAATAAATTTAGGTTGTAGAGTTTATGAAGAAAATAATTATTTTATTAATATCGATTTTTATTTTATCATGCGAAACATTACAAAATTCCGCAAGAGAACTTTCAAGAAGTTTTATAGAAGAAAATAAACCCGACATAACTGTTAAAAGCGCAAAATTAAAAAGCATAACTTTAAACGATATAACTTTAGAATGCGTTTTAGATATAAAAAATAATCTTTCCGTTGAGCTTCCTATAGAAAAAATAGAAATAGAATTAATAAACACAAGTGGTAAAGTATTTTCAAAAGCTTATTCTGTTGAATCTTTAAAAATTCCTGCAAATGAAACTAGGGCTAAAACTATAATTTTTAATGCAAAATATTTTGAAGTTTATTCCACCGCTCTTACTTCGTTAAAAAATAGAAATTTGAAATGCGTTGCGAAAACTTATATAACTTTCACTATGGCAAGAATGAAATTTAGATTTCCTTATACAAAAGAAATTGTGTTTATAGAATGAAATTTTATTTAGAATAATATAGACATTTAGTTAAATTAAATATAAAATTATTTATATGTAGTAAAAATTAGTAATAGATTCTTTATGTTAAATGTAATAAAATTAAAAAAAGACGATTTAATAAATAATTTTCATATTTATAATTATAAAAAGATTAAAGAAGCTAATTTGGGTTTTAATAATATAAATATCATTATTGGCAAAAATAATTCTGGTAAATCAAGTCTTCTAAGCGCAATTCATTTCTTTTTTACCATAATATATTCTATAAAGGATAATATAAATAATAGAGGCAATATTGCAAAGATTAAGAGAGATAACCATGAAAAAATTTCTTATATATTTAAAGAAGAAAATTTAATTTATAATCCAACTGACAATATAAGTTCTATAGCTTATGATAAATTACCTAAAAGAACTGATTTAAAAAATGATAAAAAAGGTATCGAATTTATTTTCAATAACAATATAAAAATAGTAATAAGCGAATTTAATAATGTATCATATTCTTTTGATTTATCTTATTTAATTGATGATTTTGATAATTTTGAGGATTTTAGTAATGTGATGAAAGAATTTATTAATTACTACGGAAGTATTCACTCAATTTATTGTCCAGGTATATCAGGAATAATATATAACGAACCTTATAAAAATAAAATAAAAATAATAAAAGATGCTTTTAATTTTGATGCAGCTAATACCGTATTAAAGAATATTTTATTAGGGATAAGTAAAGAAGAAGATACTATAGAATATTTTAATAAAGATTTTAAATTTTTATTTGGTAATGAATATAAATTAGAATTTCCTAAAGAAAATACGGATGATATAAATGAATATATACAAATTAATGTTAATATAGAAAATAAAACTATACCTATTCATCAAATGGGCATAGGATTTTTGCAGTTATTACATATATTATCTTACAAACATTATTTTAAATCCAAGATACTTATATTAGATGAACCAGAAATGCATTTACATGCTAAATTATGTCATAAATTATTGGATTTACTAGAAAATTGGTCAAGAGGTTATAATATGCAAATATTCGTAAGCACTCACTCATATAATTCCATAAAATATATAATATCTAATAAGCATAATAGAAGTGAATATAATTTTTATCATTCTGTAGACGGGAATATTAATAAATGTGAAATTAATGAAGTAGAAGATATATTTTTTAACGATATCGGCGAATTGCCACTAATAAAAGAAAACTGCAATTATTTTATTATAACTGAAGATAAAAATCCAATAATTAAACAATTGATACCAAGTAAATATATTGAAAAAATTCAAATAATATCTTCAGAAAAATCTAATATACTTAAAGTATATGAAGAAATAAGTAAAATTTATACAAAATATTATATTATATTTCATGTAGATTTAGATAGATACGATAATTTTAAAAGTATATTAGAAAACAAAAATATAAATGTTAATGGTAAAGATATAATTTTATGGCACACAGACTACGCTACTATAGAAGGATATTGGCTAATGTATGATAATCTAAAATCTCTAATTAAATCAATAAAACCAGATGAAGAAGAAACTACTATATATAAACATTTAGATAAAATTCTTATTTATAATGATAATATAAAGGAAAAAATTAAACAGGACATTTATGAGTATATTTTAAAGGCAAATATTAGTGCTAAACAAAACTACAAAGAAGTAGAAACTATAAAAGAAAATACAAATTCATTTATTAAAAAGATTGAAAGTAGCAAAAATGCCCAAGATATTTTACAATGTATACTTGAAGAATCTGTAGATATATCTAAAAAAGGTAGAGATACAGGTATAGGAAAATACATTAAAGATTTGCTAAAGAAAATAATCTGTGAATATTTTAAGAATAAAGATATAAATATTGAATTTAATAATATTAATTGCCCTAAAACATTATTATCTCATATAGAAAAATGGTTTAAATAAAAAGATTAAAAAATGTCTTTATATCCTTAATTGTTTAGCTATTATAAAAAGAGCATAAGATACTTTATATTGTACTATTTTCTTTTATTTGTATGCATTCATTAGAATGGCCATACATTAGCAATATACTCTATCACTAATTTTTACTTTTAGAATGTCGCTAGATTTTCATTATAAGACCTTGCTTATATATGTGAAGATTTTAATATAACGAAACCTAATAAAAGGATATATTATATAATTGACTCGCTGGCATGGTGTTCCACTCTTTTTATAACACCACTAAAATATTCGTTTAATATTTCAATATTTTCTATACTTATTGTCATAAAATCTCCTATATTTTTATTTATATTATAAACTATAATAATTATTGTTAAAAAAGCCAAAATTTTATAACCTTTACAAATTTATACTTTCAATAACTCTTTAAACTTTTTTACAAAATATTCTTTCTTCTTAACTTTAATTTTAAATATATTATACAATTCTTCAGTTATAGAATTGTCATTCTTATAAATATTATTTTAAATGAGTTTATTTTATTAAGTAAAATAAATTAATAGTAACAGATTATTCAAAATCATATTACAAAATAAGTTAATTTATTACTTATTAATATTATTCCATATAAATTCCGATAATAAATATACATTTTATGCCGTTTTTCGATAAGCATATTCAAACATTACTGCTCTGCTATTTTAAATTTATTTCTAAACCCATCCCTCCACTTTCTAACAGGTATCCACCAAGCTAAACTATCCACAAC
>ENA-ORSC01000776-ORSC01000776.1-human-gut-metagenome-genome-assembly--contig:-NODE-776-length-24206-cov-2.611983_pt1 | contig 24206 bp, 22 predicted proteins | sample MGYA00242178_ERZ509140 | MGnify/ENA primary metagenome ERZ509140 (study PRJEB26280, sample SAMEA2338681) | human gut metagenome | biome: human gut; feature: human-associated habitat; material: faeces... | reverse complement strand
ATAAAGCCAAACAATCTAAGGTACCAATCAATGGCAGTATTGAGCTTTTGCCTTTATGTAATATGAACTGTGACATGTGTTATGTGCGATTATCACGTACTGAAATGGAAGCTCATGGCAGATTGCGTAGTCTTGATGAGTGGTTACAAGTTGCAGAGGAAATGAAAAATGCTGGAACATTGTTTTTGCTGCTCACAGGCGGAGAACCATTGTTGTATCCTGAGTTCAAACAATTATATATTAAACTAAAGGATATGGGCTTTGTGATTACCATTAATACCAATGGTACTTTAATTGATGAGGCATGGGCAGATTTCTTTGGTGAATATAAACCTAGACGCATCAATATCACGTTGTATGGCTCAGATAATCAGGCGTATCGAGAGCTATGTCATTATCCTGGTGGATTTGATAAAGTGATGCATGCTGTTAAGCTGTTGAAAGAACGCGATGTTGATGTCAAATTAAGCAGTTCATTGACCAGAACTAATCAAAATGATATGGCTCGCATTATTAATCTAGGAGAACAACTTAGTATTCCTGTACGTGTGGATACGTATATGATGCCGGCAATACGTGAGCGCAATCGCCCATATGATGAACAGTCTCGTCTTGATCCGGTATCTGCGGCCAGAGTACGCATCCAAGCATTAAAACAAGAGATGGGCAAAGAACTGTTTGAGGAGTATGTACGAAAGATTGTCTTTGAAGTAGAACATATCCTTCCTGAAGATGGACCTGGAAAAGTACATTGCCTTGCTGGAAACTGTTCATTTACGATCAACTGGCAGGGGTATCTGAGACCATGTGTAGTGATGAGCGAACCATCTGTTTCTGTGTTTGAAGAAGGGTTTGAAAAAGCATGGCAAAAAGTATCTGATGCCGTTTCAGAGATTCGAACCAGTTCAGTATGCAATGCTTGTAAATTACGTCCGATCTGTCGTACTTGCTGCGCCAGTGCATTATTGGAAGAAGGCAGTTATGATGCGGTACCTGAATATATGTGTGCATACGCAAAAGAATCTTATCAACTGATTGAAACTTTTTACAAAAGTAACTTGATGAAATAATTTACTAGAACAAACAAAACGGAGATGTAAGATCAAAAATGCCTGCATCTCCGTTTTGATATCCTGTTTTGGGTACTTACGAGCGATTTGTAGAAGATTCAACAGTACCATAGTGGTTCCATCTTCTGTCACCATTGCTGCTTACAGTATACCAAAAGATTGTGTCTCCTTCATCAATGGTGTTGTTGTTATTTCTATCTATATAATCTGTGTAACCGCCTCTGAGCTCGCCTTGATCACTGCTGTTTTCAAAGTCAAATGTAACTCTGTTACCACTAACGGTGAAAACATTGTTTTCAGATTGGCTGCAGCTGCCAGTGTGATCGTGGCAATTATTTCCATAAGGCCGCTGGCCATTCCAATGACTCCATTGATTAAACCAGTTGTAACCTCCATAATTGCCATTGCCTACTGTGCATGCAACCTGCCAGCATGCTGAGATATATTCATTCGATGCAAATTGCTCACTCGTCATCTTTGGTGTCGTATATGTCCTCATCGTCGTATCTCCCTTCTGATTTTAATCAGAATTCAGTATAGTCTTTTGATGTGATGTCTAGGTAGTCGGCTGTTGAAAATGCGGTGAAGTTCTGGTGAACGATGTCTTGGTTGGTGAGATATAATTAATAATAGGAAAGAGAATGTTTGCCGCGGGGTGCTGATTCTTGCATTCGGCGGTTTTTATATGACGTGGTAAACGCTTCCGGGCAAGGAAAAGGCGGTGTCTTGGTTGTATAAAATTTGAAGTATGATAAAATAAATAAGTCTGAAAAATTGACGGAAATGGAGGACGCGATGGAAGAGTTTCTGAGTCTGCTGAGGGATGCGCGGCTGGGGCTGCGTTCTGAACCGCGAGAAGTTGATTTCGCCAAGCTGTTCGTGCTTGGGCTGCAGCATGAGGTGCTTGCGCTTCTGTATGAACAGATCGGCAGATTTCCGGGCTTTCCGGATGATCTGCAGGCGCAGTGGAAAAAGTACGCAATCCGGATCAATGCGATCCAGGCGATCAAGAGCGATCGTTTCGTGCGGCTGTATCAGCGTTTCTTGCAGGCTGACCTGAGGGTGCTCGTGCTCAAGGGCATCGTCTGTCGTTCTCTGTATCCGAAACCAGATAACCGGCCGTCTAATGATGAGGATCTGTATGTGCGCAAGGAAGATGGCGCGCGGGCAGAGCAGATCATGGTGGAGGATGGCTTTCAGGTCGCTAATCGCAGCGCGGAGGTGACGACGCTGCTGGATCCGGCGAGCGGACTGTCGATCGAGCTGCATACGACGCTGTTCTCGGAGAAGTCACAGGCATATGGCTCTTATCAGCAGTTTTTTGCGGATGCCTTTGCGCATCCGGCGGTGCACCGGATCATGGGCTGTGATGTGTATTCGCTTTCGCATGCGCAGCATATGCTGTTTCTCATCATGCATTTCGTCAAGCATTTTCTGCATGGCGGCGTGGGCATCCGGCAGGTGCTGGACATCATCATGTATGCGGAGCGCTTTGGCCCAGAAATCGACTGGGATCATCTGTATGCGGTGCTGGATGAAGAGCATGTATTGACGCTGTGTGAGAATGTCTTTGCCATCGCGGTGGATCATCTGGGCTTTGATGTCAGCCGGATCACGCTGCCGCAGGGTGTCGATCTTGCGGCGCTGGATTATGCGGAGCTGCTGGATGATATCGTCGCGGCGGGGCTGTTTGGCAAAAGTTCCAAGGAAAGGGAGCACTCCAGCACGATCACGCTGAATGCGGTGGCGGATGGGAAGCGTTCGCTGCGCAAGAGCTTGTTTCCAGGCGTCAGTGATCTGGCGGGGCGTTATCCGTATCTGAACGCGCATCCTTGGATGCTGCCGCGGGCGTGGGGAAACCGCATCCTGAATTATGTGCTGGACCGTGATCAAGGCAGCGCGAAGGGCGCTGTGGAGATCGGCAATCGCCGGGTAGCGATGCTGCGGAAATACGGGGTCATCCAGGATGATCAATAAGGACAGGAGGCATTGACATGGAATCGATCAAGATGCTGATCAGCAAGATCAGAGATGGCAGCATCCATGAGATGTGGGAAGAGTTCAAATGGATGTGCTCCTATGGCAAGAATTATAAGAAAGAAATCGTGTTCTATATATTCCTCGGTATCTTCTCGACGATCATGTCGCTGGTCAGCTCGGTCGCCAGTGCCAATCTGATCAATATCGTCACGGGGATCCAGACGAACCGGGCATTGGAGATGGCGGTGGTCATGGTGTCCATGGCGCTGTTCTCGCTGTTTTTCAATCAGATCATGTCGCGGATCACGCTGAAGATCAACATCAAGATCCAGAATGAGATCCAGGCGGATATCTTTGATCAGGTCATTCAGGTAAACTGGCTGGATCTGACGCGGTATCACAGCGGCGATCTGCTCAACCGGTTTACCAGTGATGTGGGCACGGTGGCGAGCAGTGCCATCGGCTGGCTGCCTTCACTGGTCGTCAATTTGTTCAACTTCATCGCTACACTGGGGCTCATCTTGTATTATGACCCGACGATGACGATCTTGGCTTTGGTCAACGCGCCGGTGATGCTGCTCAGCTCAAAGCTGCTCATGTCGAAGATGCGTGATCACAATAAGCTGGTCAAAGAGATGAACAGTGAGATGATGTCGTTTGAGACCGAGACGTTTAACAATGTCGACTCGATCAAGTCATTCAGCCTGATGCGCCTGTTCAGCAATCGGCTGAAAGGGTTTCAGGAGCGGTATAAGAAAGTCAACCTCGATTATAATATGTTCAGCATCAAGACAAATCTGATCCTTTCGCTGATCGGCATGGTCATTCAGTTTTCCTTTTATGGCTGGGCGGTGTACCGGCTGTGGAGCGGCGCGATCAACTATGGAGAGATGACGCTGTTTCTGCAGCAGTCCGGACGTCTTTCTTCGGCGTTCAGCTCAGTGGTGTCCATCATCCCGAGCACCGTCAGTTCGACCATTTCTGCGGCGCGGCTGATGGAGATCATCAAGCTGCCGCGGGAAGAAAGTCATCCGCAGACGACCGAGCATCTGGAAACGATCAGTGACGGCGGCTTCACCATCACCTTAAAAGATGTGTTCTTCTCTTATGTGGAGAATCGTCAGGTGCTCGTCTCTTCGAGCATGCACGCTTCACCAGGCGAGATCGTGGCGCTCGTGGGGCCGAGCGGGGAAGGCAAGACGACCTTGATCCGCATGTTCCTCGGGCTGATCGCGCCAAGCGAAGGAGAAGCGGTGCTCTCAGACAGCGAGGGCAATGAATATACGCTGAATGCGTCTACGCGGCCGCTGTTTGCCTATGTGCCGCAGGGCAATACGATCTTCTCAGGCACGATTGCGGATAATCTGCGCATGGTGAAAGAAGACGCCACCGACGAGCAGATCATCCATGCATTGCAGTCTGCCTGTGCCTATGAGTTTGTGGAACGCATGGATGGGGGCATCAACGCGGAGATCGGCACCAGAGGCAAAGGGCTTTCTGAAGGTCAGGCCCAGCGCATCGCGATCGCCCGCGCCATCCTTCGTGACGCGCCGATCTTGTTGCTGGATGAAGCGACCAGCGCGCTTGATGTCGAGACCGAACGTCGGGTATTGCGCAACATCGTGCAGAACCATCCCAACAAGACGTGTGTGGTTACCACGCACCGCCCCAGCGTCCTCAATCTTTGTCAGCGCGTTTATCGTGTCGTCGATACGAAGCTGACGCAGCTGAGCGAAGAAGAGTCCGCCCGCATGGCGATGGACTTTTAGGAAGGGGGCGCTGCCATGATCGATATTCACTGCCACATCTTGCCGATGGTGGACGATGGTTCTGACAGCGTGGAGACATCGCTGGAGATGCTTGATGCGGCCTGGCAGGATGGCACTGACGCTCTGATCCTGACGCCGCACTATGCGCTCGAATACGGCTTTGACAACCCGCGGGAGAAGATCCGCGCGCTCTTTGCTCAGTTCAGCGACATCGTGCGTCAGGAGGGCATCCCGGTCCGGCTGTATCTGGGCTGTGAGTTTCTGTACAGCGATGCCAAGAGCTTTGCGGAACACTTTGAAGACATCACTTTGCTCAATCATACGGCGCATCAGCTGATGGAGTTTTATTTTGATGTCGAAGCACAGGATATGCTCGACGCCATCGATGCCGTGAAGGCTGCTGGGCGCATTCCGGTCATCGCGCATCCGGAGCGCTATGAATGTGTGCAGAGCGAGGCTGGGCTGGCCGAAGCCATGGTGAACAAAGGCGCCTTGCTGCAGATGAACAAAGGCAGCTTGTTTCGCCGCTATGGAGAATACGCGCAAGATACCGTGATGGAACTGCTTGCGCGTCACTATATCACGTTTGTGGGCAGCGATGCCCATCACATCCGATACCGCACGCCGCTCATGGGCGATGCCTATGATCTGGTGAGCGAGCAGTTCGGACGAAGCTATGCCGAAGCGATCTTCCGCACCAATGCGGAACAGCTTCTGGGCATCCGCATCTGAAGGAGGAAACCGCATGAGAAAAAGAGTGCAGTATGTGATCGTGCTGCTCATCATCTGCTGCGCCTACGCAGCTGTGCTGATCTTTACGCAGGAGCGCCAAAGCAGCGGCAATGCGCCGACGATCAGCGCGCCGCAGGAAGTGCTGGAAGTCAGCGTGAAGGATGACGATGAAAAGCTGCTGGAAGGACTCAGCGCAGTTGATGAAGAAGATGGCGATCTGAGCGATTCAATCTTTATCGAAAGCATGTCTGAGTTTGACAATGACAACTGCCGGACCGTGACCTATGCTGTCTTTGACAGTGACGATAACCTCAGCCGCGCGACGCGCCGCATCCGCTATAGCGACTACAGCGCTCCGCGCATCACGCTGAATCAGGCGCTTTGCATCAGCTACAATAATTATAATGTGCAGCTGCAAGACTATGTGGGAGCCACCAGTTCGGTAGATGGCGACATCAGCGCCAAAGTGAGCGTAAACAGCGAGGCGCAGGATGGCAACAGCTACTATGCGACATTCTCAGTAACGGACAGCTGCGGCACGACCTCTTCGCTGCGGCTGAAGATCGATCAGCTGTGGGATGAGCCAAGCCTGACCATCACGCTGAGCGATTATCTGATCTATGTGGATAAAGGCACTGAGATCGATGCTGAGGATTACATCGAAAGCGTCAGTGACCGCGGCATCGAGGATGAAGACCTCATCGGTGACATTAGTATCCAGGACAACTACAATGCCGATGAAGAAGGCACATATGAATTCATTTACCGCATCGAGCGCACCAGCGGAGAGTATGGCATCAGCAAGCTGGTCGTCGTGGTACAGTAAAGGGGTGAGGACATGGACGAGAACAGAACTAGCCGCGATCTGATCATGAAGCTGGCGTGCATGATCTCCTATGTGCTCAAGCGCTGGAAACTCATCGTGCTCATCGCGCTCATCGGCGCCATGGGCTTTGATACCGTACGCACCCTGATGTATCATCCGCGCTATCAGGCGAGCGTGAGCGCGACGCTTGGTTCGGAACAGAACACCTATTCGCAGCTGGATACGACACAGGCGTATATCCGCTCACTTTCTTATATCTTTAATGGGCAGAATGTGCAGTCGTATCTGCAAGAGCGCCTGGGCAATGAGGACAGCACATTGACTTGCAGCGTGAACAGTGTCAACGATACGAATGTCGTCAACATCAGCGTACAGGCGGATACGCGCCGTGATGCCTGGTTTGGCTTGCAGTATGTGCTGGACTGGTACCGCACCAACGGCGATAAATACCATTTCAATTATGATCTCAATGTCACGCAGACCAATCCGATCAGCGAGTCGCCGGTCAGCGCCAATTCCCATGTGCGCAATTTGATGATGGGCGGCATCGGCGGCGGTGTCTTCATCGCGGCAGTGCTGTTGCTGCTGGCCTATTTCAGCGATACGATCAAGACGCCGGCGGAGATCACGACACGCATCGACTGCCGCATGCTGGCCAGACTGCCTAAGGAACATAAGCGCCGCGGCATTCGCTTCTGGAAAAAGAACCGCGACGCGCTGCTCATCACTTCGCTGAAGACCAGCTTCCGCTATAAGGAAGCGATGAAGAAGCTGCGCAGCCGCATCGAGGAATCGTCACGCAAGCATGGTTATCAAAGCATCATGGTGACCAGTGTCATGGAGAATGAAGGAAAGAGCTCCATCGCAGCCAACCTTGCCATCTCCTTGGCCAAAGGCGGACATCATGTGCTCATGATCGACGCCGATATCCGTAAGCCGAGCCTGCACCGCATCCTGAACATGGAGACAGAACACAGCCTGAATGCCGCATTGTCGGGCAAGGACTGGAAGAAAGAAGTCATGCACAGCGAACGCTTCCATATGGATGTGCTGTGCAGCACGCAGGATCTGGAGAATGCCGAGAAGCTGCTCAGCAGCGAACAGATGAAAAAGCTGCTCGAAGAGGCCAAGCAGAGCTATGAGTTTGTCATCGTCGATACCTCACCGGCAGCGGGCCTCAGCGATCCGCTCATCATCAGTGAGCACTGTGACGCGTCATTGCTGGTGATCCGTCAGAACCTCGCGGGCGCAAGACGCATCAACGATACGATCGATCGGCTCGTCACGGTGCGCAACAATTTGATTGGCTGCATTTACAACGGCGCGGTCTTCGATCCGCTGAGCGAACAGAAGGCATATGGCTACCGTTACCGCTATAACCGTTACAGCAACGAAGGAAGGAGGAGACAGAATGGATGAAAACGTACAGAAGATCGATTTGATGCAATACTTTGACCGCTTCTGGCGCACGCTGCTGCGCTTCAAGCTGATCCTGTTTTTGCTCTTTGTGGTCATCGTGGCCTTCTGCGTCATTCAGGAAGTGCTCTTTTTCCAGACGACATATTCTTCCACGGCTGTCTTTGTCGCAACCAATCAGGAAGAAGGCAACTTATTTACGACCGGTGAAGATGACGATGAGCTCGTCTCCACCTTCTCTTCACTGGTAACCGGAAGCATGATGTCCCAGGTCATCATGGAAGATCTGCAAAGCGATCATGTCCCGGCAAGCATCACAATCAGCCGCGTGGAGAACACAAACTTGCTCGAGATGCGCGTGACTTCCTCCAATGCCCAGGATGCCTATGACGTTGCCCAGTCGGTATTGGACAACTATGGGCAGGTCACCAACCGCGTCATGAGCGACGTGTCGATGGTCGTGCTGGATCAGCCTTTGCTGGCCACTGGCCCTGACGCATACCCCGATTATCTGCGCAGCGCCATCAAGGGCGCGGTCTATGGCTTTATTGCCTGCTTCATCGTGGCTCTGGCCCTGACACTCATCCGCCGCAAAGTGCTCAGCGGCGATGATGTCAAGAATGTCTTGCATCTGAATGTGACCGCGCGCATCCCTTTTGTGGGCGGCCATAAGAAACGTGAACGCGATGATGTGCTGTTGTTAAATCATCCGCGCATCCAATATGGTTTCCGCCACGCTTTCCACGAAGCACGCATGAAGCTTGAACAAGAAAAGCGCAAGAACGGCTATAACACCTTCATGGTGACCAGCACGATGCCGGATGAAGGGAAATCGACCATCTCCACCAATCTGGCGCTCACCCTCGCGGATAAAGGCTACAAAGTCATCCTCGTCGATCTTGACTTGCGCAATCCTTCGATCGTCCAGGCGATCCAAAGCGATGGCAGCCGCGGCACCATCGTCGATTACCTGCGCGGCAAATACCCGATCCGCGAGATCATCACCCATTACGAGGAATTTAAGCTCGATATCACCTATGGCACCAGCTCCGGAGAAGACGCCGCTGAACTGCTTTCCGGTGAACGCTTCCGCAAGCTGATCGTCACCTTGAAAGAAGACTATGATTACGTCATCCTCGACGCACCGCCGCTTTATATGATGGGAGACGCCCTCCTCATCGGTCAAGTGAGCGACAGCGCCCTCGTCGTCATCCGCCAAGACTACGCCAACATCTACGACATCCAAGACAGCCTGGAAGAATTCAACGACTACATCCCCAAAATTACCGGCGTCATCCTCAACCAAGTCAAGCCATCGCTCTTCTCACCAGATGATCATCCATATGGCTATGGCTACGGTTACGGTTATGGATACGGCGGATATGGTTATGGCTACGGATACGGCTATGGCAAGAAGAAGTAGGATCAGCGCGACTGATCCTTTTTCTTCGGCTTTTTAGGGAAACACGTCAAATACGCGTATAAAGGAACAGAGGAGCATCATGGTGAAATTGTCTGCGTCAATATACATGCTTTTGATTCGGATGATCAGTCAATAGGAGATACGATGAATAGAATGAGCAAAATCAATGGACAAGTTAGGATCATGAAGATCCCTGCCAGTGAAAAAACAACAGCTGAGTCTTGGCTCAGATCAGAACAGTAGATAAGTAAGATTGGGGAGTTGGGTATAGTAAGATTTACTTATCTCAGAAGACATTTTTATACATGTCTGTCATATGGTATAAGTTTCACATAATTGAAAGCCCATATCACTTCAAAACTATTTTTCATTATCTTTTTAGGGATTCTCATAAAACAAGCGTATAAGGGAAATGATCAATAAACCACAAGTATTAGGTCATTTTATGGAATTAATAGATAATCACAAGTTAAAGCAAGCAATTGAGGCAAATGATGAAAAAAGACATGATCACATTAGTGGTAAAGAACTGATGTATTTTGATCTGCAGTTTTCCGTATCTGATTTGATGGAAACCATTATTCAAGAAGAACGGTATGCCAGATTTGAATCTTATGATACTGTGATCAACTGGTTTGGTCAATCAGTCATTACTGAATGTCTGGACAGAGTATTATCACTGATCAACTTATTTATCAAGAGCTATGAGAAAAGAGGTTTGCCCAAAGAAATCCAGATCACAATCGATGAACATGCGCTTGAATATGCCATATTACAGTATTTTGCAGATTTATCCCGATCAAATCATCTTCATCATAGCCTTTCTACAGTATATGGGTTTATGGGCTACTGGTTATTACGCACTCATCCAATAATTGTGATCAAAGCAGAAAGCAGGGAAATCAGTGATCTGACTACATTAAACCTTGACCATTTGAATGAAAAGTTTGTCACTTGTATGATATTAAATGGCATGCTTTCTGATCTGGAAATAGGAAAGATTTCAGATGATACGCTTCTGCATGGGCTTAAGGACCGTTTGCTGTACGTGTTCAAATATCAGAACTATACACCTGAAAGCATATCGCTCATGATCACAAGTTTTCTGACAGGAGCTAAGTCATTTCAATCTGATCATTAAAGAAGCAGCTTTAGGATAAGCTGTTTCTTTTACAAAAGAAAACAAATTTCAAAAATATATTTTTAATAATTATAAAAATTTATATCGTTTTATGCACTTTTGTTAAGTTTTTTATAAAATGTAAGAAAATGAAATGATACAGATTTTACATCCTGCAAGTTATGTATAAAAACTGGTTACTAAGTGGACAAAAGGCCTTTTTCGATGTATATTTAATATTGGTTTTTGGAAGAATTGTCATTTTTTTGTGTGACGATCTGATGAAGACCATCAAAAAGGGGTTGGGTATTGTGCTGTACGAACGGTATGCGAAACGAGTCATTGATCTGGTTTTGGGCATCGTGATCTTGATGGTTCTTTCACCAGTATTTTTGATCCTCATGATCTTGATCAAGCTTGATTCCAGAGGTCCGGTATTCTTCAGGCAGAAGCGAGTAGGAAGAGATAAGGAATATTTCAGTATTCTGAAGTTTCGAACCATGCGCACGGATGCGCCGAAGGATATGCCAACGCATTTGCTTCAAAATCCGGATGCCTTCATTACAAGAGTTGGAAAGTTTCTCAGAAAAACGAGTCTTGATGAACTTCCACAACTGCTCAATATCATCAAGGGCGACATGTCTTTCATTGGTCCAAGGCCTGCGCTTTGGAATCAATTTGACTTGATCGAAGAGCGCGATCGCTACCATGCAAACGAGATTCGTCCGGGAATGAGTGGCTGGGCACAGATCAACGGCAGAGATGAACTGGAGATCAGCGTCAAGGCAAGGCTGGATGGTGAATACCGAAGACGGATGAGCTTGTTGTTCGACATTCGTTGTTTTGTTGGCACGTTCTTTTCTGTGCTCAGGCAGGATGGTGTCGTAGAAGGTGCACATCCGATGGAGGAACAGAAGGGATGAATATCTTTCTGATCACCAATCATTCGTTCATGTTGTATAAATTCCGCAAGGAACTTATTCAGCAGCTATTGGTCAATCATCATGTCACGCTTGTCATGCCGGCACGTGAGTATACAGATGCTTTCCGGCAAATGGGATGTAACATCATGGATGTGGATGTTGACCGAAGAGGAATCAATCCCTTGACTGATTATCGTCTATTGTGTACATATCGAAGGATCTTAAAGCAGCATCATCCGGATATGGTCCTCACTTATTCCATCAAGCCCAATATCTATGCTGGTATGGCTGCAGCAAAGCTTCGAATCCCTTATTGTGCCAATATCACTGGTCTTGGCACAGCGTTTCAAAAGCCGTTGCTGGCGCGCTTCGTTACTGTACTTTATCGTTACGCGTTTCGTAAAGTTAAAATAGTATTTTTTGAGAATCAGAGCAATTTGAATGAGTTTCTGAATCGCTCTATTCTCAAGAAAGAGAAGACATGTCTGTTAGATGGCGCTGGCGTCAATCTTCAGGATTTTCACTGTGAAGCATATCCTGAAGATTCAACGACTAATTTTATCTTCGTCGGAAGGATCATGAAAGAAAAAGGCATTGATGAATTACTGGAAGCTTTTCGAAGGTTGGAAGATGATCATGAACAAGTTCATCTGGACATTGTCGGACCATTTGAGGATGACTACAAAGAAGAGATGAATAAGCTTGCACATGATCCCAATTGTCGATATTGCGGCTTTCAGAATGATGTGAGGCCATTTCTGGCAAAGGCACATTGTCTTGTGCTTCCTTCGTATCATGAAGGAATGGCAAATACCATTTTAGAGGCTGCGGCATGCAGCCGGGCAGTCATTGCCAGCAATATTCCAGGCTGCAAAGAAGGAATCAAAGATCAAAGAAGCGGTTATTTGGTCAACGTAAAAGATGCGAATGACCTTTATGAGAAAATGAAACAATTCACGCATTTTACCAATGAAGAAAAGCGGCAAATGGGCAGAGAAGGAAGAAAGCTGATGGAACAGAGGTTTGATAAACAAAAGGTTGTTGAGCAAACCGTTTTCGCAATTGAAAGACAGGAGTGATGTAATGAGAGAGTTACTGATTATTCTTGCCATTGTAACAAGTCTGGCTTATTTGTCACAGAGACAATCGATGAAAATCACATACGGAGATGGCAGAAAACATTGGGATATCTATTTAATCATCTTGCTTGTCTTTCTGATCCTGTTTGCGGGACTGCGAACCAGCTATAACGACACAGGAAACTATATTGTTGGATTTAATGCTTCTGTCGGAATCAGAGAGTTTCTTTCAAATTCAGAAAACCTTCAACCATTAGAGAATCCATTATTTTATGGCTTTCAAGCATTGATCAGATCATTTACAGATAATGTAAATGTATTTTTTATGATTTGCGCTGTTATCGTAAATTTTCTGAATGTGCGCTTTATCAAGCGAAACACAGAAATTAATGATTTTGCGTTCAGTATGTTTCTCTACGTGGCTTTAGGTACGATGATGTTATCCATTGCGGCACAAAAACAAATTCTCGCGATGTCCGTCCTGACGTTAGCATTGAATCAGTTGATTGATCGTAAATACATCAGTTATTACATCATTGTGCTAATTGCTGGATTGATTCATTCTTATGCATGGCTCTTTTTGTTTTTTCCGTTGCTTGTGACAAAGCCATGGAGCTTCAGAACATTTGTTTTGTTAGGAATCACAGTTGGTATCATGTCTGTGTTTCAGACCGCAATCGAAACGTTTGTGGAAGTCGCTGACCAGGCAGGAAAGAACATTCCTATGGAAGAAGTATTTGACGGCAATAGAATGAATATCTTTCGTGTTGGCGTTTATTCAGTTGTTCCTATTATTGCACTTTTATTTAAAAGAAGGATAAATATGCTGATTGACCGCAAACATAGCATATTTATCCAGATGAGCATCATGTGTATGATCTTTATGATGTTGGGAACAATGAATGGTGCAAATATGTTTGGCCGCAGTGCAAACTATTTTGAAATCGGCATGATTTGCGTTATGCCCTGGATAGTCAGATACTTGTTCACTAGGCAATCGGTCATAATGGTTACATTGATTGCCTCTATGTGTTTTATTGGGTTTTATCTTTATGACAATGATGGATTCAATATTAATTATCACTCTATTTCACCAATACAGTTTATTTCTGAAGTCGTCTAAAGGGGGATGATCATGAAGCAGCCAATCAGAGTACTGCATGTCGTAACGTATATGGGGCGTGGCGGATTGGAAACTATGCTAATGAATTATTATCGTCATATTGACCGTACAAAAGTTCAGTTTGATTTCCTTGTACATCGTGATTTTGAAGCAGATTACGATCAAGAAATCAATGAATTAGGCGGAAGAATCTACCATGTTTCCAAATTGATTCCGTGGAGCAGAAAGTATAAACAAGAATTAAAATGTTTTTTTAAAGATCATCCGGAATATAAAATCGTTCATGTGCATCAAGACTGCTTGAGTTCAGTAGCGTTGAAATGTGCAGAAGAGTGTGGTATTTTTGTTAGAATAGCGCATAGTCATTCCAGCAGTGCAAACAGAAACTTTAAATACTATATAAAAAAACACTATATGAAGTTTATCCCCAAATATGCGACAGATTTGGTGGCTTGTGGAAAGCAAGCAGGTGATTGGATGTTTGGTGGCTCACCGTATCGTATAGTGCGAAATGCGATAGATATAAACAAGTATTCTTATGATGATAAAAAGGCTAAAGCAAAACGTAAGGAGTTAGGATTTGACGATGAGTTCGTTGTTGGACATGTTGGCCAGTTTCGTCAAGAGAAAAACCACATATTCTTATTAAGAATCATGAATGAAGTTCTCAAAAAGAGAAATGATGCAAAATTATTATTAGTGGGTGACGGTGAGGGCAGGAAGGAAATCGTTGAGAAAGCTAAAGAATATGGAATTGCTGAGAATGTAGTGCTTTTAGGTAACCGTAATGATGTGAATGAACTAATGCAGGTGATGAACGTCTTTGCGCTTCCTTCCTTATATGAAGGTGTACCGCTTGTTTTGATTGAAGCACAAGCCTCAGGATTGCCTTGTGTAATTTCTGGCAAAGTTTCAAAGGAAAGTATTATAGTTGATAGTCTGGTCGATGTAAAACAGTTATCTCAATCAGAATCAGAATGGGCCGATCTTGTTCTCACAAAAGCAAATTATAGAAGAAAAGACTATTCTTCAGAAATGAGAGAAGCTGGCTATGATATCATCACATCATCACAGTTGTTACAAGATTTCTATTTATCAAAGATCAAGGAGCTAGAAATATGATATTACTAACTATTTTTACTCCTGCATATAACCGCGCACATACACTGTCAAGGACATATAAGAGCCTATTAGATCAAGATTGTAAAGATTTTATCTGGATGATCATTGATGATGGTTCTACAGATCATACTAAAGAGTTAGTCAGAGAATGGCAAGAAAAAGACAACGGATTTGAGATTCAATATATATATAAAGAAAATGGAGGAATGCATACTGCACATAACACAGCTTATGAACATATAAAAACAGAATTAAATATGTGTATTGATTCAGACGACTGCGTTGCTAAAGGCGCAATTAGAAAAATACTTAATAAATGGGAAACGATAAAAAATGATCGTTATGCAGGAATCATAGGGTTGGACGCAGATTTAAATGGCAATATTATCGGCAAAGGATTTCCTAGTGAAATGCAGGAAACAACATTATGTGGTTACTATGCAAAAGGTGGGACAGGAGATAAAAAACTAGTTTATCGTACTGAAGTGATTAATGAGTATCCGCCTTATCCAGTTTTTGAAGGAGAAAAGTACGTTGCGCTTGCCTATAAATATAGGCTTATAGATCAAGATTATAAATTAGTGGTTCTGAATGAAGTACTTTGTAATGTTGAATACCAGGAAGATGGATCTTCTAACAATATGTACAAACAATATGTTTCAAATCCTAATGGTTTTCTGTTTTGGAGAAAGATATGTTTAACTTATCCAAATTCTAATAAAAGGTTTTTTTTTGACGCGATTCATTATGTGTGCGACTCTTTATTAGCTAATAAATATGATATTATTAGAGATTCTCCGCGCAGGTTTATTTCAGCATTAGCTTATCCATTTGGATGGCTTCTATTTATATATATTAAATGTAGGTGTAAGTATGAATCAGATAAATAAAAGTATTGGAGTAGTTATACCGGTTTATAATTGTAAACGATATATAGAAGAAACAATTAAATCTATAGAAACACAACCTTTAAAAGTCAAAGAAATTGTATTGATTGATGATGGTTCCACAGATGGTTCATCAGAAATATGTAAGGAATTATCGAAAAAATATGATAATATAACATATCTTTATAAAGAAAATGGAGGTGTTTCCACTGCTAGAAATAAGGGAATTGATGAAATTACTACAGATTATATTATTTTTTGTGATGCGGACGATGTTTGGGTAAAAGGCTTTTTAGATTATAGTGTAAACCGTGAGCTAAATCAAGGCTTTGAAATAGTAGCCTATGAACACTACAAAGGTAATGATACCTTGAAAAAATTACAATATATTGAGAATAAAAAGGAAGGAATTATTGAGGGAGGAGTAAAATCAATTTGGGCACACGGAAATAGACATCTAGGTTGTATGTTTTTTTTAAGGGAATTCTTAATTAGGTATAATATTCGATTCCCTGAAGGATTAAGTTACAACGAGGATGAAATTTTTAAAGTTTACACAGAAGTCTTATGCAAAAAGATAAAACTAATTAATATCCCAATGTATATCTATAGACAGCATTCGGAATCATCAGTACACAATCTAAATAAATCTATATTAGAAAGATATAAGGAATGGATGGCAGCTTGGGAAAACGTGGATTTAAACCTCTTTAATAATTACGGTATTAAGACTGATTTCGGGAAAAGGTTTTCAGAAATGTATTATGTTGAGATGTGCGTAGTTTATGTAGAGAGTTTACAAGATATAACACGGCTAAAAGAAGAAAAGAAAAAGAAGCAATCCAATTTAAATGTTTATCCGGATTATATGAAAAGTGATGCGTACTTATTATATAATCACTGGTCTCTATTTCTATTAAAACATAAGCTGATTGGCATATTGAGAAAGGCAAAAAGGTTTATTAAACTTTGAATGACTCTAGAGAGAAATTATGATGAATGTAAGTATTAATCATTTTGTGAATATTTGTAAAGCAATTTATCCAGGTTTCTAAGAATGTTTATTTAAATTAAAACAATATTAAAAGATTTCCAGAAGTACAAAAAGAATTGTCTCAACTTCACTGGTGGAAAATAACCTGTAATCAAATGGACATAGTAATGTTGTTTGGCTTTTTGAACAGTAAGTTTGTTTCTACAGTCACAAATGATTATAAAGGTTTTATTGATACTATTACAAATGTAAACAAAAAAATGCTTATTAGCAGTTTTTTTAATGAAATCATTTTAGCAGAAATCTAGGGAATACCTGCTATATGTCTTATAGATTCTATGAATTTATTTGGAGGAAACTATGAAGATAAATTAAAGAAAGGACGAATCGTTAATATGATACCTAAATTAATTCATTATTGCTGGTTTGGTAAAAGCAAGAAACCCGATGTTTTTAAACAATGCATTGATTCATGGCGTAAATATATGCCGGATTACAATATTATTGAATGGAACGAGGATAATGTAAATTTAGACGAATTGCCATTTTTAAAAAAAGCTTTTGAAAATAAAAAATGGGCTTTTATAAGTGATGTGATAAGGTTAAAAGTCATATATGCTTATGGTGGTATATATTTGGATACAGATGTTGAAATATATCAAAATTTTGATTTTTTATTAGAGTATGATGCCTTTTTCTTTTTCCAAAACCATAATCAAATTAATACGGGTCTTGGCTTTGGGGCCGTACGTAATTCTCCAATAATAAAAAAGATGTTAGCAGCATATGATTCGATATTATTTGATTTAAATAGACTGAATGACTTAACAGCTCCCGTAATAAATACTAAGATAATTAAAGAAATGATAAATGGTTTTATTCCAAATAATAGAACTCAGAAACTCGATAATTGTATTTTTGTTTCGTTTAATGAGTATTGTAAAATTGCTCATCATTTTGGTGAGTTTAGTTGGAAAAGTGATAAACAAGCGAGACAGTTAAAATACTCAAAAAAGAGACTTCATGCATGGGGAATAAGAAAAAGATTAAGAGATAGTCGAATTTTTGATTTTTTTCATAAACATCGAATGAATAGGACAGAAAAAATATATTCGTTTTTAGTCTATGATTTTATAGATTATGGGTTTGTTTATTGGGTAATTAAAACTTGGGAAAAAATAACAAAAAGAAGTAATTGAGTGGTGAACATTCTATGATTAAAATATTGTTTTTAATTCATGATTTAGGCCAGGGAGGAGCAGAAAAAGTATTAGTTAATTTGGTTAATAACATGGATTATTCAAAATTCGATGTTACTGTAATGACTCTATTTGATACTGGAGAAAATCGTCAATTTTTAAATCCTAATGTGAAATATAAAACTTGGTGTGGAAAAACGTTTCCTGGCAATTCGCATTTGATGAAATTATTGACTCCTCGACAATTACATAAATTAATAATTAAAGAAAGGTATGATATAGAAATTGCATATCTAGAAGGCCCGTGCGCAAGAGTGATCAGTGGATGTGTTGATTCTTCTGTAAAAAAAGTTGCATGGATTCATATTGAGCAACATACAGCAAAAAAAGCCTCTTCATCTTTTAGAAATATTTATGAAGCAAAGCAGTGTTATCAAAAATTTGATAGGATTGTTTGTGTATCAGAATCTGTAAAGAACGATTTTATGCGAGCACTAAATATTCAAGCAAAGTATGATGTGCTATACAATACGAATGAAAGTGAAAAAATTATACAACTATCAAAAGAAAACATAGATTCTGAAACAATAAAAACTGATAATAATGTAGTTAAACTAGTAGGAGTTGGAAAGCTATTAAAAAATAAGGGGTTTGATCGTTTAGTCAAAACTGTAAAGCGATTAAAAGATGAAGAGTATAAGCTGCATCTTTATATTTTAGGAGATGGACCTGAATATAACAATCTTCAAAACTATATAAAAAAAAATAAACTAGATTTATATGTGACATTACTTGGATACCAGTTAAATCCATATAAATACTTAGCAAAAAGTGATTTATTTGTTTGCGCTAGTTTACAAGAAGGATTTTCAACTGCAGCAACTGAAGCACTAATACTTGGTATTCCTGTTTGTACCGTATCTGTTTCTGGTATGAGAGAGATGTTAGGTGATAATGAATTTGGTGTTATAGTTGAAAATAATGATCAAGCCCTATATTTGGGAATTAAACGATTTTTAGATGAACCCAAGTTATTGAATTATTATAAGAAGCAGGCAATAAAAAGAGGAGAAACGTTTGAAACGGATCAGACCGTTTCTGCTGTAGAAGATTTTCTGTTCAAATTATATAAAGGAGATAGCGATGATTAGTGTTATTGTTCCGGCATTTAATGTTGCACAAACAATTAAAAGAACATTGGATAGTATTTTGGCTCAAACATATCAAAACATTGAAATAATTGTTGTCAATGATGGTTCAAAGGATGAAACCGGAGCAATCATAGATAGTTATGCGGCTCAAAATAGAAAAATAATTGCAATTCATACACAAAACCAAGGTGTTACTGCTGCGCGATTAACAGGAGTAAAACACGCATCTGGAGAATGGATTGGCTTTGTAGATGGTGATGATGAAATTGAACCTGATATGTATGAAATACTTATGAACAATGCAGTGCAATATAAAGCAGATATTTCCCATTGTGGGTATCAAATGATATTTCCTGATGGTAGAATTAGTTATTTCCACAATACAGGCTGTTTAATGATTCAGGATAATTTAACAGGTCTCAAAGATTTATTAGATGGTTCATTAGTTGAACCAGGGCTTTGGAATAAGCTTTTTCATAAGTGCTCCAGGCACCGCCATCCCCAGCACTGCGGCAAAAGACAACTGAAATCCGGCATCAAGGATGATACCCGGATCAATCAGCGCCTGTATGACTTATATCCTTTTTTCGAAATCAAATCAATCTGTTTTTCAAGATATATGTAAATACCATTATTTAGTACGTACTAATTCTTCTTCTAGGTCTTTATTAAATGAACATAAGATTTTTGATCCAATACGTGTTAAAGAGTATATTTTGAATATAAATATTGATGGGATGTTGCAATCTGCTCAAAAAGCTTATATGAACACATGTATAAATGTTTACAATAGCTTAGTATTGGATAAAAGCATTCTTCTTAAGAAGAATAAAAAAGAAGTTTGGAACTTAATATACGAGCACCGTAAATGGATAATATTTTTAAGTAAAAAGCAGAAAATCCTTGCCAATTTTATTATAGCGTGTCCAATTGGATATAAACCAATTTATCGATTTTATGCAAAATATTTAATGCAAAGCCGTTACGAATAAGGTTATAATACTATTTTATTTAGCATTATTTTATTGATTTTACTATTTTACTATATGAGATATCTCTATGGAGTAGCTGGTTAAATATATGTTTTTAGCTGGTGATTATGTATGAATAATAATGCGAAAAAGGCTAATCTAAAAACAAGTAAAAAAATCAGAATGATTTTCAAGTTGATCTAGATGGAAGCAATATCAATCAAAAAAGAGGTATATTGACTATTATTAAAGTGAATTAATAATCGTTGATTAAACAATTGAAAATGTTTAGGCTCGAAGTCTACTTATTTATGCCGTAGTTGATGACAGTACTTATAAAAATAAACGCTTTGCCAACGACTTGGTGACTTAATTCTTTTCAAGAAATGAAACAATCTTTATAAAGCCAATAAAGTGCCGTAATTTTGCTACCGAATACATTGTTCAAAATGTCGAGTCACCATTTTGATCGTTAAACTAATATAAAAGATATTAAGTGATTAGAAATCCTACTCTGCTCTACATCCCCTGTAGTGTGTATCACTTCATATATCGTAAAACGATAGAAAGTATGTGGGATTTATTGATGAAGTATTAGTGCCTTCGCAACGATAGATGCGTGGAAATGGAGGTAAATATGAAATTACCAACGATTAGTATTATTATTCCGGTATATAATGTTGAAAGATATGTTGATAGATGTATTAAATCAGTTCTTAATCAAAGGTATGAGAATATAGAAGTTATATTAGTTGATGATGGATCTCCAGATAATTGTCCGAAAATATGTGAAGAATGGGCAAAATTGGATAATCGGATAAAAGTAATACACAAAAAAAATGGAGGTCTGTCAGATGCTAGAAATGAGGGCTTGAAGATTGCTACAGGAGAATTGATTGGATTTGTAGATAGTGACGATTGGATCTCTCCTGATATGTACACTATATTATACGAACAAATGGTCAAAAATGATTCGGATATTTCCGCATGCGGTGTAGAAAAAGTTTGGGAAAATGAAAAAGAGAAAGAAAGGTTAACTCCAACAGGCAGTTATGTGTTAAATAGAGAAGAAGCAATGAAGGCGATAATTGATGAATCGTTATTAAAACAGCCTGTTTGGTATAAATTGTATAAGAGAAAGGTGATTCAGAATGTTTCCTTTCCTGTGGGCAAATGTCATGAGGATGTATTTTGGACTTATCAAATTATAGGAAATGCAAATAAGGTCTCTATCATTGATACCCCATGCTATTTTTATTATCAAAGAAAAGGAAGCATTATGGATGATGCATATTCTTTAAAACGTTTAGATTCAATAGAAGCAAAGGTAAATAGAGTGAATTATATAAAGAATGAATTGCCGTTGCTTTATGAGTTGTCAAAAAGGAATCTATGGTTTTCTTGTATTTATTCCATGCAAATGTCACTACAATATCTTGATTCAGAAAATTTCTCAATTGCAAAAAGCAAAATTAAAAATATTATTACAAACAATAATTATAAGCCTAAAACGAAAGGAATATCTTTTAAAGAAAAGATATGGATTATTTTATCGAGAATTTCATTTACAAACACATGCCGTTTAAGAAATGTTTTAAAGGTAGGGATATAGATGGATGATTTAATTAGTGTAGTTTTACCAGTTTATAATGGAGAAAAGTATCTGCGAGAAAGTATTGAAAGTGTAATTGCACAGACATATCAAAATTGGGAATTATTAATTCTGGACGACTGCTCTACAGATAATTCCGCTGATATTGCAATAGAATTTGCAAAAAGAGATAGTCGGATCCATTATTATAAAAATGAGATGAATTTGCGATTACCTCGCAATTTAAATAAAGGGTTTTCTTTAGCAAAAGGTAACTTTTTGACCTGGACATCAGATGACAACCGTTTCAAACCAGAGGCATTTAAAAAAATGCACCAGACTTTGGTATCAAATAAAGCTCAGTTCGTTTTTGCTTCTTGCCGAATTATTGACGCTCAGGGAAAAGAGATAGAATACATAATAGTAAATGACTTAAGCAAAAAGTGTTTAGTTGGCAGGAATCCTGTAGGGGCATGCTTCATGTATACACGGAAGGCATATGAACAAATAGGCGAATATAATCCGGATCTGCTTTTTGTAGAAGATTTTGATTATTGGCAGCGATTGTATGCTAGATTTGGTGCTGTTACTATAAACGAGATCTTGTATGAATATCGCTGGCATGATACCTCATTAACTAATACGATGCGAAAAGACGCCTTTTATAGAAATCTTGAAGCTATGCTTTTAAAAAATCGAGATTCCTTTGGCAAATTAGATGATGAAGAAGAATATAATTATTACTGCGGCCTTTATAATTGTAAGAAAAACTTAAAAGATCCGCATAATCCTTATAAATTTAAATATTTATGGTATTTAGTAAAATATTCTATTAAATATAGATTTCCAAGAGAATTAAAAAGATTGTATTTTAAGATACGGAGGGTAAAATGATTACGCTATATTATCATGGAGGATCTGCCAATCATGGCTGTGAAGCAATTGTAAGGTCCACGAGAAAGATATTAGATGAACCATGCAGACTTTTTTCAACAAGTATTGATGAAGAATATAAATACGGGGTAGATCAAATTGTTGATGTATTTGAAGATCAGTATAAACCAATAAAAAAGAATTCAGTCCTATATTGGGACAGCGCACTTTATAATAAGTTACACAAAAGTGATTATAAATTTATAAAATATGGACACAGAAGTTTTCTAAAATTAATTTCTACAAGTGATATTTGCTTTTCTATCGGAGGAGATAATTATTGTTATCAGGGAACAGATAAATTAGGCTTTTATAATCGTATGCTGCATGAAAAAGGAGCAAAGACTGTTTTATGGGGCTGTTCTATCGAACCTTCAGCGTTATCAGAGAGCGTGATCAAAGATCTAAAACTTTACGATACGATCATTACTCGGGAAAGCTTGTCTTTTGAGGCTTTAAAAAATGTGGGTATTACGGACAATGTTTACTTACTTCCGGATCCAGCATTTCAATTGGAAAAATCTGCCTATAATAGCATTGAATATTTTAAAAATGGTGAAGTGATCGGTATCAATGCAAGTCCTCTTGTTTCCGATTTAGGAAATAAAGTAATGGAAAGTTATGATGAGCTTATTCGTTATATACTGTCAGAAACAAGTTATAAAGTTTTATTAATTCCACATGTAGTAAAGCCTGAATCAGATGATAGAAAAGTATTGAATATTTTTAAAGAAAGGTTTTCGCATACGGAGCGTGTTGTTTTAATGGAAGATTGTAATTGTGAGAAATTAAAGTATGTTATCTCACGGTGCAAGATGTTTATCGGCGCAAGAACTCATGCAACGATTGCAGCATATTCTTCATGTATCCCGACTCTTGTTGTAGGTTATTCAATCAAAGCGAGAGGAATAGCAAAAGATATTTTCGGGAGTGATGATAACTATGTCGTTTCGGCCCAGACTTTAAATGGAAAAGATGATTTGGTAAGGGCGTATAAATGGCTGTCTCAAAATGAACGGCCCATCAGTAATTATTTAAGAGAAAAAATGCCATCATACAGTTCGCTATCTTTAAAAGCCAAAGACGTGATAAGGAGACTTAAAGAAAGATGATCTTTCAATTTGTTCTATTTGTAATTACTTTGTTGTGTTTGATTAATTACATGGTGGATTTTGTTTTCTTCTTAAGGGATAGGTACTGTAGATTTCATATTGGACGATATGAGAACATAAGCGATTGGCAAAAAAAAGTTGAAAAAAAGGCAGTGAGATGGTTAAGAAAAACTCCTACGGTTAAAATTACCGACAATTCTAGATATATATTATTGGACTACATGACAGGAAAATATAGAAGCCACACGATCCAATCCTGGCAGAAAGCAGCTTTGATTCTTGGCCTAATGGATAGTAACAACGAAGAGTATAAAAAACAGGTTAAAAAAACTGCAAAAGCAATGATAAATGAGAAGGGACAGTGGAAAAGAAAACCAGTTGCAGTAGACTGCGGAATGTTATCGTATGCTTTATTAAAGGTAATAGAGGATTCGGATGCCATTAAGCCAGCTATGGATGAATCTTTAAGCATCATACTAAATAGCATCAATGAAGAAGGAATGGTTTCTTATACCGGAGGACGAGATAACCCGGATATGTATGTCGATACAATAGGTCTCGTCTGTCCCTTTTTAATGCTATATTCCAGGACATATTGTAATGAGAAATTAGAAGATATAGCCTTTAAGCAAATAGATCTTTTTCACAAATATGGGTTATTTACAAAATCATCACTTCCGAATCATGCTTTTCATATAAGGTCAAAGCTTCCGCTAGGAGTATATGGTTGGGGGAGAGGAACCGCATGGTATATCATTGGCTTAATGGATAGTTATCCGCTGTTT
>ENA-ORSC01000775-ORSC01000775.1-human-gut-metagenome-genome-assembly--contig:-NODE-775-length-24269-cov-4.190468_pt1 | contig 24269 bp, 45 predicted proteins | sample MGYA00242178_ERZ509140 | MGnify/ENA primary metagenome ERZ509140 (study PRJEB26280, sample SAMEA2338681) | human gut metagenome | biome: human gut; feature: human-associated habitat; material: faeces... | reverse complement strand
CCGTTTCCGGAAATGGGTATCCTGCGCCGACTACATGAACGATCCGCTGGAGGGGGTCTTCTTCCGGAAATGCCTCCACGAGGCATTCCTGCGTTACCAGTCCGCGCACGATCTTCCGGACAAATCCGGATACATGCCGTTCGCATTCACCGCACTGAACCTGAACCGGCAGACCTTCTACGCCTTCTCGCTCTCCGAACACGCCGACTCGCTGCCGATGTGGGTCGCGTACGGCAACAACGGCCAGGGCGTAGCGATCGGATTCGACACGGAGGAGTTCGCGCGGGCGGCGGCGGAATACCCCTACTGCCATTTCCTGAAAATGGCTTACAGGACCGGCGGGGAGTTCGCGGAGATGTTCTCCGACGAGGACATGGCGCGGGCCTACGGAGCGATCCGCCCGCGGGAGGACGGAGGCTGTTCGGTATGCTATGCCGACTACGACTTCCTGCACGACAAGTACAGCCATGTCAAGAACCGCTATTATGCCGCCGAACGGGAGTGGAGGCTGGTCTTCGACGACCGGCCCGACCTGCCCAAACAGTTCCGCGAACGGAACGGGCTGATCCTCCCCTACTACGAAATCGAGTTGCCGCTGAAGGTCATCCGGCACTTCGTCATCGGCCCGTGCACGAACCAGGCACTTTCCCGGAGCGCGCTCGAGTCCATGCTGTACCACAAGGCCCGGGAGTTCCGCAAGAACGAAAGGAAGGTCCTCCTTTCCGAGGTCCCCTACGTGCTGCGATAGCCGCCTCGGAAAGCAATTGCGCGAACCGGATTCTCCGCCGCCGGCCCCGGCGGAATCCGCAGACGAAAAGTCCGCAGACCGAAACCGCGTCCCGAAAAGCGGAAAATCGGACGATTAAGTTTGCAGAAGCCCCGAAATTTCGTACTTTTGCACCTGCATCGCGCCGCGACGACGATGCGAGCGTCGGTTCCGTAGCTCAGTTGGATAGAGCAACAGCCTTCTAAGCTGTGGGTCTTGGGTTCGAATCCCAACGGAATCACTAACAAAAGAGTGTTACTTGCTAACAATAAGCAAATAACACTCTTTTTAGCAACCAAAATCGGCGAGACATTGGCGAGATAATTGCAAAACGGGGATTATATCCCTGCTTCCTTTGCAACTTCCTTTCGCAAAAATAGTATTTTATTCCCATTATATTCGGGATGCAGACGCCCTTTCTTTACCCAAGCATAAAGCGTCTGCCGACTTTTTCCTGTGATTGCGCAGGCCTCCTCCATCGAACAATACTCAACTCGATTCCCCATCGCCGATGCGACCCGTCGATGAAGCTCTTCCGCTACACTATCGCGCGTTTCTTCTACAACCCGATAGGCGAACTCCTTTAACTGCTCTTCTGTCATCTGATAGACAATAATCGCCCCCTGAGGATTGAATAACGGTTCGTTTCCCATAATTCCATTAAAATAAAGGCAGCTCCTGCTGCCATCCGTCAATATGCGTCCTGATTATTTTCTTGATTTTCCGCCACAAGAGCGGTAAAGACTTTTGCCCCTTGAACCGGTAAACAAAATCATGCGGATAAATCACGCCCATCTTCGCTTCCCGGCAGACAATCATTCTGAGCAACCGATCTCGGGTGTAGCTGATATATATTTCGGAATCATCCCGTGCTCCTCCCCGACGCTTTTCCTTTTGTTCCCGCCCCATTTGCAAATCCCGAATAAATCATTACCTTTGTTCTTGGTGTCAGGGGTGATTCTTCGGGATTGCCTCTTTTTTATTCTTCATCGGAATCATCCGACACTTCTCCGGAATGTTCTCGACAAAAACCGATTGGTCGGATTTCGGGACCACCACAATCTTCAAAAACAATAATCGCTGTATCGCCGTCCGATTTGCATCCAATTAATCGACATCCCTCCAGAACATCAATTTTTACTTCAAATCGTCGATTCATTCTTATTCTTTCAGTCTTTCAATCATAAGCCTACATAGCTTACCGAAATAGAGGCAACATCCTTTGTGTTAAACCAATTAGTGTCAATCGCAAATCAGACGCCACCCGATAACTTCACCTGAAGGGCCGGACCAGCCGGGATGTGCCCATATCCACCATATATTGTTGTAGTATTTCATGATCGCGATAGGTTGTTTCGGATCAGACGTTTTCCCCAATACGGTTGCCCCATCTTCCGGCTGCTCCTTTTTCGGATTACGCCATCGGAGGAGTTCTTTGCGTTCATCTATCGCGCCGGCAATATAGCCATTGACAATATCGTCCCGATAAATAATATCCTCTTCGGGGCTATCCATGAAAAGAGTTGTGCTACTATTGGCATACTCAATTGCCCTTTCTTTAATCGTTTTCATAAATATTTCGATATTTTGCGAGAATCTCGCTATTTCACCAATTCGAACTCGTATGCCATGACCCACGGATTCGATGCCCACGTTCCTCGGCCGGATACCTTGTCGATAAGCGCGGCGAAGGCTTCGCGGGGAGTGTCGAACCATCCTCGGGCAAACCATCCTTCGGTTCCATTGAAAAAGCCATCGAACCCGTAATGATGGCATTTTTTGCCATTGCCGAAATACTCGTTAACGAAAATCCCCTCCTTCAGGCAATCAGCGTCCGAAATATCCTGCAACCGCTCGTACTTGATTCCGGTGATTCGTATTTGGTGGGGCATCAAATCTGCTCGGACAAACATTTTATTGTCCCATCCAGCACCTTCTGGAATCGGCGTCGTATTGTCTAAAATATTGTAAAATGAACTGTAATTCTGCGCCACGGCCACGACATCGCCGACCTTATAGGGCAACTTTTTCTCATCACATACATTGCCGATAGGCCCGATGATTTGGATGTATCCTGCAAAAATTCGTACCGTTACGTCGGAGGTGCTATTGAGATTAATAATCCGCCTCGTCATGGTCTTTCGCCCTTCGATCACCGCCTGCGTCAAGTCGTAGCGGTCGTTGAACATTATCTTTTTCATTCCTCGTTCAGTTTTTGGCTAAATTCGTCGGCTATATTTTGGGGCATATTGCCTTGAAAAACGCCTTCCATCATTTCCTTGATAATCTTATGTGCTTTCTCACGCATCCTCCCTTCTGTCTCCCGCTCGGCAAGTCCGGCTGCGTGGTTTAGTGCCAACCGAATATCCCATTTGGCGCTGTCGGATATCTCTGCTGGGATATTAGCCATATACCTTTCTATAAACTCTCTTGTTCTTTCGCTTTTCATAGTCTTATTGCATTTGTTATCAAACATATCATCTTTTTGCCATCTTCATTTTCAAGTTTCAGAATCGGAGTGCACTCTCTTATACCATAACCTAATACCTTCCCTTTGACGTGTTTGCTCTTTTTTGACTGAACGAGGCATCCGACAGGAAAGTCGGAAGCACATTTCCGTTTGGCTATCTCGGTATTTCGCTGCTGCTCTTCGTATGCAACTATTGTCTGTTGTGCTCGTCTGTACTCTTTTTCGGTTATCATAAACATGTTGTTTTAAAATGTTCTATAATCTCTTCTGCTGTGGCCTTACGGAAAAATGACTCGACAAATAAACCATTATCATCCATACTGTTATTGAGCTCCAAAAGTTCGGGGTTGAGTGTTCCCACAAACCATTGATAATGGTCGTTCCCGTCGTTCATAGCAGCCAGCGCCTTAAACAGTTCGACGTTCTCGCCGCAATCAATAGTATTATCAATCATTAATAAAATCAATTCTGCATACCGGCAGCAAAAGGTTATGTCTCCCATACATAGGACGTACTCACCCGTGATCCAGTCTGCGCCCACCGTATGACCGCCGTCCCTCCCTATTATGTCCTCACACCACCGGATCAATTCATTTCGCTTATCCACGTCCTTGATGCGGACAAAGCACGAAGTCGTGAATTTCATTGCTCACCTCCTTTCAGCAGTTCGGGGTTATCGTGGATGTTGCCAGCAACATAACATATTTCATGGATTCTATCGGTGAAGTATTGCAGATCGAATCCCTCTCCGAAATCAACACAAAAACTACCCATTGAGTAACAAACTACGGCATAAGCGCCTGATTCATCTAAAAGAATATCATCTTCGTAAATATCCTTGCCGTTTTTGTCTTTCATCCCCGTGTACTCGCCGACGGTGGCAGGATCGACATCTTCCCATACATAGTCGGGATCGTATGGGAAGTAGGTTATAATTAAAGCCTTCTCCTCATCATACGTGTTTGGGGCATATGATCCGTACACCCATTCCCCAGTGCATATTCGTTTCCCTCTGAATTTAATTGTTCTCATATATCTATCGTTATCTGCTCTGTTGATTTATTGACGGACAACTGATCCTCTCCGGGCAGATCATACCCGAATCCATATTCACCCATCCAATCTATTCTTATATCGTAATCCTCAGCCCCATTCTCTACGGCCCATTCATAAAATTCTTTCGGTGTCATATCTCTTGTTTTTCTGTTTTATATGTTCAGCTTATAATTGTTGGATATAACCCATTCTATCGCCTTCACACAAGATTCGACGAATGAATTTTCTACAAATAAAACCGTCTGTAAGTCGGCATAACCTTTACCATGGATATACTCTCGCCCTTCATAATAGATATATTTGTGGATATTTGTAATCTCCTCTATGTTAATATGTAAATCGCCGCAAGTGATCGGTAACATGTCGATCAGGTCCGCGATCGTGAAGGCGGGGATTACTTTGTCCTCCATATCACCAAATGATTTGTATTTCATGACAAGCTCATAATTACCAGTAGGGTAAATCGGTAGTTTATTATCCCCAATTTTATACTCAGGGAACCATACCATGCTGGCCATCTCCGCCGGCACGCTCAGCTCGATCAATAGCTTCGACTGCTCGATGCTTGTAACTTGCTCTTTCATCTCAGTTGTTTTGTTTCGTATTCTTCAATCGTCTTGAATATCTGCAACGCCACCTGCGGGACTATGGCGTTTCCGCAGGCGAAGCCGCCGATGCAGCTGAAAAGGGAAGCGTGGGTCATTCGCATAATCCGTAATAACTCATACAGCTTGTCGCCGTGTCGTCGTCGAACAGACTGCCTGTGGCGTTCTGCCACTCGACATAACGCACGACATCACGGATCGTCGGGTATTTCTCGCCGCTGGGAATTGCATGGGCGGGAATTTTATCCGGTCCAAAAAACGAGGAGTGCAATTTCATTTCGAGGCTTACAATCTCGTCTATTCGCTCTGGAGATTGCCGGGAAATGTTCAGTAAGTCCTGCTGCGATGCCATCACGCACGGCCAACACCCGACACGCTTGTATCCCATCCGGTAGAGCGGATTCGGCTCTAACCCTGCGGCGAGGATATAATCTATCACCTGCTGCGCCGACCAGTCGAATACAGGTCGTAACAGATCGTCGGCGAACTGCGCCCGGAATGCCCTAACATCCTTGCTCCGGTAGGTATGCTTTTTCGGTTTGCCTGCCTTATCGTAACCGTATGGCTCGAAATAATATTTGAAATACGTGCATTGGGCCGACATCTTCGCACGGGCCGGAGATTCTGCTCCGCGGATGCCCTGAATCATCAGTATATTGTCTTTAACCTCATCCAACACAAAGTCGATCGTCGGCTTGGTTTTGAGTTCTATCGTGCAAAACCGTGCCCGCGTCGAGGGCCAGCGCTTTTTCTGCCGCGCAAGATCGACCATCCCGTCGTACTTCTTCGATTTGAGTGTTACCAGGTCGAGGTGCAGCTTGTCGGCGACACGGTGGATGTATTCGTAAGTCAGCGGGTGTTCCCATCCCGTGTCGCAGAACACAGTCGTGAAATTCTTGGTGATATGCTCACGTGTCCACAACAGCGCTGCAAGGCTGTCTTTACCGCCGGAAAAGGTGACAAGTACTTTCATCGTCAAAACAAATTAGGTTGTATCCGGGAAAGGACATACTTTTTCGCATCGTTATAGAAATCTTTTTTGATCTCGAACCCGTAAGCCCGACGTCCGCATTGTGCCGCAGCCCGCAAGGTCGTTCCGCTTCCGGCGCACGGGTCGATAACGACATCTCCCTTGTCGCTGAACAGTTCGATCAACCGTTCGAGCAACGGTACGGGCTTTTGCGTCGGATGGATCTTCGGTGTATCAGTATCTCTCACCCAGTCGAAGCAGTTGAAGATCATCCTCCCGCCATTGTTGAACTTCGGAAGACGGTCTCGGTAGAGGATCAATCCGTATTCGCAGTTGCCGACTACTTTCATGTTGGCCTTCAGAACCTGCGCGGAGAAATCCTTGCGGAACACGAGCGGGATATAGCGTTTCAGTCCGTAGCGCTGCCCCAGTTCGATGTAATAGTGCATCTGTTCGAACGGGCAGAAAAGGATCATGCACGCCGCACCGCCTTTCCGCTTGCCCCCTCCCTCGGTTTTTTCATCTTTGACGGGTTTATCCTTGCGCAGCATCTGAGAACAGAAGTGCATGAACTCCGCGGGCCGGAAATCCTTGTCCGTATCGAAAAACTGTTTCCCGGCCAGCGCGCTTTCGCCGTTGCGGTTATCCCCGTCTATATACCAGGCCGGATTGCTCGCGTAGGCATTCGATCCGAGGTTATACGGGACATCGGCGATGATGAGCTGCGCCTTGGGGATGCCGTAAGACTTGAAATTCTGAAAGTGGTCGTTAAATAATTCGATGTGGTTCATGATCGTTTGTATCTTAAAATTCGATCTTCGGATTACGGCGTTCGGAAAGGATCCGGTTCACTCGTTCGATTTCGGCGTCTATTTCCCGCTCCAACCGTTTGCTCTCAGTCAAAGCCCGCCCCGAACGGGTACGGAAATACTCCTTCTGCGCCTTGCGCATTCGTTCCACTCTGCCGAAAAACTCTTTTGCATCCATACGTCCATTGCTGAAATCACCGTCCGAAAACAAGGCACGCGGCATCACGGCCGTGTTCGGTTGTCCGGCCCTGCCAGCCGGTGAGCGTCCTGAACTGCACAGCGGTCAATTTCGTAGTATTGTACCGAGGAGCGATCATTTGATACACAAACCCTTGCTCCTCGCACCAGTCCTGCCAGATCGTGCTGTCCCGGCAGATACTCCCGGCGCCTTTCAGCACCTCTCGGCCTTTGGTCCCGAACCACGTCCGTTTCCGGGCATCCTCGATGAACAAACGGATATTGTCCTTGCCCAAGACGGCTGCCATCATCCTAATCCGCTCCATAGCCTGCGTGATGGACATCGTATCCACTTCCGCGAGGTATTTGGCATCCCGTTGCCACACGGCGAATCCCGTGCGCTTGCCCGGGTCTATTCCGATGTAGGTCATTTCCTCAAACTTTTGCCGTTGAACGCCACCCGCTGGCATAAGTACTTTATGCGGTCGAGTATCCGATCGCCGTATCGGTCCCGGATCGCGTCTCCGGAAAGATTCGACGACATGACGAGCATCACGCCCTGATCGTCCTGCGCTTTGTTGATCGCCTCGACGACGACGTTGCGTAAGGTCCCGTAGTCTTTTCGATCGACCTCCGTGCCGATGTCATCGAGCGCAATGAATTTATGCCGCAAGATTTCGTCGATGTTGTGCTGGTTGGTCCCGCAGTCCACAACGGTAATGATCCGCTGGCAAAAGCCGCGAAACAGCATCGGGATCGCATATCTGACGAGCAGCGACTTTCCGCGCCCGCAGTTGCCGTACAGAAACAGCCCTTTGCCCTTGTTGCCGGCCAGCCATTCGGCCACCTCGTCGTACTCGGGAAGCCATTGCAGACGCTCGCCCATAGAGGACAGTACGACCGTCATGGCCTTGTGCAGCTCCTCGCGGGCATCGGGTATCGCTACCTGGAACCGGGACGACGGCACGGGGTTCCCGACGCTGCGCAACTGCTTCAATACCTCTTCGTAGTTCATGGTCAGAATTTCTCGTAGTGTTGGTTGTTGTCGAATGTGGCCGACGGATGCCGGGAGCCTCCCGTGGTGCACCGGGATCGTACCACGACGTCCGGCGCCGGTTGGCGTATCTTCCGCAGCCAGTTGTTGAAATGACGCATACAATCGCGCTTCTCCTTGGCCGTCTCTCCGTTGTCGGCGCAATGCGCCGCGAACTCGTCGATCTTACGCGTCACGAACTCGGGATCGAGGTGGTTGTTCATGCACAACGCCTCGATCCATTGCGTCTGCGCCTTCATCCACGCCGCCACCTCTGCGATCGGGACGTATTCGACCGTGCCGTCGGGCAGCGGCGCCGGGGGTGCTTTTTCCGCGCAACCTTTTTCGGGGGTCGGAGAAATGTCCTTTACCGAATCCTCGGAATTATCCGAATCTTCGCGCGCGGTTGTAGTAGTAGATATATTTCTTTCTTTTTTTCTTTTACCGCAAACTTCCGGAATAATCTGCGATTGTTCCGGAATAATGTCGGATTGTTCCGGAACAATGCGGCAAATCTCGGGAATATGGATTATCCTGCGTTTTGCCCGACTACACATTTCGAGGTATCGCCGTTGGATGGATGCCGACGTGATGATCCCACGAGAGAGCAGTTCTTTGTCAAAAAGACCCACCGCACCGCAGTATCTCACAATCTCCGAAACATTCGATTCCTTCAGCCCGAGGTATTCGGCTACGTTGAAGGCAGTACTTTCGTCCCACACAGCAAAACAGCCTTGTACCCGGTACACTTCGCAAAGCAGATAGTCGTACACAGCAAGCCCCCTGCATCCGTGATTCTTTACAAGCCGCCGGATACGAATATCCATATACCGATCCGTATCGACGTTATAGTAATTCAGTCCGGTCTTATTGTTCGCCATATCATAACCATGCCTTTTTATGTTGCATTTCCCGTTCGATGTATTCTATCCATTGCAGGTCGTCGGGCGCAGGGAGGTCGATGCCGGCCTCTGCGGCCACCCAGTTGCGGAACCGCTCGATCGCCGTGGTCATCTCCCCGGTATCGAGGTCCCGGCTCGACCGCAACCGCTCCACATCCCGATTCGCCAGCTTGTCGTATGCAGTCCGCACGAACAGTTCCGGATTGCATGACCGTTTGAAATACTCCCTTTTGACGTATTCCATCGTATTCCCGGTCTGCATGGCAAATTCGCCCAATATGGCGTGCAGATAGCGGTTTTGTCTCCCCGAGCGCTGCGGTTTACGTTCCGAACACTCGACAAGCGCCCGACGTTCGTACAAAGCCGACACGCGTCGCTTGAACCGTTCGCGGTCGATGTCCGTATTCAGATCGTAAACCATACGCACGAATTATCAGAAGGGCAGATCGTCCACGTCGGCAGCCGCCGGCAGATCGTTCACCTCGGCAGGCGTCGGAGCCTTATCGAAAACTACCGCCTTGCCTTTTCCGATATACGTCTTCGGGTCCTTGCGCTCGCGTTCTTCCTTGTCCTGACGTATGAACACGCAGTGCGTATTTTCGTAGGCGTCCGGGTGTTGAAGCTCCGACACCATAACCGAAAGATACTTTTTGCCGTTCTTGCCTACCTTGATTTTGTCCTTCGGAATATCCGTGAGGCACAACGATACGTTGATTAAATCTGCCATAGTTATTGTTTTTTGAAAGTTGTTTTAATGATCGTCCTGCTGCTGCGGGCGGGCGGATAAACCATCTCTCCCGTAGCCGGATCGGCCATGCCGGACACCGGCAGCGATTTGAGCATCGCCTCCCGCTCCCTGATGTCGGCCTTGACCGCTTCCAGCGTCTTGTACATTTCCGCCAGCCGGCTGTCGCCGCACGTCGAATAATCGTATTTCACGCCCGATTCGGCCTCCTCCAGACGACAATCGCCGAATACGTGCGATTTTCCGTACTTCGAAAGCTCTCGCAGCGTGATGTCGCGGACCTGCGGGTTACCCTTAAACTGCGCGATAGCAGCTTCCACACGGCTCATATTGATATGCGCCGTAATGGGATCGACCTCTCCGTTCACTACGGCGGAAATAGCCATATCCGCTATCTCCGATACAGGTCTGATCTCCCGAAACAATATTGCCTGTGTCTCCATGTCATTTGATATTCAATCGTGCCTGTCTATATGATTCGAAAAGCTCGGAGAACCGATCTACGACTTCAGCATCCGCATCGTAGGATTTGAGAAGCCGGGCGCCTGCATCCCACACCGGCGGGTATCCGTCGTTGATGTAAAATCCATAGATACGTTCGAGGAGCTTGTTGCATTTGGTCTTGTCCTCGATCATATCCATAGTAATGCGGTTCTTGGCCTTCGCGGGCGCCTGCTGGGGCATCGACTTAGGCGCGGACCGGAGCGTATCCGTTGTGTCTGCCTTTCCTTTGAATACTTCGGCGCCGATTCCGAGCCACGAGGCGACCTTCGTGATAGCGTCGGTCGTGGCCCCTTTGTAGGCATCCCCCAGGTCGGTGTTGTCGTTGCCTCCGTAACACTCGTAGTATATTTCATACTCGGGGATGGAAAATTTCAGCTTCACGACGACCATCTTGCCGTCTTTATCGACGACCTCTGTCTCCGTCCTCCATTTGCCCGTTCCGAACACTTCATTGAGCCGCTCGGTAACGTATATCGACTTGATGGACGAAAGAAACTTCTTTGTCGGATGCGGAGACACAGCCTCTGCGGGCAGAGGGCGAGAAAGGGCGGCCCGCTGCTGCTCCGTCATGTTCTTGATCTCACACATAGCTATTCGAATGTTACGTTGTAATTCACGCCTACGCCGATCTCCCGGCGGGCTCGGCGGATATACTTCTCAATTTCCGCAGGGGTCAATACCCGGTTTACCATATCGGCCCCGGCAAACTTGCCGTTAATGGCGTACTCGATTCGTGTCATAGTCAATAGAGTTTTTTCCGTTCGTAAAACTTATTCAGAATGCCCGGCAGCGTCGGGCGGTTGCAGCCGTACACCGTATCCCACACCTCGACGATTTCTATCGAATCCCGGGCAACCTCGACATAGGTCTCGCAGAAACCCATATAGCTGTCTCCTCCCCTTTTTTCGCTGGCCTCGTAATGGTGTACGGCCGTAATGTGATAACTGCCCCATTCGAGCTCGTACCGCTCACCGTCCATATCGCCCCGAGAATCCGCCCCGATCATCTTACGGAAACTGTCGAAAATCAACCGTTTCGCATAATCGGAGAGCAAAAACTCATTGAGCGAGGGGTGTGTTTTCCGTTCCTCGCATCCCGTGATATATTCGCTCGGGACGTCGTAGAGCTCCTCCTCCGTATCAACTGCCACAGGAGCCATTCTACCCGTCGGATGGTATTGTGTCGTGTTCATGGCTAACGACAGTCGGTTACGTACAACACGGAGCGGTGCACATTCTTATGGATACGGCGCCGCAGTTTCTTGAAAGGCCGGGCAAGGGGGCGCCGCAGCGTGTACTGCCAACGCCAGATGCGACCGCCCATTTTCACCCACACGGATTTTACCGTGATCTCCGAAAATGCTCCGTTCATAGATTCTCGAATTTATCGTTCAACCATTGTTCGGTCCGCCGTTTCCGCTCCGGAGAAGAGTACACGGCACCGAATACCGCCGCTATCACCGACAGCAGCAGCACATAAGTTACCAGGCCGGCCATACTATTTGAGGACTTTCTGTTTGTAGTTGATGAAGTCGATGGTACACCCGATGTAATCGTCGCTGAATTCCACGACAGCACGGCCTACGGCCATCAGAGGATGCAGCTCGTCGTAGATGCGCGACACCTCGACCTTCTTGCCGTCGTGGCGCGTGCCCCGGATGCTGATAATGTAGGTTTCGGGGCTCTGTGTGAAGCGAGCCCGCATTAGTTGGGTTTTACCCAGGTACTTGTAGGTGACGATCGTCTGTGTCGTAGACGGTACGGTGGTCTGAGGTACACTATGTACCCGGTTGCCACTTGTGTTGTGGTTTGGCATTTGGTTGAACACAAGTTAAACAATATGCAAAAAGAAGGACGTGCCCTCCAGTTAGTCGCCAAACCACCACAACTGCGGAGCAGAAGTGAACCGAGAACACGCCCTATAAAGGTGCGGTTTATATTTCTGTATTACCCACAATCGGGTGGTTTGGCTTTACAAATATAGCGATTCATTTCGAATCTGCAAAAATTAAAACGAAAAAAGGCGCCGAATTTTCGACGCCCTACAACAATTATAATTAAGCCTTATTCTTCTTTCGCAAACATGCCCTTTAGGACAACAAGTGCAAGACCTATGACATTCGCAGTAGTAGTTACAAGCAACGTTGTCTTGACGGTATCAGAAACCCGGCAAGGAGATGTAAATGCCGTAATTAATAAAACAGCAATTAACCATATCGGTATAATCCACATCACCCAACATATTAAATGCTTTCGGTGAATCGTATCATGCTCATATCGTTTTGCCTTTTGGCGCTTCATGTCCCCATCATCCGGATTGAACTGAGCATGTTCACCTCCTGAGATGGATGTGATCTCATCGAAATCCAAGAAATCCGCCATCTTACCGCATAATAGTTTTAAAGTAGGACTTGATGGATTCGTCTGTAATGCCTACTCCATATTCCTGCCCATTCGTGAAAAAGGCAACGGCCCACGGAGAGCCTTCCTTATGAGACCATTCGGACAATGCTTGAGCCGACCATTGGCCGAATGTACGAAGTAATCCGTCAATAAGAGACGAAACCAGCGAATCATCCCGAATCTCCTTATAGGCATCCGAATCTATATCGGCATACCCCACATTATTCATTCCCGCAAAATGCTTGCGGCAACGAGGGAATACCGGCCCATAAGGCCACGCTTGGGGCGTCTCATTGAGTAACCTTTGATCTGTATTTACAAGATACCCTCCATACAAAATATACAACAGCTTCTGTAATTTCGTTTGGTTCATAAAATAGCCCCTACGTGTTGCATAAGCCGCAAGATATTCGCCCATTTTCACGCTGTCGTACATAGCAATTGCCATTACTTTCTAATGCAAATATACACTTTTTGTGCTAAAGACACAAGAATAGCCTATCCACTCGATCATTTTTCGTATGTTCATATATCTGCAAAACAAAAAACCGAGGCGGAACCTCGGTTTTGCCCATCATTCTTTAATCTGCTATTTGCTTTGCTTCGATTTGAAAAATATAAATACTCCGGCAACAGCGGCAATAGACCCTACGGCAATAGAGGCTGCAACCGTATCGAACCCTTTATACAATGCGTAAATCACAGAGCCTGAAAGAATCAACACGGATATAAACGCAAAAGTGATTCCCAAATACGTAGCGCGAATAGCGTTTTTATTCAATTGGTCATCTGTGCTGTGCCGATGTTCCATCTCTTTTTCTGCCATCCTTATAATACGTTCGGCTGCTCCGGGCACGATTTCATCATATCGAGCCAACGCATCCGGATGCGGAAGTGGTCCGGAATAATGTTGTTGAACTTGCACGAGGTGATTTTTCTCAGCAGGATTTGTATTTTTCATAAGCTCGGCTGATGTCATTTCCTACGTTGTACCAATCCTGCGCCATATTCTCAATGTCAGACTTTCGTTTGCGATGTTCGCAACACCTCTCTATTGGATTGATTTCCAATGAAAAGAAGTATAAAATACTATCTAAGAATATGATGAAAAGGTTTTTCATAACAAACATCTTCTCAATGGCAAAGATATACTTTTTCTTGATAAACTGCAAAAATCATACTTTTATTGCCGAACGCCTGCCGGTTTTTAAACATAACGGCAAGCGGATCGGCTATTTCTGCAATTCGGGGTTGTCGTGGATGTTGCCGATAACTTCGACATCCCCCCTGTAATCATTAACCACGACACCATACAAACTCCAATCTTTTTCAGGTGATGGCTGCTTATAAATAACGTCATAACAATAACCACGCACACCTCCAATGATATGCCCGACAATTTTGCCGTTGTGCTCAAGAATATCCCCCTCGTAAATCTCCTTGCCGTTTTTATCTTTAAGCCCCGTATACTGACCGACGGTGGCAGGAACCACCTCCCAGGTACAGGGGCATGATACAATAAAATGTTTGACTTCACCGCCGCAGAGGTCTTGATAGTAGAATCCCTCCACCCAACCATCGGCAGGAGCTATGTCAGGGTCACTCTCTACGGCCTTTCCCCGAAATAGAATCTCTCGCATATTCGTATAATTTATTGATAAACAGCAAAAAACATGCTTTTATTGTGCCGACACGGGGAACCTCATACCAGATTCAACGCCATTTTCTGCGACCGCTCCGCATCCTTGCGGAACTTCTCGGCGCGGGCCTGGGTCGCATCTTTCGGGGCGACATACAACAACGTATTGCGGTCGATACGGATAGGTTTCAGCAGGTTCCCGTATTTGTCGGTGATCGGTTTCGGCATATCGTACAAATTTTGATTACAAAAAATGCGGGGGACTTGACGAATCCCCCGCGGTGGCGGCGGTACTATGCTTCGCGCCGCCGATTTGCGTTCTTTGCCCGTTTCGTGGGCTGACGCCTTGACCTCGCTACTTCCATTCACTCGGTCGCAGAATGTCGAAGGATGTACCTTCTGTCGCTTCCGTTGATCGAATGATCTCGAAGCCGGACCAAATGAACAACGTAGGGATTGCTCCCTGTTGAGCCACCCGGATTCGAACCGGGAACAGCAGGACCAAAACCTGCGGTGTTGCCGTTACACCATAGCTCAATAATATGCGTTCCCTCGTTCGGATATATCCTAAACACAGATAACTGGACGTAAAAAATACGACAAAGACGGTCATAAATACCAAGGACTAACCATTTGTCTGTTATTCCCGTCACCGAGGTACTTGCATATAGTCTCAAGCTGCTACTCCGAAGCCGACCACGCCCCGATATACGAAGATCGACACCAAATAGATAGGTTCTTTGGCTACCTCCAGCGCTTCATGCCAATCAAAAAGGCAAGCAAATAAATATTCATCGGCTCCCTATCACTTTCAAGGCCGATACGGCTACGACATTCTGTCGGAGGCGTGCGGAGGGTGAGAGATTCGAACTCCCGAAGCGTCGCCGCTTGCCGGATACATGTCCCGGTGTATCTACCAGTAGCCCTCCATAAAAGCCGCCCGAACCTGTCACGCTCCCACGCGCTTAACGCAGGACTTCGGTTCGGGCAGCCGCCCGCCCGCGGACCTCACGGCTGGCGGACGGAAACTACTAACCTAAAATTAAAAGAAGAAGCCAATCGCGGACTATTGGCAGGCGTCCGCAGCCTGGGGCATGTAATACTCGTTGAACCGCGTCGGCCGTCCATCCTCGGTAACGGCACTCAGCTTGTCCGAGCTGATCGTGTATCCCTTGCGACGAAGCCGGCTTACGATACGCCGGAGTTCCGTGGTATGGAAAAGCCGCTCGGCCTTTCTCACCGTGAGCCTCCCGCCCACTACCAGGTAGGCGAGAATCTTTGTTTGCGGATCATGTTTCATATCATCGAAGTTTTAAGTCTGTCAAAAAGATGCCCGAGCCACACACAACCAATCTCCAAACAATGGCAAACTACCATGAATCCTGCAGCCCGGGCATTAGCGCCATAGCGGAGACATTCAACCCCACTATGGCATATAATGCGCTTGATTTGTCCCGGTGGTCCTGGCCGCTCATGTCGTCGCAGCTTCGGAGCCCGTGCCGGTCTTTCGCGCATTTCGGCTATTCGCTTACTCGCGGCCGCATCTTCTCAATGGCGGCACACAGTGCAGATACGTTGCAGGCGTCGGTCGGAATGGTGCGGCTCCGACTGCCGGATCGCTTTCTGCCTTGCGGCTGGGGTTGTATTGCCAGCGATCGAACCCCTCACCTCATAGGGTGGCTATTTGAGGGAGTGCAGCAGGACTTGCACCTGCAATGCTTTAATGTCGATTGCCCCGGGAACGCCGTTACGGCTCTTGTCTCTTCTTACCGGGGCGGCATCCCTGCCATACGGTTCGGGCGAGGAGCGAATTACGCTCTATCCTCCTTTTGCATCAGACCGCTTCAAGTTCCCTGCGTCTCTCGTTGTTCCGCCATGCACTCCTTGTCATCACTCCTCTATCCACTTGATCGTCGTCCCTTTGTAACCTCCGCGCTCCAACGCCATACGGCGAATACGGTCAGGTTGTTCTCCGGTCGTCGGGTCCGTCAGATTCAAAGCATTGTAAACGGTATCTACCGTGCATCCCAGCTCCGCGGCGATCTCCTTCTTCACCTCCGGGGATACGATGATCTTTCTTATGTTCTTTTTTACCAGCATGGATTGTTTATTTGTCGAGTATTGCGATAATTCGTTCGATACATGCCCGCTGTTCATCGAGCAGGGCGGCCAGCCTGTCGGCCGATTTGGTGATGTCGTTCATTCCTTTAATTTTAAAAAAGCAGAATAAAGAATTACTTTTGTCTTGCCCCCTCAGGGCTGGTGGTCCTCCCAAATGGGATGTTAAACTGATGCCATCAACATTTAACCCTTTACGCCATGAATAGAACCAGTATTCATCGGCCGAAGGTGGTGTTTGTTCGTGCCTATACCCGCATTAGGTTCGGACGCCGCGAAAATGTGCGGAAACACTACCGTTCGTTGCCCTTCCGGTTGTAACCGACGAGGGCGGAGGGGCGGGACTGGGACGCTGCGGCGTCCCTTTTTCGTTCTTTATCCTGCTCGTTCTCATAATCAGTCTCCATAATACCGCCCCCGCTCGCCGTAGTAGTCGGCCGGAATCGTCAGCAACTCGGGGTTATAAGTCGTCGTTTTGGCCTGCGCATCTTCATCGGCGAGGTTGCGGCCCTCGATCTTCGCGGCCAACATCGCCAACTTCTCGTTGCGCCATGCCTTGCGAAGGCAAACCGAGAAAGCCATCGTCGGCTGAATCTTTCTCAGGAACCAGGCATTGCGCATGATCTTCGATTTATTGTACCTCGTTTTCATATACTCTATTTGTAAAACTCCACAGGAAAAAGGTTGTCGGCCATCCAGCTGCTGTCGCCCGAATGACGACGGATGATCTTGGCTATCTCGCGTCGCTTTAGCATATCAGGTCGAACATTACCTACTCGATAGTTCCATAATTGAGTGTCGCTTCGAATACCGATAGCCTGCTTGCAAGTATCACAAAGTCGCTTGCGTTCTTCAAGGTTAGCGATACTTTGAATATATCGCTCGAAGGGTAAGAGTAATGTCACAACATTATCTCTTGATTTTTCGCTATTTGTAATTAAATTTGCCATACAAAAATTGAATCACAATGCAAATATAGTTCATTTAAGAACCAAAAACAAATAAAATGGGGAAAAATTTAACTACGATCAGAGGGAGAATCCTCGAACTCGTTAGAACACAAGACTTTGAAGTGTCGAAATTTTTTAATGAGATAGGTGAAAGCTATGAAAGTTTCAAAGGGAACAAATTAACCATTTCGCCTAAAGCCGACATATTGGTTAAAATTAGAACCAAAATACCAAATGCGAATCTCGATTGGATTTTAACTGGTGATGGGGAAATGTTAAGTTCTACTACCCCAAATTCGGGAGTAAATGCAAATATTCTCGAAAAATTTTACGCCCTTTTTGAAAGCCGCGAAAACGAACATAAAACTATTCTCGGACAAAATTCGGAAATCATACGGCAGAATTCCGATATCATCAAACAAAACTCCGAAGTGATGCGGCAGAATGGGGAATTAATAAGGATTGTTGCTAAATTTATTGATAAATAATATGCAAAAGCTTAATAAATATGCTATATATATTGCGCTGTTAGCATTAATAGTCACCCTAATTCAAGCATCATTTCATATAGCAAATACATTTCAATTCTCAATTATTGAACCTAATACTTTTATATCCGCATGTATTAGCATAGTAAGTCTTTTAATAGTTTTTGCTGTTGGTTGGCAAATATGGCAAACAATAGACATAAAGGATAAAATAGACAAGATAAATAATATTGAACAATCTGCTTTGAAAATGCAAGATGACATATCTGCATTTAAAATATATATGGATGCTGAAAATTTAATGTTACGAGCATCTGTCAATTCCCATAATAACAAAAAAGAAGAATCTTTTGATTATATATTTGATGCATTATATAAATATGCAGAAATTAGTTATAAAGATTATGCACAAGCAAAAACAATCAAAGTAATAGCTGATACGATAGAGTTTATTACGGAGATTCCACACATTAAGCAAGAATACATAAATAGATGTGGAAAATTGGCAGGTCGTTTTCAGAATATCATATTAAAAAATGCGATCGTAGAACTGCAAAATTGTCTTCAAAAAAAGAAAGATGGGAAAATAACAGATTCAGAAACAAAAAAAATATCTCAACAGTATTTTGATATTTATCGTCAATTAGATTTGAAACCCAGATCATAATTATTCATAATAAAAATACGAATTACAATGTAAAATATACAACTTAACACAGAAGCAGTCCGCAACAACCCGGATAAGTTTCCTGATGGATACATATTCGAGCTTCAACAATCTGAAAAACAGTATGTGGTGGAAAATTTTCACCACCTTGTCCGGCTCAAATTTTCCCCGATTACACCGAAGGCATTCACTGAAAAAGGGCTCTACATGCTGGCTACAATTCTGAAAAGCGAACGGGCTACGCAAACGACTATTGCGATCATCGAGGCTTTCGCCAAACTTCGCGAACTGTCCCGCACTATCGGCGAGATGTCCTCAAACCCGGACGAGTTCAAGCAGAAGACCTTGATGCAGAAAAGCGGTGAAATCATGGCCGATCTGTTCGGGGAGGATATGCAGACAACGGATACGGAGACCGAAATAGAATTGAATTTTGCCGTGCTAAAATTAAAGCATACTATGAAACGTAAAAAATAGGTTCTCTTTATAGCAGCTATCATGAAACAATTATTCTTTATAATAACAGCGCTTCTTGGGTTCTATGCCTGCTCCGAATCCTCAACCAAAGAGAAACCGGAACTTTCGCCCATCGAGCAGCTGCTCGAATTAAATGGCATTGACAAAAACAGGCTTTCTAATCTTAATTGGTATGGTATAAAAGATGGCATTGCATCTTATCCGGAATTGCCACAATGGCCGAATACGATTATCTTAACGGGATATAAGGATAGATCCGATTTTTGGATTGCTGTATTCGACAAATCATCGAACAAACTGTTATATGAATTTACCGATGACGACAAACCAATAACAACTGCATACGGACAGACGATTCAATGGGAATATCCTTCATACAATACAGCCATTAGCCATTTTATAAATAATCTATGTGTATTTCCAGATTGCTTTTCATTCATAATGGCGTATATTTCCAATGATAATACTTTATCTTATTGGGATTTGATAACATGCTATGCGGATAACAAGCATACGAGATACAATATCGGAGAGGGGGATAATCACGATCTTGGGGCTTCTTGTCAGAAATATGATAACAGCCATGTGATTATATCAAAAACAAACAGATATAGTTATTCATGCAATTTCATATTATACGATATTCCAAACAGCGAACCTGTCTTTAATTTCGAAACTGAAAATTCGAATTTCTATTACGCAATAGAAAATGGGAATATTGTGGTGCATACAAATGACCCCAGCGAATGGATGGTTTATAATCAGTTGTATGCGTATGTGGAATATGCCAACTGTCATTTGGATAACATCGAAGAACCGCAAACGATCGTTCTTTTTGAAGAAAGCACGGATGATTTTACGCACGAGCCCAAATACACGACCGAATATTTACAGAAAGAGATAAACGATCATCGGTTTAAGGTCATTCGCACGGATTATGACGGAACTCGTGAAGTTAAATTTGTCCATATCTATATAGACGAAACAGGAGGGCACGTTGAAATAGAATAAGGTGGGCAAAGCGTAGAACAGTCGCCCCTTTATTTTGCAGGGAAGAGGAATTTATTATATTTGTTCAACCAAACCTAATATTATATACAAGATTATGAAGAGATTTTTATTATGGGGGGGGGTACTTGGCATAGCATTAAGTATGACCTCTTGTTACAGCACACGTATCCTGCACGGGAATGTAAAACCCAATGAACCTTTGGTACAGGTGAATCAAGAGTGGAACCACCACTTGATTGCAGGATTAGTTCCGGTAGGTAAGAATAAACTCGAAGCCGCAGAATACGTGAACAATGCGGAAGATTTCGTAGTAAAAACAAACCATAGCTTTCTAAACCTGTTGGTTTCAGGTATAACATTCGGTATTTATACACCAACGCAAACTAAATTTTATATCCCTTTGCGTGATATACAAAATGCCGCGCAAAATGGGAAAATTAAATCGGACAAATAAAAATTGCTAAATAAAACGCCCTGACTTTCAATAGCCAGGGTGTTTTATTGTATAATATTCTGTAATATCACTCAATCACAGCATTGTTGCAATCTGTTTCTCTACCGCGGATTTGATGAATGCATTTATTGAAATTCCCGCTTGCTTGGCAAGTATAACTATTTTTCTGTGGGTTTCAGGTGATATGCGAACATTCAAGGTTCCCGAATAACTTTTTCGAGGCTCTATGCCCTCTGCTTCGCAATAGGCCAAATAATCATCCACCGCACCGTGAAAATCATCGCGAAGTTCCGTTACTGTTTCTCCCTCGTAAGTAATCATCGTATCGTGCGGCAAGGCAAGAACCTTTCCGAAAAGGCGATTATCTTCTTCGCTGACCTCTATGCTACCTATGTAGCCTTTATAATTCATCGTATTCATATCAATTCATTGTTTTTAAGGAACTCTAACACCTGTTTTATTACATAGCTTTTGATTATGCTGTCAGGGTGGGGCTTGTGTGCCGTATAAGAACTTTCTCCCTTGACGAAAATCACACGAGAACCGCTTGTTTTCCCTTTATTGCTTATTTCATATCCAAAGATGCCAAACAACCTTACAAGTTCATCCCACGTGAAATCCTTGGGTTGTGACACAAAGCGCTGTATTAATTTTTCTTTTGTCCCCATCGCTATTTGTTTACAACGCAAATGTAACTATTTTTTAGTTGCAAAACAAATTTATTGCCGAATTTTGGCGGATTAAAACTTATTCGTAGATTTGCATTGCTAAACTTCCATGTGATACAATTTTGTCCGGAATATAAGGGTATTTTGTATCTATAATACAGTTGAATTTAACTGCGTCGAGTTCGGTAGCGGAAACGCCCGACGGCTTGCATGGAAGGCCGAGCAACTCGTAACGCAGTTTTTTATTGCTAAACATCCATGAAAAATTGCATCGAACACATGGGCCGCATCGAGGCGGCGATTCCGCGCATGTACTGCGCCTCCAAGCGCAGCGACCTGTCGCTGATCGGATCGGCTTTCGAGGCCGCAGGTTTCCGCTGTGTCCGCATCCGAACCGAATGCGAAGCAGAGCACCGAACCAAAGGCGGTGATCCCCGCCGACACGGAATGCTGATTCTCGACGGCGACCGGGTGATTCTGGAAATCATCCGAAGCAGAAAAATGAAGTACGAAGCAGCGGGACCGACCGTATAAGGTCGGTTCGAGAAAACAAAGAAAAGGCTGAGGTTTTAGCCTCGGCCTTTCGGGTAAATATTTTATTATAACATACTTCTTATTATTTCTTGTCCTTTGTCATCGCTCACCCGATCTATTGGTATGCGAGCTGTATAACTAACAAATCGCATCATCATATGTTCTCGTAAAGGAGATATCAAATTTGCAACAGGGGTCAAATAGGCCTTTGCCTCATACTTTACAGAGAGGATTCTCTGAAAATCAACAACTAAATATAAACCCTGTTCAATGTTAGAACAATCTATGAAAAAATATCTATTAATAGTTCTATTGTGAATATAGTCCAAAAATAACCGTTCAATTTGAATTCGTTGTCTTTTAGATATATCGGCAAGATCTGCTCCTTGTATAATACCGTTATATTCCCTTGAAGCCCTAATGATATCCCCCGCCTGATACATTGCAGCAACAATCAAGTAAGAGCAATGCCCGTCATGCTCCAAATCGCATGCATTGGACAGCACAATACTTAAAGGATCATTGTCTCCATCCCCCCAATCAACTCCATCAACGATTGACCCTTGGGTCAATTCTTCTATGGAATCTAATTTTTTGAGCCACTCCATGACATCTATTCAACCAAGATACGTTCACCAAGGCTACGACCCTCATACGCACTTTTAAATTCAAGAGATTCAGATATCCGTTTATAGCGTGCTACAAAAGATTTTTTAGGTATCATAATTTCACTAAAATCAATCGACGCCGTATCTGTCTGTTTTACATCTATGACATCGTTCTGCATGCAGAATACAGAAGCCGAAGGCCGGATTGTTTGTGATAATATCTCAACAGGATTTGCAGAGGAAAGTATACTTATGATTGACAACTTTCCAGCAAGAGATAAATTGCTGCTCGTATTCATAATGACACTAATGAATTAATGCATCTAAATAGCTATTAACCAATTTTTCAGAATCCATAAAAAGTTCCCTAAGTTTTTTTTCATTCGGGAAACCGAATATTGGATATTGATTATGATGATTAATTGATCCAAATATTCCATTATCCACGTTTATCCGCGGCTCGAAATCCAAAAATAATTGCTCTTTATCGTTTATGATATATTGTAAATTCAATTTACCACAAACGGCCGGTTTATTCTCTATTTTCAGATCTTCACGAATAAATTGATTAAAAAGCCACTCTTTGGCAGATCTATCCAAATCAATCCATTCAATCTCTTGATTTAATCCATATGCCGCAAATTCGTATTTCTTCAATTCGGATTGTAATTTTCCTACATATCGAACCAATTTATCCAAGTCTACGGCAGAAACAATAACTTTTTGAGGCGTAATCGCTATCGCAGGGGACACTTTTTCCCGATGTTTTATAACAAATCCCGTTGGAGTAAGAGCTGACAAAGTAGAATCTGGTTCCTCAAAAATATTCTGACAAAAATCAGAATTTAATTGAGGAATCATCATTTGTATCTTGCTAAATACCCCCACGAAAGAGATAGATATTCGATTCGCTTTCATTATATATGATATTTACTTTAGCAACGCAAAAATATGAGTATTATTTCTTACAGCTAACAGAAAAATCAAGATCTGAATACAATCATACTCTACATTCCACCTATAACTTTCGGTACAAATCTACAAAAAAAAACAAAATATTCATTCCTCACCTAATCTTTATTCCTCCAACAAAGTTTTTTGAATGTTTTTCTGATTTCATTTCACCCAATCTCTTGCACAATGTGCCGAAGCACCGCACCTTTGCCTCTGAACCTATGAAGTACATAGGAAACACGATTCAGACGAAAAGACATGGCAGATGCAAAAAAGCTGACGATCAAACAGGAGAAGTTTTGCAACAAGTACCTCGAATGCGGGAACGCTTCCGAGGCGTATCGCTTTGCCTACGACTGCTCAAAAATGAGTGAATCTACTGTTTGGGAGAACGCCAGCCGCCAATTAGCTAATAGCAAGGTTGCCGCAAGGATAGCCTATTTGAAGGATCACCTTGCCGAAGCTGCCGGAATATCAGCCCTTCAGATCATCCGGGAACATCAAAAAATCGCCTTCTCGGATGCGACAAAGATCCGCACGGGCTGGATGGCCTTGAAGGATTTCGAGGCCCTCACACCTGACGAAAAGGCCTGCATTAAGTCGATAGAGACCAAGCAGACCAAGAGAACCACCCCGATGGGCGACGAGTTGGTCGATGAAATGGTTAAGATCATCTGCTATGACAAACAGAAGGCTCTCGACAGTATCGTGAATATGCTCGGATATAATGCCCCGGAGAAAAAGGAGGTAACCGGTAAGGATGGCGCACCGATCGAGGTTTCGGCAAAGATAGACTACTCCCGTCTGTCGGATGACGATCTGAAGCAGGCGTTTTCAATAATCCAAAAGGCCGCCGATGGTGAATCCGATAAATAAACTGGTTGCTGACCGTGTGGCTATAGAATGCGAAATGTTCCGGCGGGGAATCTTCGGCTTCATCACCCGGTCGGAACACGGGCATCATGCCAAGCAGGAGGAGGCCCTGCGCATTCTTACCGACGACACCCACACGGAATTCCTATACGGCGGAGCCGCCGGAGGTGCGAAATCGTGGACCGGCTGCACATGGCTGGCATTCATGTCGCAGTGCTACCCGGGGACGAAATGGTTCATCGGCCGCGAAGAGTTGAAACGCCTGCGGGAATCGACGCTTATCACCTTTTTCAAGGTCTGCGCACAATACGGCATCGTGCGTGACCTGAATTTCAAATACAACGGGCAGGATCATTACATTCAGTTTACCAACGGCAGCCGCATCGACC
>ENA-ORSC01000762-ORSC01000762.1-human-gut-metagenome-genome-assembly--contig:-NODE-762-length-24440-cov-3.773262_pt1 | contig 24440 bp, 27 predicted proteins | sample MGYA00242178_ERZ509140 | MGnify/ENA primary metagenome ERZ509140 (study PRJEB26280, sample SAMEA2338681) | human gut metagenome | biome: human gut; feature: human-associated habitat; material: faeces... | reverse complement strand
GGAGTGGTGCTGCTGGCGGTGGTGCTGGTGAAAATCAGCGCTCCGGCGGCTATGGACAAGTGCCGGGACAAGCTGCTGGACCTGATGGGCGGGCAGACGGACTTCCGGGCGGCATTTTCTGCCGTGGGGCGGGCGGTATCCGGACAGGGTGCCGTGGGCCAGGCCCTGAACGACGCATATACGGCGGTGTTCGGCCCCCAGCAGACGGTCCCGGAGGGGACGGCGGACCCGGCGGCATATTCGGCGGAGACTACCCCCGGGGACGTGTGTCTGACCCAGCAGGTGCTGGGCTTTGCCTATGCCAACCCCCTGACGGGAACGGTGACAGACCGGTTCGGCTATCGGCAGGACCCCGGCGGCAGCGGGACTCGGTTCCATTATGGGCTGGACATCGCCGCCGACGAGGGTGCGGTGATCACGGCCTTTGCATCGGGCACCGTCACGGCGGTGGGAGACAGCGCAGAGCTGGGGAACTATGTGACGGTGCAGCATGAGGGGGGCTTTGCCACCCTGTATGCCCATTGCAGCCGCATCACCGCCTCCTCCGGCCAGCAGGTGCGGCCCGGGGACCCCATCGCCGAGGTGGGCCGGACCGGCAACGCCACGGGACCGCATCTGCACTTCGAGCTTCATAAGGACGGGGTGTATGTGAATCCCATCTACTATTATGCGGCCCCCTGAGCGGACCCGGGTACGGGTATCGCCGGGGGCCCCGGCACTGCTGGCGGTTTTTGTGTGGCTGTCGTCTCCGGAGGTGCTGGGGGCGGTGCTGCTGGCGGCGCTGGCCGGGTGCGGAAAGAACCCCACCCCTACGCCAGACCCAACCCCCACGCCGGAATACGAAATGATCGCCGTGACGATGCCGGAGCAGCAAGCTGATGTGGCGGGAGAGAAAATCATTAAGGCGGATCGGGCAATTTACAGCCTGTGGATGCTGACCGACGAACACAACCTGTACCGCTGTGGCTATACCGAAGATGGACAGCCGGATATAACCACGCTGGAACTGCAATTCCAAGGGGTGAAGGATATCCTGGTTGACAGAACCACCTTTGGCTCACTATCCGTGCTGTTTGATGACGGAAGCTACAACAGCTATAATGTTCTGGAAATGGGCGGTCCATATCAGCCCGATCCAATACAGGAAGTAGCGGCGATCTCCTATGACTCGATTCTTCTTAAGGACGGCACTGTGCGGTATTACCGCATAGATTACGCCCCGGAGAAAACAGCAGAGGAATATAGCCAAACCGCCTGGCATACGCTGGAGGGTATTAAGGCCAAGGCAATCGCCGGTGGTGAGCGGGAACGAATGCTGATACTGGATGAAAATAATACGCTGTGGAACTGCAGCAAGGAAGATACTAACGACCGGCTGGAGGTCGCACAGAATGTGACGAGTTTCTGTTACAGTGCCTACAATAAAATGCGCTATCATGACGATATCTGGTACCGGACCGCGGATGGCGAGCTGTATCACCACCACTATGGATGGGGTGACCCCATTGGTACACCGGACACCCCCGAGGAACAGCTGCCTGCCACTGACCAATATGACCTGCCCGGCGTGCCGGTAGCAGCCGATGACGGTAATGTACTGCTGCAGCAGGAGGATGGGACCTATCTGTTTTTGCAGGCTAACAGTGAAGTTCCAAAGGTGTACACTATGCCGCTGAAGGGTGTGTACGCCGAGGGCAGCGCCTTCCGCTACATGGTGGCCGGCACCGATGGTCGGCTGTATTACCACAGCGATGCCGACACTGATCCGCGCAACCCCATTGATGAGGTAAACTGGGTGGTGGAGCTGCCGAATTAACAAAGCCGAATAAAGAGGAACCTCCCCCACCCTACTGCGGGCGGGGGAGCTTTTTAATAGCCTTTGGTTGTCTTCAAGCGGGTGAAGAGCTTATCCAGCGGAATGAACAGCACCGCCACCATGATGGCATTGCCCACGCCGTGCATGATGTCATACGGGATACCGGAGATAAACCACGAGACTGCCATGCTCCAACCGCCAATGAAAAGATAAACCGGTGAACAAAGCAGGCCAAAGAGCATCCCGTACACCGTGGCAACGATAATCCACAAAAGGTAACTGCCCCACCGGGCCAGCAGGCGCACTACAGCGTAGAGAATGATCCAGATGTAAAGATACATATACACCCAAACATTGAAGCCATAAAGAAGCACCTGTACCGCCACAAACACATAGATGATGAGCGGCGTCATGCGGGGAAAGTGCAGTGTATACAGGATCAGCAATAAAGTGACCGGTTCAAAATTGGGGATAAAGGACATGGCCTGCTTGGCGGCGATGAGCAGAGCGGACAGCATTGCCGCCAGCACCAACTCCCGTGTTTTCAGCTTCATGCGGCCGGCTTAATAGGTGGTAAGTACGATCTGGAAGGCGTCACCATCGGCAATGGGGGCAGAATCAACACCGACAGTAAGGTCATTGCCGTTGCCATCCTTAAAGCACCAGTACTGACGCTGGCTGTCATCGGCGGTAACGCCATCCACGGTGGTGACATAGAGGCCATACTGGGACTCAGTGCCCTCAACGAGTTTTTCCTGCTCCAGGGCGCCGCGCAGGAATTCTGCATCGGTGTGAATGGTGAAAACCTTATTCTCCACGCCCTCCTGCATCACGGTAACGGTGATGGTCTTGGCGCCTTCAATCGGGACGGGTTTTTTGGAGCCTTCGATGAAGAACAGCGCTGCTGCAATGAGTATCAGCACCACTGCTGCAATGATAAGAACTTTTTTGTTTTTCTGCATTTCTTTTTTTCCTCCTTAAAATAGACAGAGACTGCCCCTTTCGTGCAAAATGGGACAGCCAAACTGACCCGTCGGAGATATTCCCCTGCGGGTCTTTTGTGCGTTTGACCAATTCCTCGTGGTACTTTTTTGCACCGCGGGCAGACCGGTCTTTCGGCTTCGGATCATCGCTTTGCTCCGTCTTCCCGGTTACCCAGTGACATAAATGGAGGTCGGCTCCCCGTTACGGCGACGAGATCGCTCAGGACTTACACCTGATTCCCTGCTCCCCTGAATGAGTGGAAGCGTCTGCCTGCATCTGATTCATTTGTCGTGTGTTAGAATACCATATTCATTCGATTTCGTCAAGTTATTCCAGAAACCGCAGCACCATGGGCGCGGCGGTGAGGAACCATGAGGCAAAGCGCTCCGGGGTGGTACGCAGTTCCTCCGTAAGCTGTGCGGGTGTGACCCAACACAGTTCCTCGATCTCCTCCGAATCAGGAGTAAAGGGGCCGCAGTGCCGTCCAATGAGAACATGGTCATACTCGTATTCGTAGAGGGCATCATGGAACCGATGGAGATAGACAAAGCAGCCGATCTCCCGCAAGGGGCAGGTAACGCCCAATTCTTCCATCAGGCGGGCTTCGGCAGAGGGGATAGTTTCCTCCCCTATTCTCGGGTGAGAACAGCAGGCATTTGCCCACAGGCCGCCGGAATGGTACTTGCCCGAGGCACGCTTTTGCAGCAGCAGCTCCCCACGATCATTGATGAGGAACACTGAGAAGGCCCGGTGCAAAAGCGGGACGGTATGGGCTCGCCGTTTATCTGCCGTACCGATGGGATTATCGAACACATCGACCAAAATCAGATTATCCAGTCGCTCGGTCATATCGTTCCTCCGTGAACGGAAAAGAGCCGCGTGGGGCACGGCTCTTTGGAAGTTCTTTTACTGCTGCCCGGCAGCTTCCTTATCCTGCTGGATAAGCAGACGGACTGCCTCCACGGCGGCCTGACAGGCCAGGGCAGTATCGTGCTGCTCGGGATCGGGCAGGCCAAGCTTTTTGCGTTCCTGGTTCCAGCAGACATTCAGGATGCAGCCGGCACGGGCTTCCTCCAGTGTGGCACAGACAACATAAAGCGCTGCGGATTCCATCTCGCTGGAGAGGGTGCCGCCCTTCTTCCAGCACTCCCACTTATATTCCAACATGGGGCCGACCGGCAGGCGGTCCGGCTCATGCTGGCCGTAGAAGGCATCCTTGCACTGGACGGTGCCGACATGCCAGCGGGCGCCCAGGTTTTTGGCGGCCTGGATAAGAGCGCAGGTAACATCGTGATCGGCGACGGCCGGGAACTCAATGGGCATATACTCGCGGGTGGTGCCCTCCATACGAATGGCACTGTTGGCGATGACAAGATCGCCGCCCATGACCTTGAGATTGATGCCGCCGGTGGTGCCAATGCGGATGAAGGTGCGCACACCGGTCTTATAGCATTCCTCTACACCAATGGCAGTAGAAGGGCCACCCATGCCGGTAGACATGACCATGACCGTTTCGCCATCTACCTTGCCCAGCCAGGTGGTATATTCGCGGTGCTGGCAGTAGAAGTGCGGCTCATCCAAAAACTGCGCGATCTTCTCCACACGGCCGGGATCGCCAGGCAGGATGACATACTTGGCGCCGTGGGTGTCATCGAAACCTACATGATACATTTTTTCCATGATACTATCTCCTCCCTATTGCGGGTAAAATTACTGCTGATTCATCTCTTCCATCAGGCGCTGCTTGGTCTCCCACAGTTTTTGAGAAAGATCGACATAATAGGTGTGGGGGTACTCAAAGCGCTTGATCTCATCCCACAGGGTATCCATCTGGGCGGCACTGTAGCTGCGGATCTCCTCCAGCGAAGGCGCCGTGTAGCACTGAACACCCTTCTTAAAGATCTGCACCTGGAGCTTTTCGGCACGGAAATTGGTGAGGGTCTTTTTCTTCCAAATGTCATTGGGATCGAAGATGGTAATGGGCTTGGTGTCATCCACTTCTTCGCCAGCCAACACGATGTAATCCGCCAGGGCCTTGCCATTATCCCGGCCATAGAAGCGATAGACCTCCTTGAAGCCAGGGGTGGTAATCTTTTGGGCAGTCTCGCTGAGCTTAATCTTGGGGATCAGCTCACCATTGTCATTTTCGATGGCAACAAGCTTATACACGCCGCCAAAAACAGGTTCATTTTTGCTGGTGATGAGATTTTCGCCCACGCCGAAGGAATCGAGCTTGGCATCCTGCAGCAGCAGGTCGCGGATGATGTATTCATCCAGCGAGTTGGATGCCATGATCTTGACATCCGGAAAACCGGCATCATCCAGCATCTTACGGGCCTTTTTGGAAAGGTAGGCCAAGTCGCCGCTATCCAAACGGATGCTCTTGGGACGGAAGCCCTTGGGCAGGACGACCTCATTGAATACCCGGATGGCATTGGGCACACCGGATTTGAGGACATTGTAGGTATCCACTAGCAGGCAGCAGTTATCGGGGTAGGTCTCGGCATAGGCCTTAAAGGCCTCGTACTCGTTCTCGAAGGCCTGAACCCAGCTGTGGGCCATGGTGCCGGAAGCCGGAACGCCCATCATGCGGTCGCTGATGGTACAGGCGGTACCGGCACAGCCCGCGATGTAGGCGGCACGGGCACCTAGCATAGCGCCATCGTACCCCTGGGCGCGGCGGGAGCCAAATTCCACAATAGCACGGCCCTGCGCTGCCCGGATAAGACGACTGGCCTTGGTGGCAATGAGAGTCTCAAAATTAAAGGTGACGAGCAACATGGTCTCTACCATCTGTACCTGCTCCAGCGGGCCACGGACGGTAATAATCGGCTCATTGGGGAAGATGGGGGTGCCTTCCTTAATGCTCCAAACATCGCAACGGAACTTGAAATTCCGCAGAAAATTGAAGAATTTCTCCGAGAAGCAGCCCTTTTTACGGAAGTACTCGATGTCCTCCTCAGTAAAAGAAAGGCCATTAATAAGTTCGATGATCTGCTGCAGGCCGGCATAGATGGCAAAGCCACCGTTTTCCGGCACACGGCGGAAAAAGACATCGAACACGGCGATCTTCTCCTGGATACCTGCATGGAAGTACCCATTCACCATGGTATACTCATAATAGTCGGTAAGCAGGGTCAGGTTGCGTTCACGGGTGATATAATCGCTCATAAGTAATCCTCCTTTTGGAATAGATTTTTGTTTCCGATGCATCTCTTTGTAGAGCTTCATTTCCCTTTATTCAAGCGGTTTTCTTTGCTTTTAGGCGAGCTTATTTCAGCTTGATTTGCCTAAATTCTATTGGGAGATAGCATCCATTTTTTGCAATATTTTTTTCATCAATTTTTCACAGGTCTATATAGCTTTATGTCTTTATCGCGCAAAAAGTTGTCAAAAAAGTTGTCAAAAAAGTTGTCAAAATTCCGCCCAATCTATATCGTTAAAAGCCCTTTTTCAACACACTAACGGTGTTCCTTCGCGCAGTCTTTCTACAGCCTCGAGCATCTGTTTTTCTGCTTTTTCGTAGACCGTATGTGAGTAGACATTAAGGGTAATGCTCGCATCGGAATGACCCATCAAATATTGAAGTTCCTTTATCTCTACGCCAGCATGTAGCATATTTGTGCAGAATGTATGACGGAAGATGTGTGGTGTAACTTCGAATAGTGGTTCATCAGGATGGGCTCTTCGATAGGCCAGCAAGGCTCTCCTTATGAGCTTGTTGAAGTCGTCTCCTCCTCGTACAAGTCCTTCCCTCGTCCTGACGATAAAACCAGTATAACCGTCGATATATTGTTCGAATCCCATCTTACGCGCTTTTTCCACCAGCTGCTTCATGCTTTTTTCAACCTCAGTCGTCATGGGTATAAATCTTTTTCCTGAAGATGTCTTTGGTGGCCCAATACAGAACTCTGAATGAGTATTGCCTCTTAACAACTGGTGATCCACCTTGATTCTCCTATTTTCGAAATCCAAATCACCATATGTCAATCCACAAAACTCAGAAATACGCATCCCCGTATTCAAAAGCACAAGACATTCATCATAGTATCTTGAATAATAAACGCTGTTTTTTATAAACTCCATCCATGATTTCTGCTGTTGTTTTGTCAATGCTTTTCTGTCATGCTCTGGCCTTGCTACAATATCCGTACAGCTAAATGTCACTGGGTTTTTACGCACAACATCGTCATTTACGAGCATCTCGTATCCGCCTTTTAGAACTCTCCACACTTCTCTGAGCATCGCATAGGTTGCTCCATTGTTTCGAGCCGAAACAAACCATTCGAGTAAAGTGGATGGCTTGACAAATGCCGCTCTCATCGCGCCAAGTGATTCTCTTGATAGGCGATTTCTCGCTGTCCTATAACAGCATATGGTACTTCTTTTGCATGCGCCTCGCTTTATCTCGAGCCATTTATCAATCATTTCAAGGATTGTGATGTCTCTTGCGTCATAGTCAATCCCGTCTCGAATGTCTTGTTCAATCTGCGCCTCTTTTTCTCGAAGCTCCTGCAAGGTTTCGGCATAAACATAGCCTCTTTTCCCTTTGTATGTTGTGTAACGATACTGGTATCTTCCGTCTTTTCTTTCATCTTCTCCTTTCCTCAATACTCGTCCTTTACTATCTTTTCTGCGTTCCATAGTTGGCTCCTTTCCCTTAACGGAGCCCCAATATGGGAATATTATACTACATTGGGGCTCGTTTGTCCATCATGAGGTCATATTGAATATGCCTGAGCCAACCATTTTTCGCAGGGAACTCTCTTTATCAATCTCTTACTTCCCACAAACAGGACGAAGTTGCAATTCGGTTCATTGGTTATCTCCCGCAGCTTGCATATCCCAATCCCAAAGTAAGCCGCAGCTTCTTCAAGGGTCAGGTTTGACTTCTCCTAAATTGGCACCGTACAATTCATATTACTTCCTCCCTGTCGATCCAAACCCACCTCGAGATTCTTTATTAAGTCTTGAATCTCGATATTGTTAATGACCCCATTGAGCCTAATATTGATCCTCAACTTGAAAACGAAGTCGTGACATATGACATCTCGAAATCCGCTGGCAGTACGGTAGCCGATATCTTCCTTGATATCGCGCTCAATGTGAACGCCACCTGCTATTATGATGCGAATGGACGATTTACGCTTCGCAAGATAGAAGACAGCCGGTTCCTTTGCGTAGCGCATTCTTTTGACGCTTCCGATTTCAATTATCAATCTTCAACTAAGAAGCTTTCCTATAGCGGCATCTACAATTCTGTTCTGGTAATTGGTGAAAATATTAAGGACACCAAGACAGAAATCCGTTTTGAGTTAAAAAATGAAGATCCGTCTGATCCGCATTCCATTCAGAATTCTGGTGTTAAAAAGGTTTACAAGGTTAATGACTATTTGAACGGTATTGATACCGAGCAGAAAGCCATTGAGCGAGCGTATTACGAACTGGATCTCATTAGGAAGAACTATTCGTCCATAAACATAAATTGCGCTACACTACTTCATTTGAATGAGAACGATGTAATTGTTCTCGAAGACCCGACTGTTGGTGAGAATGCCACGGCGAGATATATCATTAACTCCATATCTCGTCCTATTGGGACAGACATTGGCTCAACGATGAGCGTATCGAGGATCTATATGTGAGGTGATAGACATGACAAAGGATAATTTGGAACGCCTCTGTTCTACCCTATGAAGCAGTGTACAATTTCTGCTGGCTTTAAGGCGAAGAAGTATAAAGATCATTACGGTTATAATCACTATGGAGTTGATTTTGACTCCCTTGGTGATACAGACTTTGATGTGCTTGCTGGTGCCACAGGGGAAGTCCTTGGTGTTGAAATGAATAATGGTTCCGCTGGTGGCATTGTTGTTATCAAGTATGTCAATATCTATGTGCCGTCGAAGAAGACGATGGATCTGATTGCAAGATATGCCCACATGATTACCCTCTATGTGAAGAAGGGCGACCGTGTGGCTGCTTACACTCCTATCGGAAAGGTAAGCGGCAATCATAAGTGGTACAATCACATTCACATGGAAGTTGATACCGATACAAAGTATCCATTCTATACTGTAGGGTTTAAGGAGTCTGCGAGCCGGTTGCTCATTGCGTCCGGTGCTACTGACAAGACCCTTCTTGATCCGTTAGATGTGCTTGTAGTTGGTAACGAACAGACGGCAATTCTCCATCCCCTCGCTACCCTTGTCGGGCCAAATGATGTCCCTAAATATTTTGAAAAAGAGTTTAAGAAAGAGCTGCCGCAGGGCAGCTCTTCTTCGTATCAAACTCTTATTCAGCCTATTAACAACATGAAAATCACATCCGGCTATATGAACACTAAGTACCGCTCGGTATTCCGTTGTACCCATTATGGCCACGATGCGATTTCCATTAAGGGCGATAGAACGATTTATGCATCTGGCGACGGTAAAGTAATTCGATGTGGTATGGACTCCATTTGTGGTAACATCGTAGCGATTAAATACGAAAAGTGTCTGAACGAGGATACTGGCAAGTCGCAGGATGTAATCATTCGCTATTTCCATTTGGCTTCCATCGCGGTTAAAGAAGGACAGGCCGTTACCAAGGACACCAAGATCGGTGTTATGGGTAAGACTGGCGTTTTGAGCACCGGAGTTCATCTGCATTATGAGATTGATACCGACGCCAGAGAACAGTATGCGTGCTATACGCCCACTATCGGGCGCAATGGTACCATTCTTAAAGCCGGTACTGCTTCTACCGTTAACCCTGCTGTGTTCATTCACACTAAGGTTTCGCCACCTGACTATCAAAGTGTACAAATTGTCACCGATGGATTTGCCACATCGGAAGACAAAGACATGAAAGTGATTAAATAATTGGAGGTATTATTATGGAGACTACTTGGATTACTCTTTTAAATGAAATCATGCAGACTGTTGTTGTCCCGCTCATGGGCATCCTAACCGTATTCCTTATCAAGGTTATACGAGAAAAGATGGACGCTGCCGCTAAGAACACGAAGAACGAAACTCTCGCAAAGTACATCCTCATGCTTAAGGAGACCGTCGTAGATTGCGTAGAAGCCACTAACCAGACTTTCGTTGATGCGATTAAGGCAAGCGGCGAATTCACTCCAGAGGCGCAAAAAGCCGCCTTTGAGAAGACTTTGAACGCTGTGACTGATATCCTCTCCGAGGATGCAAAAGAGTATCTGTCTGAAGCCTTTGGCGATCTGGAGGAGTATATTACTGCTCTCATCGAAGCTACTGTTAAGCGTGTAAAGAACGGTTCTGTTGCGTGATTAAAATTAGGGAACTTATTTATCCTATATGCTATAAACAAGTTCCCTATTAAGTGCCCTGCCACTTTAAGCGCAGATCATCTATGAAAATGGCTGTCACAGATAAAATGTGACAGCCATTGTTTAAAAAGTTTACCTTTTCTATTGCATTAGTTTTTAATATCTGTTACAATTAAAGCGTGGAAACCAAGACGGTTGCCACAAGTTGATACCTACATCTGAAACAGGGGATTATCCCCAACACTCAGTGAGTCATCTGTTTGCGGCAGACGGCTCACTTCTCTTGGATAATCCTTGAGCATGTGTTTATAATTTGATTGCGGCAACCGTCTTGGTTGCCATGTTTTACAACTTACAGTACTGAGAGTTTAACTCTCAAAACCGTGAGCCGTTCTGTCGCTAGCAGACGGCTCACTTCTTTCTGTCATGGAACTTGCCGTATACTTGGATGAAAATCCAGCAGATAGACGCAATCCAAAAAAAACTTCTTGAAGAGACACATCTCCATCGCTCGTTTGAGTAGACGATTGGCTTCCACAATTTATATTCTACACGCTTTTACAGAGTTGTCAATTATTTTCTATACAGTATGATTACATGGCTGAGAGTTTAACTCTCAAAACCGTGAGCCGTCTCTGCAACAGACGGTTCACGGTTTCTTTTTGGTCTTAATAAGCAATATGTTGTAAATTACACCGATCTCGATCTGTTGCGGAAGGTAGAGATGGGCACTTGACATTGTATCGCTCAACTGCACAAAAAAGATTAAAATAGGTTGATTTCAACCTATAATTTGTGTATAATAGGGTTTGTAAGGAGGTGCCCCCATGAATATTGACACGAACACAATTGTTTCTGTAACGGAAGCCAACCAAAACTTCTCCCGCGTGACACGAATTGCTGAAAAGAGCGGGCAGGCCATTATTTTCAAGAACAACCGCCCCAAATATATGCTGGTCGATTTGGACAATTCTCCCTTGATCGACATGACAGACGACGAGAAAATCGATTTCGTGGCGGCGAGGATTCTGAAGAAATATAAATCCGCGTTTTTGGAGTTGGCGAAATGATTAAATTTTCAAAGGACAAGGTGCTGCTACTCCACAAGCTAATCGCTGAAGAGACCGGCGGGAGTGTCGGCATCAGAGATGAAGCCCTGCTGGAGTCTGCTTTGGAAAATGCGTTTTCTGGCTTTGGCGGTCAGGAATTCTACCAATCCAAAGAGGAAAAGGGTGCGCGACTGGGCTACACGCTGATCTCCAATCATGCTTTTGTGGACGGCAACAAACGCATCGGGATGTATGTGATGCTAACTTTTCTTGAGGTCAATGGCATCCGTTTGGACTGCACCAATGATGAGATCGTCGAGGTCGGACTTGCCGTTGCTTCCGGCGCGATGGATTACGATGCGCTGTTGAAGTGGGTGTGGTCGCACCGTCTCTGACCTGTGGTGTAGGATACAAATTATTCGATGCGCAAATGTTTACCGCTGACCAATATGCGGTATATAAGTGGTTGGGTCGTAAATGTTTGCCGCTTGCTGATGGTGCGGGATATAAATTATTCGGCGCGTAAATGTCTACCGCTGACCGATATGCGGGATACAAGTGGTCGGGTTGTAAATGTTTTGTAAAAGAAGAAAAGACGGTATCATATGTCTAGAGATTTGAATTTGGCCTTTTCTATAAAGGAGGTGTTTTTATGGCCACTTCGTCTATTAAGAAAGACTTTTATGCAAAAAATCAAGAAGCTTTTATGCTCCTGAAGAAGGAGCTTGAAGAGAAAACGGCGTCTCGCAAAGTGGTTGAATCTCCTGCCTTAAAAAGAGGTAAAGAAAAATTAGCCACCTTTGTATTTACAAGTAAATATTCGACACTGGAACTGGGGGAATATAATGAGCAACGCTGACTACAAATGGTTTGTCTCCAACTATAATGAATTATATAAAAAGTATGGAGATTGCTATCTCGTTATAAAAAATAAAACCGTTCTTGGCTCTTTCCATTCTTACGCTGACGGAGTACGAGCGATGCTAGGTAAAGAAGAACTCGGAACCTTCATCGTACAAAAATGCACTAGCAACACCGATGGATATACTAACTACATCTCGTCCATGAATTTCATTTAATAATAACAACGGAATAACAACGAGAGAAATAAATACAGTATGGGACAACCTGACAAACCAGTTTACCATGCCTTTACACAAGAATATCCAGCAAAGCGCAATCGCCTCTTAACTGAAATCGAACTTACAAATCCTTTAAATAACTCTGTAGTTAAAGGTATAGCCTTGTGGGATACTGGAGCTACATCTTCTTGCATTTCTGATAGTGTGGCCGGTAAATTGGATTTGAAACCAACTGGAATGATGAATATTAGAACGCCATCTGGTTCAAAAGAGGTTCGGACTTTTTTGGTTAATATAAAGCTTCCTAATTACTTGAGCGTTGTTGATGTTCCTGTTTGCGAAACAGATATTGGGAACCAAGATATTGATGTCCTTATTGGAATGGATATCATTCTGCTTGGAGATTTTTCTGTTAGCAACTTTAATGATAGAACTGTGTTTTCTTTTAGACATCCATCAAAGTCAACAACTGATTATGTTAAACAGCTCAAAGTCGAAGATGTTATTGGCCCTAGACACGGTAATGGAAAGAAAAAGCGGAAACAAAATAAAAAATGATTTTCCCCCGCCTCATCGGCGGGGTAATTTTTACTCAATATGTAAGCCCTTATATAATATCGCAATAATCTTGTGAGGCTATATAAGGGTTTAAATCTTTTATATTGGGGCTCAGTTATGGATATCTAAAAAGTTGTCAAACTGGTGTCAAAAGGCGTTTTCAATCAGCTGAAAATGGCTTGATCAAGCGGGTTTTCATGTCTTTTTACGAAGATCATGGTATACTCATAGTAGTCGGTAAGCAGGGTCAGGTTGCGTTCACGGGTGATATAATCGCTCATAATAGTAAAACATCCTTTCTTCCTCTGATTTATGTGGTCTTGGCCGACAGCGCAACACCCTGTGGAACAGTAAGGGTGGCCTGTTCGGTGTAGGTAGCAAAGGGTTCATCGGTGGCGGGATCCTGCTGGGCGTGGAACACCAAAATGCTGACGGTAACAGGATAACTGCCCGCTTCTGGCAAGGAATCCGGATAGGCATACAGCAGGTATTCCTCCGCCCTAATAATCGGAGTAGTGAGCAGCACGGTGCCATCGGCCAAAGTGTAGCGCACCCGCATCACACATTCATTGCCTGGGGTGTTTTCCAGCAGCAGCGGCAGGCTGCCATCCTTCCCCATAGCCAAGCTGCCATTAAAGAGATACCAAAAGTATTCCGGAGTGGTGTTCTGTGGGGCATTTTCGTAGCCCGGCAGACGGCCGGTATGGATGGTGGTATCCGCCATTTCAGTGTGGGTGGGTTCCGGCGGGGGATATTCCCCCTGAGGGAGAAGCAGCGCCAGCACCAGTCCAATGCCGACAGCTACCGCAGCTACCAACAGCGTGGAAATAATCTTTTTCGCCACGGTCATACTCCTACCCCCTCTTTTTCTCCGTCAGAATCAAAAAGAACGCTAATATTATAGCGCAATTTGTGCCAAAACACAACAGTTATGACAGAAAAACCCCCGACCACAGCGGATCGGGGGTTATAAGTGAATTGGCTTACGGGGCCTGGGTATTACCGCTCCCCTGACTATCGGAGGGGGTGAGCGTATCTACCCGGCCGACGGTACCGGTATTAAACTCGGTGCCGGAAACACTATCATTCATGATGGTGGTGACGGAGTAAAGATAAAAATCCTTGCCGTTTTTCCGCAGCTCATACAGCATGTATTTGGAGGGAGTCTCCTCCAGGTTACCCTTGCTATCATAATTGATACTGAGCACTGTAGTGGGTGGCACATAACCTACGGTAAGCTGGCAGCTATCCTGCTTCATTACAATTTTTTCCACGCTTGGGGTGGCAAAGCCGGTCATGGCGATGATGGGCACATGATAGGAAGCAATATCGCTATCGTACTGATAGGCATTTTCCATATCACCGATGGTCATATGCTCCAGCTTGATATTCTGACCAAACAGACTAACAGCCTGAGCGTCCACATCCGCCGCCGGGATGACCATGCGGCCGTACTCATCAAATTCGTAGCTGCCGCGGCGTTCGCCCAGCATACAGGCCCACAAACTACTTTGCAGCAAAAATTCATTATCGCAGGTAGCGGGGTCAGTAAAATCGGGCGGGTCGAACATGACCACTGGCAGCAGCATCTGCTCGTACTTGGTTTTTTGGGCGGTGTTATCCGCCAGGTTGCGGGTAAGGCCATAGCACCAATTAAACACGGTGCATAGCCCAATAACGCACAGCACGATAAAAACGAGGCCAATCGGCGCCGCGTGACGGTTACGGGCATTCGTTTTCTCTGTACTCATAACAGGTTCCTTTCCTTACAAGGGGCGTTGCATCAATCCTTCTCTTTTTCCTTTTCGGCTTCCTTTTCAGAATCCGGGGCAAGGATGACACGCATTTTTTCGATCTTCTGTTCTTCCATTTCCAACACAGTAAAGGTAAGCCGGCCAAGCTGGAAGGTCTCACCGACAGCAGGGATGTGCTCCAACACTGAAAGCGCCAGACCATTCATGGTATCGTAGTCGTCTTCCTCAATATCGGCGGGATGGTAGTCGATTTCATCCAAGAAGTCATCCACCGGCATATCACCGCTGATCTCGTAGGTATCGGGGGTCACCTCGGTGAACTCGGTGACGACCTCGTCACGCTCATCATAAATCTCACCGACCAGCTCCTCCAGGACATCCTCCATGGTGACGATGCCCAGCGTACCGCCGTAGTCATCCATAACGATGGCGATATGCACCTTTTTACGCTGGAATTCCGAGAGCAGACGGGCAATTTTCATGCTGCGATGCACATACATCGGCTCGGTCATCAGTTTTTTGATATCGAAGTTCTTATTCAGCAGGGCAGCTTGCAGAATATCACGGGTATGCACTACACCGATGATGTGATCCACTGTCTCGCTGTAAACGGGAATGCGGGAAAATCCTTCCTCGGTGATGATCTGCAGTACCTCCTGCGGGGTGGATTCCTCATCGATGGCGACCATATTGACGCGAGGGGTAAGGATATCCTCCACGGTGGTATCATTGAACTCCAGAGCGGACTGTACCAGCTCTTTTTCCTGCTCCTCCAGCACGCCCTCCTCTTCGATGGTATCCAGCATATACATCAGTTCCTGCTCGGTAATGGTCGGCTGCTCCTCGCCGTCCTCCTTTTTCTTGAAGGGCTGCATGAGCCGCAGGAACAAAAAGCTGAACGGGGTAAAGATGACCATAAGGATACGCAGCACCCCGGCAAACGCCATCGAAATGCTCTCGGCGTTCATCTTGGCAAAGCTCTTGGGGATAATTTCGCCGAAGGTGAGAACGACAAGGGTGGAAATACCGGTGGCAATCGCAACCGCATAATTTTTGAAGTACGCAGTGGCGATCACTGTGACCAATGAGGAAATGGCGATATTAACAAGGTTATTGCCGATAAGGATGGTCGCAATCAGCTTATCGTATTGCGCGGCCACCTTTACCGCCTGTGCAGCGCGCTTGTTGCCGTCTTCCGCCATGGTACGCAGGCGGATCATATTGGCCGCGGAAAACGCGGTCTCGGATGCGGAAAAGAAAGCGGATAGCATTAACAGAATCAGAATAAGTAGGTAGGTTGTACTGCCTATGTCGTCCAAAAAAATACACACTCCTTGTTTGAGTAAAAATGTTGATAGCACCATCACAGGAGACGGTGTTATTTTATATTGTAGCAAAAAGGGGATAATGCGGCAAGACCATGGATAAAATGTTCAGGCTTTATTCACAGCTTGGTGATAAAAGGCGGGGCACGGGTAATTGACTCTCCCCTGCCCCGCTGGCTTACGCTAAGGTGATTATTCCTTGCCTTCCTTCTTGGCTTCCATCTTGGCGATGGCATCCTTGCGGGAAAGATTGATGCGGCCCTGCTGGTCGATCTCGGTAACCATAACGAGGATCTCATCGCCGACGGATACCACATCCTCCACCTTTTCCACGCGCTTCGCATCCAGCTTGGAGATGTGGACAAGGCCTTCCTTGCCGGGTGCGATCTCAACAAAGGCGCCGAAGTTCATCAGACGGGTAACAACGCCCTTATAGATAGCACCGACCTCGGGATCATTGACAATGGTCTCGATGATATTGATAGCGGTGCGGCAGTCATCGATATCAATGGCGGAAACAAATACATGGCCGTCATCCTCAATGTCGATCTTGACATTGCACTCGGCGCAAATCTTCTGGATGGTCTTGCCGCCGGAGCCGATGACCTCGCGAATCTTATCGGGATCGATGGTCATGCTGAGCATCTTGGGCGCGTACTTGGAAAGCTCAGGCCGCGGAGCGGGGATGGCCTTGAGCATAACCTCATCGAGGATATAGTTGCGGGCCTTGTGGGTCTTAGCAAAGGCCTCTTTAATGATCTCGGGAGTCAAGCCGTCGATCTTGAGGTCCATCTGGATGGCGGTGATGCCCTTCTTGGTGCCGCCTACCTTAAAGTCCATATCGCCGAAGAAATCTTCGACGCCCTGAATATCCACCATGGTCATCCAGCGGTCGCCCTCGGTAATAAGGCCGCAGGAGATACCAGCAACGGGAGCCTTGATGGGGACACCGGCATCCATAAGAGCCAAAGTGGAACCACAAATAGAGCCCTGAGAGGTGGAGCCGTTGGAGGAAAGTACCTCGGAAACCAGACGCATGGTGTAGGGGAATTCCTCTACGCTGGGGATAACAGGCTCCAGCGCACGCTCGGCCAGCGCACCGTGACCGATCTCGCGGCGGCCGGGGCCGCGGCTGGGACGGGTCTCTCCCACAGAGTAGGAGGGCATATTGTACTGATGGATATAGCGCTTGGAGGTCTGCTCATCGATGCCATCAAGGATCTGAGCCTCACGGATGGTACCCAGGGTGGCGATGGTCAGCACCTGGGTCTGGCCGCGGGTGAACATGCCGGAGCCATGAACGCGGGGGATAATGCCGACCTCAGCATCCAGGGGACGGATCTCATCCATACCGCGGCCGTCTACGCGCTTGCCGTCATCCAGCAGCCAGCGGCGCACCACAAACTTTTGCAGCTTGTAGATGCACTCATCCAGCATAGCGCCCTGCTCAGGGTATTTCTCATCATACTCAGCATGCAGGCGGTCATAGATGGGGCGCATACGCTCATCACGGATATTCTTATCATCGGTATCCATGGCAGCACGGACATCCTCGATGAATTCATCCTTGATGGCTTCGAAGAGATCGTGATCGATCTCCTGGGATTCAAAGGTGAACTTGGGCTTGCCAATCTCGGCCTGGACTTCCTTGATGAAGGCAACCATCTTCTGCACCTCGGCAAAGCCCTTCATGATGGCTTCCAGCATAGTATCGTCATCCACCTCATTGGCGCCAGCCTCGATCATGCAGACCTTTTCGGCGGTACCGGCCACGGTGAGCTGAAGATCGCTCTTCTGGCGCTGCTCGGCATTGGGGGTAAGGATGATCTCGCCATCGACCAGACCGACATTGATGCCGGCGATGGGCCCATTCCAAGGAATATCGGAGATGGACAGTGCCATGGAAGCGCCGATCATACCGGCAATCTCCGGCACGCAGTCGGGATCAACGGAAAGAACGGTCATCACAACGGAAACATCGTTGCGCATATCCTTGGGGAACAGCGGACGGATGGGACGATCTACCACGCGGCTGGAAAGCACGGCCTTATCGCTGGGGCGGCCTTCCCGCTTCAGGAAGGAGCCGGGGATCTTGCCCACGGCATACAGCTTCTCTTCAAAATCGACGGAAAGCGGCAGGAAATCGATGCCGTCACGGGGCTTTGCGGAAGCGGTGGCATTGACCAATACGGTGGTCTCGCCATAGCGGACCAGCACAGAGCCGCCAGCCTGGCAGCACATCTTGCCAGTTTCAAAGGTCATCTTGCGTCCGGCAAATTCGGTTTCAAATACGCGGAAGTTTTCAAACATCTTTTTTCTCCTTACTTTGTGTCTTTTGGTCTGACGGCTCCGCTTTCGTTTTAGCAATAAAGCCTTCCTCCGGGGAAGATTTTTGCCTTCCGGGGGAACGATTCACTGCTAAACACGAGGGCAAAAGCCGCCCTGCTTACCTGTGAAAAATGGGCTAAAAACCGGCTAAGAGGGCAGACGGAATCCCCGCCTGCCCTCCGGCAGTTTTGCTTACTTACGCAGACCCAGCTTGGCAATGATCGCGCGGTAACGCTCGATATCCTTCTTCTTGAGGTAGTTCAGCAGGTTTCTGCGGTGACCGACCATCTTGAGCAGACCACGGTTGGAATGGAAGTCCTTGGGGTTCTGCTGCATGTGCTTGGTCAGGCTGTTGATGCGGTTGGTGAGAACAGCGATCTGAACTTCGGGGGAACCGGTGTCGCCCTCGTGGGTCGCGTACTCAGTAATAATCTTGTTCTTTTCTTCCTTGAGAATCATGTTACTTCACCTCATAAATTATTTACGCCAAGATCTAAGTATCGGGATCGGTGAAGTTCCCACGGGGGAACACTCCCAAATACCGGGATCCGGTCATATCAATATGGAATTATAGCATATAATACGGCTGCTGTAAAGTGCTTTTGGGCGGATTTTTACGGCTTTTTATGGTGCTTTTCGGCGGCCAGTACGGTGGATCGCAGCAGCATGGTGATGGTCATGGGGCCTACCCCACCGGGGACCGGCGTGAGCCACCCTGCCACCGGGGAAACGCTCTCAAAGTCCACATCACCGCAAAGTTTCCCTGCTGCGTTGCGGTTCATTCCCACATCAACGACCACCGCGCCGGGTTTGACCATCTCTCCGGTGACAAAGCCCGCCTTTCCTACGGCGGAGATAAGAATATCCGCCCGGCGGGTCACCTCCGGCAGATTTTGGGTCCTACTGTGGCAAATGGTAACGGTAGCATTGCGGTGCAGTGCCAAAAGTGCCATGGGTTTTCCTACAATATTGCTGCGTCCAATGATGACACACTCCTTGCCGGCCATGTCTACACCGGTGCTATCGATGAGGGTGAGAATGCCGCTGGGCGTACAGGGGGCAAAAAAGTAATCCCCAATGACAATACGACCCACATTCTGCGGATGGAAAGCGTCCACATCCTTTTCGGGGTCGATCGCGGATAGGATCTCCTTTTGATCCAGATGAGCGGGCAACGGCAGCTGCACCAAAATGCCATCGATCTCTTTCCGGCCATTCAGTTCGGCAATGAGGGCAAGCAGTTCCTCCCGGCCGGTATTTTCCGGCAGGGTGTACTGCTCGGAGTGAATACCAAGCTCCTCACAGGCCTTGTGCTTATTGCGCACATACACTTGGGAGGCGGGGTCCTCTCCCACCAGCACCACAGCTAGGCCGGGGGTGATGTCCTCCGCTTTCAGAGCCTCTACCTGGATTTTCAATTCGGCGCGGCACTGGGCCGCCACCGCTTTTCCATCAATGATCTTCGCGCTCATGGGGTTCCTCTTTCTGTTCCGGTTGGGTCGGTTTCTTTCCGTTCTGCTTTTCGGCCAGCATGGCATCCAGGGCGGCTATACGCTCCCGGCTTTCCTTGGTATCCACATAGCGGCCCAGGGTAAAGCGCGGCTTTTTCTGCCCCTCAATATACTCCAGCGTCATGGGTTTACGACCCCGAAGGAAGATAAAGAGCATCAACCCGGCGGCAACGATAAACAGCACGCCGCCCAGCGCCTGGGAAACCCGCACACTGCCCCACATCAAGCTATCGGTGCGCAGGCCCTCCACAAAGAAGCGCCCCAGGCCGTACCAGGCGGTATAGCCCAGTGTGATCTGGCCATCGTAGCTGCGGCGCGGGAACAGCCACAGCAGCAGGATCGCCACACCGATAAGGTTCCACAAGCTCTCGTATAGGAAGGTGGGATGTACCGGCAGGGTGGGATCCACCACAATGCCCTGGGCGGCCAGCGCCGCCTGATGCCGGGAAAGATAGGCGGAGATGGTATCTGATGTCATACCCCAGGGGAGGGTGGTATTGGTGCCAAAGGCCTCCATATTGAAGAAATTGCCCCAGCGGCCAATCGCTTGTCCCAACATAACGCCGGGGAAAGCCGCATCCGCTACCGGCAGCATGGGAAGCTTTTTGATGCGGCAGACGATAAACGCCACAATAAGCGCTCCAATAATGCCGCCATAGATGGCCAGTCCGCCACCACGCAGGTTAAATATTTCCTTTAGATTATCTTTATAATTATCCCACTGGAATGCCACATAATAGGCCCGCGCGCCCACAATGGCGCCGACCATGGCCCACAGGATGATATCCAGTCCCTCATCCGGGTGGATGCCGCAGGTGCGGTTGTGGGAAAGATAGACCCATAACCCCAGGCCAAAGCCCACCGCGATGATCACACCGTACCAGTAAATATCCAAATTGCCGATGGATAACGCCACCCGGCTAATGGGAAGTTCCCACCCCAAACCGGGAAACCGCAGAATTTCCATGGTACCCACTTCCTTTACACTGATAGTTTTTACTTTTACGGTTTATTATAGCATAGCCCCGGCGGTATTTCTATTCTCATTTATAAATTTTTGTGCATATCGGCTTGTTCTGTGCTATAATGACCAAAATGACCCTTTGACATCCGTCCAAGATAAAAGGAGCTGTATTCCATGACAGAACTTCTCATCCGGCTATTTATCCGTGATAAAGACAATGTGCAGGACCCCACGGTGCGCCAGCAATATGGCACGCTCAGCGGGTTGACCGGCATCTGCCTGAATATCCTGCTGTTCCTGGGCAAGCTGGTGGCCGGCACTGTTTCCGGTTCCATCGCCATCACGGCCGATGCTTTCAATAACTTATCCGATGCCGGCTCCTCGGTGGTCACGCTCATCGGTTTCCGGCTGGCTGGGCAAAAACCCGATCGGCATCACCCCTTCGGCCACGGTCGGGTAGAGTACCTCTCCGGGCTGGCCGTTTCGGTGGTCATCCTGCTGATGGGCTTTGAGCTGGGTAAAACCTCCTTTGAGAAGATCCTCTCCCCTGCCCCGGTGGAATTTTCTCTGCTGCCGGTCATCATCCTGCCGGTCTCCATCTTGGTCAAGGGTTGGATGTACCTCTTTAACCGCAAGCTGGGCAAAAAGCTGGATTCCGCCGCCATGATGGCCACAGCCGCCGATAGTCTCAGCGATATGGTCTCCACCGGCGTAGTGCTGCTCGGCACCCTGATCGGACATTTCTTTAATATCCAGTTGGATGGTTGGCTGGGTATTTTGGTTGCCGTGTTCATCCTGTATACCGGCTACAATTCCATGAAGGATACCATTGATCCGCTGCTGGGCCGGGCGCCCGATCCCGAACTGGTGGATGGCATTCGCCGCCGGGTGCTGGCCCCTCCGGAAATTCTCGGCCTGCACGATCTCATCGTCCATGATTACGGCCCCGGCAGGCTGTTCGCCTCGCTGCACGCCGAGGTGGATAAAAACGGTGATATCTCCGCTATTCACGATGTCATTGACCGGGTGGAGCGGCAGATTCTGCACGAACTGGGCTGTGAAGTCTGCATCCATATGGATCCCATTGCCGTTGGCGACCGAAAGACAGCGGAATGCCGCACTATGGTGGCCCAGCTGCTGGCCGGAATCGACCCCAGGCTGACGATGCACGATTTTCGCATCACCAGCGGCCCCGACCACACCAACCTCATCTTTGATGTGGTGCGTCCACTGGATTCTTCCTATACCAGTGAAGAGTTGGAAGAACGCATCCGGCAGGCGGTAACGGCACTGGAAGGCAATTATTACGCAGTCATTACCGTGGATACCCCAAGAGTATAAAACAGAAAAATGGCCGGGATTCTGTTCAGGATCCCGGTCTTTTATTGCTCCATATCATCCTCAGCAAAGGGAAGTTCCTGCAGCACCACCTCCCGGATGAATCGGAAGGTTTTTTCCTCTCCCTTATCCCGCAGCATTGTCAGGATAAACCGCAGCTTGCGAGCCGTCACCGGGTGCATCCAGCGGTTATCCCCCGCCCGCTGCAGATATTCCAGCGGAGCGCCATCGTGGTATTGATCCCCCAGGTAGGTCCGGCTGGCAGCAATGCGATCCATACACATCTCCACAAAGAATTCAGTTGGCATCTCCAGCGGCTCATATTGGTGGGTCACCGGACTCACATCTGTCCAGTACTCAAAATGGTGACGATTGCGGCCCTTGTGGTGCATCCACGCCAGCGAATAGCCATTCTCCCGGCGCTCCTGCTGCGTAGGGCTGAAGGTCCCCTGGTAATACCTTGCACCACGCCAGAATTCCGTTGGAGAGTATTTGGAAAGATCGTGGGTAAAACCCCGCCAGTACAGTCCCACCCGGAAGCAGTACTTCTGCACCAGGTGCCGGTGATGGGTAATGGTTCTAAAATGTCTGATGGGATGCATCTGCTCCCCCCTCTCTGCTTTACTCCGTTCATTATTATAATTCAACGGTCAAAGGATTGCAAACCCCAATGCAAAACGCTATAATAAAAAACACACACGCTAAAAAGGAGTTCTCCCATGACGATAAACGGTAAAAAATACATTGTAAAGGTCCCCACCGGCAAAACCACCAATGATTTTCAATTTGATGAACTGCTGCCGGCCTTCCGCAAATACTGTGCCAAGGTAGCACAGAACCAGGCCACCTGCATCGCCGGGTACACCAATGCACTGGAAGTCCCCCAGGTAATGAGCTGGGCTGCTCTGTTGCAGGATCTTACTGGGCAGTTCACCGAAAGCCTGGGCTACATCGAGCACATCAACCGCATCCCCACCGATGAGGCAGGCAAGTTTCTGCTGCCCCGCGCTATTTATGAAGACTTCCGCGCTCTGAATGAAGTCATCAGCTGTGTGGGTCCCGCCGCGTGGAACCAATGGGATGAGACCAGCAAGCTGTACTGGAAAAGCTGTGTCCCCCGGATGCGAATGCTGATAGAGAATGCCAAAGTGACCGAAGAATAAGGGGAGAAAACTTTTTTCGGTTTTCCCGCAAAAAGGGCTTGATTTTTTACCGGGCTTATGGTATTATAATCAAGCTGAAGCGAAAGTTCCGGTATAAAATCTGGGTGTGGCGCAGGTGGTAGCGCGCTACCTTGGGGTGGTAGAGGCCGCTAGTTCGAGTCTAGTCACTCAGACCAAGTAAAAAAGGACGCCGACTGGCGTCCTTTTTTACTTGGTCTGAGCGGCTTTTGGAGTATTTCTTTGCGCAATCAATGTCAGTGTCAGCCCCCGCTCTGTTCTCATTTTATAGGAATGGAGCGGGGGCTTCTATTGGGCTTCAATATCTTTTTAATAATGCTGGAGAAGGAGTATCATGGAACTGTCGCTGCGGTTGGCTCCCCATTCGTAGAATTATCGATAATAGTCCAAACTCCGCTTTCAGTATCTTCAATCAGGTAGAAAAACTGATCGATGTTCCCATCATCCAAAAATGTTTTTGTATGGTCATATTCCACATAGTATTTTGCTCTTACCGCTAAAAAGTGTTCAGCGAGGTAATCATCTGTCCACCCGCGGGACTGCGCAAGTTCACTTCCGGTATAGCGCTCAATCATTCGTTTTGTTTCGGTCTTATCGACGGAGATCTCGTCAATTCGGACAGTCAAAGTGTATTCTTTCTTAATTTGCCCTTCAATTGCACTTTGTACGGTTTCGATTGGATAAACAGACGGTTTTTGCAGCCAATTGTCAAACAAGCCATATTCATACGCAGCAAAGCCACAGAGTGCCATCGATGCAACGATAGCCGCAACAAGTATAAATGTGTGCTTAAGTCTTCTGCTTTTCTTTGCTGTGCTGTTTATGGTGCTTATATTCGCATCCATTAATCTGTGCTCCTTTGCTTCAATAATGTATTTATCATCAATCTTTTCGAATGCGTCAAGGATCAAATCCGCGTTCATAGAACACCCTCCTTTTCTAAATATGTGAGCAATTTTGCTCTTGTCCGATGGAGCATCGATTTTACCTTACTATTGCTAAAGCAAAAATCTGTGCTGATTTTATCTATTGGGTCCAAATACCAGTAACGGCAGAGGAGAACCTGTCGTTCCGTTGGGGCCAGTGTGCCGAGAAAACGGTTGATCTGCACTGAGAGCTCGCCCGCAATGACACTGTCCTCTACTGAAAGATTGGATGGGACACATTCCGAGAGTTCATCCAGTACAAGAGAAACTTCGTCACCGCCTCGCTTATCCCTGTGGGCATCACGCCATTTTTTCAGTGAAATGCTCCTGGTG
>ENA-ORSC01000748-ORSC01000748.1-human-gut-metagenome-genome-assembly--contig:-NODE-748-length-24630-cov-10.118494_pt1 | contig 24630 bp, 19 predicted proteins | sample MGYA00242178_ERZ509140 | MGnify/ENA primary metagenome ERZ509140 (study PRJEB26280, sample SAMEA2338681) | human gut metagenome | biome: human gut; feature: human-associated habitat; material: faeces... | reverse complement strand
AGCTGACGACCGCCGGGGTCAGGACGATTTATAAATACGGCGTGGCCTTCAGCGGTAAAAAGGTCGAAGTGGCAGTTGGGTGAGGAGAGAAAGCAATGGTTAACGAAAAAAGCAGCGCTGTGGGCGTAAATATACAGGAAAAGGCCACGATGATCTGGAATGTGGCGGATGTGCTTCGTGGGCCGTTCAAGCCCCACGAATATGGCCTTGTGATCCTGCCGATGACGGTGGTCAAGCGGTTTCACGACTGCTTGCTGCCCACCCACGATGCGGTGATCGAGCAATATGAAAAGGTTAAGAAGCTGGCGGTTATCGACGGTTTTCTGACCCGTGCTTCCGGCTATCAGTTCTATAACACCAGCCGGTTTACTTTTGAGAGCCTGCTGGCCGACCCGGACAACATTGAAGCGAATTTCCGGGACTATCTGGCCGGTTTCTCCAACAATGTGCAGGATGTTCTGGCCAAGTTCGATTTTGACAACATCATTCGCCGTATGGTGGAGTGCAACAGCCTGTATCTGGTCATCAAGGAATTCAACTCCCCCAAGGGGTACCTCGGTCCGGATAAGATCAGCGCCGTTGACTGCGGCTATATCTTTGAGGATCTCGTCAAGCGCTTTTCCGAGTCCTTCGGCGAGGAGGCCGGAGCGCACTTCACCAGCCGGGACATCATCTACCTGATGACCGACCTGCTGCTGTGCGATGCCAAGCTGGATGACGGCAATGTGACCGTGTACGACATGACGATGGGCACCTCGCAGATGCTTTCCTGTATGGAGGAGCGCATCCACGAGCTGAACAGCGATGTGGAGGTGACCTGCTTCGGGCAGGAGTTCAACCCCTCCACCTTCGCCATTGCAAAGGCGGATATGATGATCCGTGGCGGCGACCCCAATAATATGCGGTTCGGTGACACGCTCTCTGATGACCAGTTCCCGGGCTTCACCTTCCGGTACTGCATTTCCAATCCGCCCTTCGGCATCGACTGGAAGCGGGAACAGAAGGCGGTGGAGGCCGAAGCCGCCAAGGGCGAGCTGGGGCGCTTTGCGCCCGGTCTGCCGAAAATCAGCGACGGACAGCAGCTTTTTGTGCTCAACGGCCTGTCCAAGCTGGCGCCGGGCGGCAAAATGGCGATCATTCAGAACGGCTCGCCTCTGTTTGCCGGGGACGCCGGGAGCGGCCCCAGCAATATCCGTCAGTATATCTTGGAAAACGATTGGCTGGACACCATCGTCCAGCTTTCCACCGACCAGTTTATGAACACCGGCATTTCCACCTATATCTGGGTGCTGTGCAAGGACAAGCCCGCCTACCGCTGCGGCAAGGTGCAGCTCATCGACGCTTCCCACTGCTACGAACAGCGCCGCAAATCCATCGGCACCAAGCGCAACGACATCAGCGACCACTGCCGGGAGCTGATCGTGCAGGCCTACGGCGAATACCGGAACAACGCCGTGTATGGGGACAAGTCCGGCGTGTACTGTGAGAGCAAGATTTTCGGCAGTGAGGAGTTCGGCTACAACAAAATCGTGGTGGAGCGTCCGCAGCGGGACGAAAACGGCGAGATCGTGATGAAGCGGGGTAAGCCGGTGGCGGACACTGCCCTGCGTGACACCGAAAATGTGCCGCTGGTGCAGGACATTGACGCCTATTTTGCACGGGAGGTCCTGCCCTACGCCCCGGATGCGTGGATCGACAAGAGCAAGACCAAGGTGGGCTATGAAATTCCGATGACCCGCTATTTCTACGAGTATCAGCCGCCGGAGCCGGTGGACGACATTGTGGAGCGGATTCAAAAGCTGGAGCGTGAAATTGCCGACAGCCTGAACACGCTGTTCCATAAGGAGGGCTGACGGCAGATGCGTAAAATGAGAGATAGCGGGATTGCTTGGATTGGAGTCATCCCGCAGGATTGGGAAATTGTTAGGACAAAGAGTTTGTATTGTAGTGCTAAAGAAATTGTTGGTGATCGGGCAGACGATTTTGAGCGTTTAGCCTTAACTCTTAATGGTGTAATTAAACGCTCAAAAGAAGACAGTGTTGGTCTTCAACCAGAGAAGTTTAGCGGGTATCAAATATTAAAAAAAGGCGAACTGGTATTCAAACTGATTGATTTAGAGAATGTGGCCACAAGTCGGGTTGGATTGTCTCCTTATACTGGAATCGTTTCTCCCGCATATATTGTTCTTTCTAAGCAAAGCAGAGCAAAAGATTTGGTAGTGCGTTATAGTATGTACCATTTTCTTTCTATGTGGCAAAGAGAAATATTTAATCAAATGGGAGATAACGGGGTAAGGAGTTCCTTAAACACCAAAGAACTTTTGAATATTCCACATCCATTTCCAAGCATTTATGAGCAAAAACGCATTGTAACATTTTTAGACGCACAATGCGCCGAGATCGACGCTGTATTGGAAAAGACCCGTGCGTCCATTGAAGAATACAAAAAGCTGAAACAGGCGGTCATTACACAGGCAGTCACCAAGGGCATCCGTGGCGACAGGCCGATGAAGAACAGCGGAATTGAATGGATTGGAGACATTCCAGAATCTTGGGAGGTCTCGTCTGTACGATATATTGGGCAGCTACAAAATGGAATATCAAAGGGTGGAGAGTTCTTTGGAAAAGGATTCCCCTTTGTGAGTTACGGAGATGTTTATAAAAACTACGAATTACCACATTCGGTCTCTGGCTTGATAGACACAACCGAAGATGAGAGAGCCAAATATTCGGTAGAATATGGTGATATTTTCTTTACGAGAACATCTGAAACGATTGAAGAAGTTGGTTTCTCGTGCGTGTGCAAAAGATCAATTCCCAATGCGACATTTGCTGGATTTATTATTCGTCTTAGACCATTTTGCGCCGATGAAAAAATACTCACCGACTATGCCAAGTATTACTTTCGCGGAGAACACATTCGGGCTTACTTAGTAAAAGAAATGAATCTTGTAACGAGAGCAAGTCTTGGGCAAACCCTCCTGAAAGGAATGTCGGTTATTGTACCGCCAAAATCAGTACAAAAGGAAATAGCAGAATATCTCGATGATAAATGCGCTGATATTGATGCTTTGGTTGCAAAGAAACAGCAATACCTCACCGAAATCGAAAACTACAAGAAATCCCTGATTTACGAGTATGTGACGGGCAAGAAGGAGGTCGTATAAATGAATCCATTCTACAACATTTGGAACTATGACTATATTCAGCAGCAGGCGCAAATGCAGCACCATTTTTCGCAGGTCAAGCAGGTACAGGACACAGCGAAGGCACTGTCTGATTTTCTGGACGGCTGCGACAAAATCGAGCCTGCTTATCAGCAGCAGGCAACGGCAGAGTTTTGTGCAGTTATCGCTGCGTATTTTAATAAGCACAACAGAGGATAACTTTACATAAGGGGAACGAATTATGATCACCACCGAAAAGCGTTTTGAAGCGGATATAGAATCCTTCTTTCTCTCCCCGGCGGGCGGATATACCAAGGGCGCAGACACCTATGACGCGAAACAGGGGCTCTATGTGAATACCCTGATCGACTTCGTTCAGCGCACCCAGCCCAAGGAATGGGCGCGATTTGAAAACGCCAATCAGGTGGACCCGGTGCGGAAGTTCTGCACGGCGTTCAACACCGCCTGCGAGACGGAAGGGCTGCTCTCTGTCCTGCGCCACGGCTTCAAGCACCGTGGACTGCGTTTTCGGGTGTGCTATTTTAAGCCGGAGTCTGCCCTGAATCAGGCGGCGGCTGCCCAGTGGGCGGCAAACACCATCGAGTGCTACCGCCAGTGGTACTTCTCCGCCGATACAAAAAAGAGCGTGGATATGGTGCTGGTGCTCAACGGCATCCCGGTGTTCGCTTTTGAATTAAAAAACCAGTACACCGGCCAAACGGTGGATGACGCCAAGCGGCAGTGGATGTATGACCGTGACCCGAGGGAGCTTTGCTTCCAGTTCAACAAGCGCATTCTGGCCTATTTCTGCGTGGATCACACCGAGGTGTGGATGACCACAAAGCTCGCCGGAAAGAACACCTATTTCCTGCCCTTTAACCAGGGCTCCAACGGAGCCGGAAACGACGGCGGCAAGGGCAATCCGGCAAACCCAAACGGCTACCCGACGGCATATCTGTGGGAGAATGTCTTTCAGAAGGACAGTATGATGGACATTGTCCAGAAGTTTATGAACCTGAAGGACGGCAAAACGCTGATTTTTCCGCGCTATCATCAGCTGGATGTGGTGCGCAAGCTGCTGGCCGATGTCAGGCAGAACGGAGCCGGGCATAATTATCTGATCCAGCACAGTGCCGGAAGCGGCAAGTCCAATTCCATTGCGTGGACGGCTTACCGGCTGGCCTCGCTGTTCAATGAGGAGAACAAGCCGGTGTTCTCCAGCGTGGTCGTCGTTACTGACCGCACCGTGCTGGATGCACAGCTGCAGGAGACCATTTCCGGCTTTGACCACACCCTCGGCGCCATTGAGACCATCGGGGAAGATAAGACCTCCAAGGACCTGCGGGACGCCATCAACGGCGGCGTGCGCATTATCGTCACTACCTTGCAGAAGTTCCCGGTCATCTATCAGGAAGTGGATAAAGTAGCGGGACGGAACTTTGCGATTATCGTGGACGAGGCCCATTCCTCCCAGACCGGCAGCTCAGCTCTGAAACTGAAAGCCGCCCTTGCGGATACCGAGGACGCTCTGCGGGAATACGCCGAGATCGAGGGCAAGGCCGAAGAAGAACTGGACCCGGACGACCGCCTGATGCGGGAAATGACCGTTCAGGGGCGGCATAAGAACCTATCCTTCTTTGCCTTTACCGCAACGCCCAAGGACAAGACGCTGGAATTGTTCGGCACGGAATATGAGGACGGCAGCTTTCATCCGTTCCACATTTACAGTATGCGGCAGGCCATTGAGGAAGGCTTTATTCTGGATGTGCTCCAGAACTATATGACCTATGACACCTGCTTCAAAATCGTCAAAACCTCAGAAGATAATCCGGATGTGCCCGCCAGCCGTGCAGCTAAGGTGATCCGCAAATATCAGGAGCTGCATCCGTATAACATCTCGCAGAAGGCACAGATCATCGTGGAGACCTTCCGGGAAACCACCCGAAACAAGATCGGCGGCAGGGGTAAAATGATGGTCATTACCTCGTCCCGCCTTGCGGCGGTGCGCTACTACCACGAGGTCAAACGCTACATAGAGGAGCAGAAGTACAACGATGTGCAGGTGCTGGTGGCCTTTTCGGGTGCTGTGCAGGACGGTGACACAGAATACACCGAGCCGAAACTGAATGTTCGTGCGGATGGGACGCACATCGCCGAAACGCAGACCAAGGCGGAATTCCACGACCATTTCAATGTGCTGATCGTTGCCGAGAAGTACCAGACCGGGTTTGACGAGCCGCTGCTGCACACGATGATCGTGGACAAGAAGCTGAAGGGCGTCAAAGCGGTGCAGACGCTGTCCAGATTGAATCGCACCTGCACCGGCAAGGTGGACACTTTCGTTCTCGATTTTGCCAACAAGAAAGAGGACATTTTGGAGGCGTTTCAGCCGTTCTATCAAGAAACCTCGCTTTCGCAGGAGGTCAACGCTGACCTGATCTATCAGACGCAGAAGGAGCTGCGGGGATTTGCGGTCTATAACGATGCAGATATTGAGGCTTTTGCCAAGGAGTATTTCAGCACAGGCCGGCAGGATGCCCGGGCGATGGGGCGAATGACCAGCGTATTGAAGCCTGTGGCAGACCGTTATAATCAAAAAACGCCCAACGAGCGGTATCAGTTCCGCCGTCAGGTGCGCAATCTCATTAAGTGGTACGGCTATATTTCGCAGATCCTGCGGATGTTCGATAAAGAACTGCACAAGGAATATGTATTCTGTTGTTATCTGATCAATTTGCTGCCTGCGGAAACCACGGATATGGTGGACCTTGAGGGTAAGTTGAAGCTGGAATACTACAAGCTGCAAAAGACCTTCGCCGGAAGTATTGAGTTGGAACAGGTGAAGGGCGTGTACGAACCGGCCAAGCAAAAGGGTGCAATGGGACTGGACACAAAGTCGCCGCTGGATGAGATCATCGCCAAGATCAACGAAAAGTACAAGGGTGAATTCACCGAGGGAGACAAAGTGCTGCTGACGGCTCTGCGCAGCCGCCTGATGGCCGATAAGAAGCTGACCAAGATGGCGCAGACCTCAGATCCGCAGATTTTTGTGGAAAGCATTTTCCCTAAGGCCTTCGGTGCAGCGGCCCAGGACAGCTATCTGGAATCGCAGGATACATATACCTCGCTCTTTGAGGATCAGCACAAGTACAATGCCATTATGAGCGCATTGGCTGATGTGGTGTATCGGGAGATGAGGATGGGCTAACCCAAATTTATTACATTTTCAAAAGGGGGATAACAATGAAAGATGGCATAATTTTTGTTGCGGGGATCTATGGCGTGGGAAAAAGCACCTTGTGTGAAAGGCTTGGCCTCTCTATTGGAATCCCCTGCTATTCAGCTGGCGACTTGATAAGCGCACTCAACGGAGAAACTTATGGTCGTAACAAAACTGTGGTAAATAAGGAAAAGAATCAGGATATTCTTGTTGCGGCAGTGAATGACCGGTTACAGAAGGATACGACATTTATATTAGCGGGTCACTTCTGTATTTTTGATAAATCATTTAATGTTGCAAAGCTGCCTGAGTCTGTTTTTTCGTTAATGCCAATTGCGAAGGTGGTTTTACTTGAATCAGATGTGACTAAAGTTTGTGAAAATCTTCGGTATAGAGATTCCCGTTGCTATCCACTTGATGCATTGAAATCCCTAAAACAATGTGAAAAGATGCAATGTGAAAAGATTACAAAGCAATTAGGTCTCCCGCTTTACATCCATCAAATGTTATTTGACGATTCTGATGTGCAGCAAGTCAGAGAATATATTTTAGGGGGTGAGTAAATGCGAGCGCTACTCGATACGAATGTTATTATACATAGAGAAAATACCAAAGCGACAAGTTTTACTATCGGGAAACTATTCTACTGGCTCGATAAACTGCACTATGAAAAGCTGATTCATCCATACTCCATAGACGAGCTCCGTAAATATCGCAACCCACAGATACAATCACTGTATGACGCAAAAATTGATGCTTATACAGAGATGCGATGCATTGCTCCACAGACGGCGGAATTTACCGCACTTCTAAGTGACACCCCTAAAACAGCCAACGATCAAATTGACAATCAACTCCTATGCGAATTGTATTGTAAAAGAGCAGATATTCTAATCACAGAAGACCGCCGTATGCGCTTAAAAGCAGATAGATTAGGGCTGTCAGAGCGTGTATTCACAATCAACTCGTTCATTGCAAAATGTACCAATGAAAATCCTGACCTTATAGATTATAAGGTGCTTGCAGTCAAAAAGGAACTGTTTGGTAATATTAATGTGACAGACCCGTTTTTTGCTACTTTCTGTGAAGCATATACGGGATTTGAGGATTGGTTTATAAGAAAGAGCAATGAAGAAGCCTATGTATGTCGAACGGACACAGGCGCAATACTTGGATTTCTATATCTCAAAACTGAAACAGAAGAGGAAAATTACAGTGACATTGCGCCAATTTTTCGACCTAAGCGAAGATTAAAAGTTGGGACATTCAAGGTTGAAGCCTCCGGCTTTAGACTCGGTGAACGATTCATCAAGATTATTTTTGACAATGCTATTGAACGTAATGTGGAGGAGATATATGTTACACTATATATGAACCGTCCCGAATTAAGGACGCTATATGATTTGCTGGTTCGGTGGGGGTTCTATGAATATGGCATTAAGAGAAATGACAACGGTGAAGAAGTTGTGCTTGTTAAGAAAATGGCCGGTTATGATATATCGAAATCAGTCAAAGAGAATTTTCCCAATATCAGATACGATGTGCAGAAATTCTTTCTTCCGATTGAAGCACAATATCATACTCCGTTATTTCCTGACTCGCAATTGAGAACTGAAGGGAACTTTGATTATCTGGAAGCCAAGGCACATCGCTATGCGTTGCAAAAAGTGTATATTTCCCTCTCGTATAAACGAGATATGCGTCCGGGTGATTTGCTTGTTATTTACCGAAAGGGGATAACGCCAAGAAGGAAAGCGTATGAATCTGTTGTCAGTACAATTTGTGTCGTTGACGAAGTGAGATATAACTTTTCAAGCAAAGAGGATTACTTCAAATACTGTGAAAACCGTACAGTCTTTGACCCGGAAAAGCTAAATCAACTTTGGGAAAAACACCGTAATAATCTTTTGATGGTTAAATTTATTTTTGTAAAGAGTCTGACGAAGCGTATCACCTTGGGTGAACTGTGGGATAGCGGCATTGTTCCACGGAATGGAGGGCCAAGACCATTTGATCATATTTCTGACGCAGATTTTGACACGATTTTAGCCAAATCGCAAACAAAAATACATTTTGAAAGGCAATGAGGCATGGCCACGATTCTATTATCCATCAAACCTGAATATGCCAATAAAATATTTGACGGACAGAAGCGATATGAGTACCGAAAACGGATTCCTAAAAAAGAGGTTTCAAAAATTATTGTGTATTCCTCTGCTCCGGAACAAGCTGTCATTGGCGAGATTGAAGTTATTAAAACGCTTAAGATGAAGCCTACGCCGCTTTGGAACAGTACAAAAGCAAATGCTGGTATTAGCAGGTCAAAGTATAGAAAATACTTTAGTGGATGCTCAACGGCATACGCTTTTGTCATTGGATCATTCGAAAAATATCCGACTTCGAAGTCGTTAGCAGACCTTAATATTCAATCCGCGCCTCAATCATTTGTATATTTAGACGATTGATATTACCACGAATAGGGCACCGACCGTTTGGCCGGTGCCCTATTCTCCTATATGAGCTATCTATAAGTAAACTGAGGTTATCTTCTACAGGCTGAGCCGCTCTCCCATCATCGGGAGGGCGGCTTTTTGCGTTCAGATAAAAATATTTGAGAAATTTCTCGAAAACACCCCCACAAACGGCGCCCCTTATTCAGAGTAAGTGAAGGGAGAAATATTTTTGTGGGGAATTTTGAAAAGTACCCTGCCAAACGGTACCCCTTATTCAGAGTAAGTAGAAGGGTCCTTTTGAAAAATTGAGGGGACTTTTCAAATTACTTTGCCAAAATCTCGAAAAAGTTCCCAATTGGTTAGTAGGAAGGCCCTGAAAAATTTCCTTCAAAATCCTATTTGTTATTTGCCAGAAAAGTTCCCAGTTGATTAGTGGGAGGGGCGCTTAAAAATTTTCTTCAAAATTCTTTTTATTTTTGCCGGAAAAATTCCCAATTAAGTAGTAGAGGGGTTCGCAGAAAAATTCTCAAAAGTTTTTTCGTTCAAATCCGAAAAAAGTTCCCAGTTGGTTAGTGGAGAGGATTTCAAAGAAATTTTTCAAAATTCCTTCGTACAAATCAAAAAAATTTTCCCAGTTGATTAGTGAGGGGGTTAAAAAACAGCCCTTCTCGCTGGCTACCTGTTGAGGGGACTGTCTCCCTGTGTACCTTGAAAAATGAATCGCCGCCTCCAAAGGATATGCTTCCGGCAAGTGCCGCCACGACTTCCCGAAAAAGGAACGAGCGCACCAAAGAAGCGATACGCCGTGGTGAGACTCTGGGGCAGGAACGATACAGATGAGCGGCAGCAAGCAAAAATTACCGCAGAAATGCGGCTTCAGAACAGACAAAGGAGGTTCAAACCTATGAAGAAAGGAGAGCTCAGAGAGCTTTATCAGATGATGTTCCCGGAATACCCGGACATTGTGACCGTCAAAGAGCTTCGGGAGATGCTGGGCATCAGCCGCAAGCTGGCCTACAAGCTGATCGACTATGGGTACATCCACGCCGTGAAGATCGGCACGACGCTGAAGATCCCGAAAATCAGCGTCATCAACTATGTGATGGAGAAGGAGGTGAAGAAAGTTGGATGAGATCAAGCGCCTGACGCCCGCCCAAAGGGCACGCTGCAACCGGCTAATCCGGCGGCTGTGCGCCAACTACGACGGTGGCAACTGTCTGCCGTTGGACGATGGCGAGGGCTGCGTGTGCGTGCAGACGATTTCCTATTCGCTGCTGTGCAAGTACTTCCGGCGGGCGGTTCTGCCCGCCGACAAGGCACTCTATGCAGACATTTACCGGCAGCGCACACGGCTCTGCGACCGATGCGGAAAGCCCTTTGCACCCGGCAGCAACCGGCAGAAGTACTGCCCGGAATGCGGCCGCTCCATCCGGCGCAAACAGAAGGCAGACTCCGCTAGACGGCGGCGCAGCGTCGAACATTAAGCACCGGGAAGCCTTGAATTTCAAGGCTTTTGGGACAGCAGAGCGGGGGTGGGTGGCCGTTTCCATTTGCCCCCGCCAAAATCTACTTCTAACATTCTACAAAGGAGAATTCTATGGACAACAAACTGAAAACCGTGGACGCAGAGACCTTGCTGTCCACGCCGATGAGCAAGACGATGTTCATCGTAGACGGCCTTATTTCGCAGGGTGTCAATGTCATCAGCGGCGCCAGCAAGATCGGCAAAAGCTGGCTGATGCTGTGGCTGGGGCTGCAAGTGGCGCAGGGAAACTCTATTTGGGGGCTGCCTACACTGCAATGCGATGTGCTCTATCTGAGCCTTGAGGACACCCAGCGCCGCATCAAAGACCGGCTCTACAACCTCACCGACAGCGCCCCGGACAACCTGTATTTTGCCGTGACCTCCGGGCTGATCGGCGGCGGTCTGGAGGAGCAGATCACGGATTTCCTGACCGAGCATTCCGCTACCAAGCTGGTCATCATTGACACGCTGCAAAAGGTGCGGGACTCCAAGGGCAGCGCCGGAAAGGCAGGAATGTACGGCAACGATTACGATGACATTTCCTCCATCAAGCGCATTGCCGACGGCTTCAACATCGCAATTTTGCTGGTGCATCACCTGCGAAAGCTGCAAGACAGCGACGATCCCTTTAACGATGTCAGCGGTTCCACCGGCATCATCGGCGCTGCGGACACCAACTTCATCCTGCGCCGTAAGCGCAGTGGAAACGCTGCTACGCTGCTGGTCAGTGGGCGGGATGTGGAATATCAGGAACTGACCTTGCAGTTTAACGACCTTGTCTGGGAGCTGGTGGAGCGCAAGAACAGCGAGGATATTCACAAGGCAGAGTTGCCGAAATTTCTGTTTCGGGTGGTGGACTTTATGGAGTGCCGCACCGAATGGGTAGGCACGGCCACGGAGCTGCTGACCGAAATGAAGGAGCAGGAGGTCACGCCCAATATGGTCACAAAGTATCTCGGCCAGTTCGCCTATGAGGTGCTGGAGCCGCTGGGCATCGAGTATCGCACCAAGCGCACAGGTAAAAGCCGACTCATCAAATTTCTGCGCCGTGACGGCGATGACGCAAATGACGCCGGGATCGCTATATAAGGAAATCCCCGTCACAACCGTCATTGCCGTCACAAACCGAAGAAAGGGGGTGAACAAATGCGCAGCAAAAACTACGGGATCAATGTCCGTGTGACCGAGCAGGAGAAGCAGAAGCTACTGGAAAATGCCCGGTTCTGTTCTCTGTCGCTGTCGGAATATCTGCGGCGGCTGGGGCTTGGAAAAGAGGTTAGAGCGGCCATCACGGAGCGGGATTACCGCCTGTTTCAGATGCTGAACGGCCTGAACAAGGAGCTTCCACAGCTTCAGAAAGAGGAAATTATGAGCAGGCTGGAAGCAATTTTGAATGAATTAAAGTAAGCGAGAATCACGCCATATGGGGTCCCCGAAAAGTCCTTTGGACTTTTTGGGGAGAGGAGGAACGGCGGAGCGAGTGAGTTTTGCCGCTTGCGGCGAAACGAAGGATACGGAGCTTGTGACGACGAAGCGAGCAGACTGTTTGTACTCCTAAAGTCCAAACAGTGCCCCTGCCGCCGATGCCTGCGTCATCTGAGCGAGCAGTGCGCTTTTACTCCCGGCAGGGCCGGAGCGCAAAAACACTCGTTAGGGCGTGCCCTAAAACCCCGAAAGAAAAAACTATGAAAGTGAGGACAACACAATGAGAAAATCGGATTTCACTTTACCCACGTTGGACGATTTGTTCTCCACGCAGGCGGAGCGGGACGATGCTAAGCTGGAACGGGTGCGGAATATTCCGCTGGCCGAGCTGCACCCGTTCAAGGGTCACCCTTTCAAGGTGCAGAACAACGAGGAGATGCAGCGGATGATCGAGAGCATCCGCAAGGTGGGAGCCATTACCCCGGCGCTGGCAAGGCCGCTGCCGGACGGCGGCTATGAGCTGATCTCCGGCCACCGGCGACTGGCGGCGTGTCAGGTGCTGGGCGTCGAGACGATGCCTGTCATCGTCCGGGAGCTGTCTGACGATGAAGCGGTGATCGCAATGGTGGATGCCAACTTGCAGCGGGAGACCATCCTGCCCAGCGAAAAGGCGTTTGCCTACAAAATGAAAAGGGATGCGCTGAATCACCAAGGTATGACTTCTCCCCAAGTTGGGGAGAAGTTGCTGACGGCAGAAAAAGTTGGTTTAGATGGTGGAGACAGCCGCAATCAGGTGTTGCGTTATATCCGCCTGACCTACCTGATTCCCGAGCTGCTTTCGATGGTGGACGACGGTAAGATCGCCTTCAACCCGGCGGTGGAGCTTTCCTACTTAGACTCGTATCAGCAGCGGGCGGTGCTGGACGCGATGGCGCTGAACGACTGCACCCCGTCCCACGCCCAGAGCATCCGCCTGAAAAAGCTGGCGCAGGAGGGCTTACTGGATGACCAGATAATCTACTCCGTGCTGGCGGAGACGAAGCCCAACCAGCAGGAGCAGCTGAAATTCAAGCGGGAGGAGCTGCGGAAATACTTCCCCTCTGGCTACACCGAGGAGCAGATGCGCCGGGATATCATCAAGGGGCTGGAATTGCTGAAGCGGCAGAGAGAACGGAACCGGGATGCCCGCTGATTCGTATTGATGCGGCTGTAATCAAACAAATCGCAGAATAGAGAGAACTCCAAACCAATGGTATACTGATGCTGTCGGTTTGGAGTTCTGTTCTGCAAATACAAAGGACAGGAGGAAAACAAAAAATGGTAGCAGGACATCTGACTTTGAAAAACGGCAAGTATTATGCCGTGTTGAACTACAAAAACGCCGGAGGGCAGCGAAAAACGAAATGGATCTCGCTGGGGCTTTCCGAAAAGGGAAATAAGCGCAAAGCCGAGTCAGAACTGGCAAGGCTCCGAGCGGAATTTGAGCCGCCCAAAGAAGTGGGCGACCTGAGCAGTGATATGCTGTTCGCCGACTATCTGCTGGAATGGCTGGAGATCGCCAAGGGAAGGCTGGCCCACGCAACCTACGGTGCCTATCAAGGACTGCTGAAAAGCACCATCGTCCCTTATTTTCGCAAGAAGAAATTGACACTGCGGGAACTGGAAGCCCGACATTTGCAGATGTTTTATTCTGAAATGCTCAGGCGGGTCACGCCCAATACCGTTATCCATTATCACGCCGTCATTCACTCGGCACTGAAATATGCAGTCAAGACCGATATGCTGATCCAGAATGTGGCGGACAAGGTGGACCGGCCCAGAAAGAACAGCTTTCAGCCGGTCTTTCTCTCGGCGGACGAGATGCAGAAGATGTTTGAAGCCCTTCGGGGAACCAAGCTGGAGCTGCCGGTGCTGGTGGCTGCCTTTTACGGACTTCGCCGTGGCGAGGTGGTAGGCTTGAAATGGGATGCCATCGACTTTGAGCAGGGCACCATTTCCGTAAAGCGCACCGTGACCTCAACGATCATCGACGGCAAGTATCAGGAGTTCGAACAGCAATCCGCCAAGACCAAGTCCAGTCTGCGCACTCTGCCGCTCATCGGCAGCTTCCGGGAATACTTTATGCAGGTGAAAGAGGCGCAGGAGCTGAACAAGCAGGTCTGCGGCAACTGCTACAACTATGAATACGATGGCTTTGTATTCGTGGATGAGTTGGGCGAGCGGATGCGGGTGGAATACCTGACCAACGCATTTCCGAAATTTCTGGAGAGTCACGGTTTGCGCCGGATGCGCTTTCACGATCTGCGGCATAGCTGCGCCAGCTTGCTGCTGGCCAACGGCGTTCCCCTCAAGCACATTCAGGAGTGGCTGGGACACAGCGACTTTACCACCACGGCGAACATCTACGCCCACTTGGATTACAAGTCCAAGATCACTTCGGCGCAGGCGATGGAGACAGGGCTTGCTCTGCCGGAGGGCGGCGACTTCAGCAGCCGCTGGAGTTCGATCAGTGCCGGGGAGAACAGCTGATTTTCTCCCCTGAAAACCGAAAATCGTGCGGGCTTTGCCCTTTAGGCAAAAATTAAAAAGCCTGTAAACGGGCTTGTTTACAGGCTTTTTGTGGCGGAGAGTTAGGGATTCGAACCCTAGAGACCTTTCGGTCTACAGCATTTCGAGTGCTGCACCTTCGACCACTCGGACAACTCTCCGTGTCTATTTTCGTCCGGTTTTCTTTCCAGAAATTTGCTCAAAAATTCGTTGGAGAGAAAACAGGAGAGACGGCAAAAAATATTCGATTTTGAGATTTTCTGTGTTGAGGAATATCAAGGAGAATCAGGGGGACGAAATTCCCAGCTTCTGCCGAAATTTCGAGTCAGGGCCGTTATGACCACTTCGATACCTATCCATATATAACAAGCGGCGCAAGGCCGATTGCGTTTAATTAATATCCTCGAGATCTATCGAATCGTCGTCCATGTCCATGCTCATCTCGCCGATGCGCATGCGGCGCTCGATCTTCATTTTCTCGACGTGCTCATGGATGAGCTCCTTGACCTCGTTCGGCTGGCGGATGTTCTTGAGCGTCAGCTCCGGGATACTCTTATCCGTCGAGACCACCGTCACCGAGCCGACGCCGAAAATGCGCTGCCACAGCGACACCGAAACGCGCAGATCGCGCACACGGTACAGCACGATCTCGTCATGCTTGACATTCAGGAAGCCGCGGCGCAGGAACAGCCTGTCCTCGCTCAAGGCGTATCGCGTGAAGCTTATCGGCATGCCGAGTATGCGCTTGCGGTCGTGCCATATCTCGACTATCTTTGAAACGAGCTTTGCCATCGCGGTCACTCCTCACATTGTGCTATGATATTCTACCTAATCCCACGCAAAAAATCAAGTGTTTTTTTATCGCCGTTTTTTAGAGGCGCATTGAGGCAGTCACCTATACATATATCTCTGGTATCCCGGTGTCGAAGTTGCCGGCGAAACCGCGGTTGCCTCGGCATACATTAGTGCGGTGCTAAGCTTTTTTGCCGCACCCTTGTAGGGAACAGGCTTGCCTGTTCCGTTGTGGCGGCTACGTCGGTACCAAAATAGAATCGTAGGGACCGGATTCATCCGTTCCGAATGTACTGATTTAGTCGGAAATTAAATATATAGTCGTAGGGGCGGCCATTGGCCGCCCTTTTTGTTACGGTTTCCTGCGCAGCCTCGATACCGGGATACCGCAATTACCGTATCCGCAGCAACGTCAATGCGCCACCGAACCCCCTCGGCAGCAAAGCAGCCTGCTCACCTTGACAGAAGAGCCAATGGAGTGCGGTGCAAAATTCAGCACTGCACTAATGTAGCGCGAAACGTCACGGTTTCGTCGGTAATTTCGACACCGGGATACCAGAGATATATGTATTGGTAGGTGCGTCAATTCGCCTCTAAAAAGCGGAGGGTCGGGTTTCACGCAGACCGAAGGAGAACTCGATAGCGTCGGCGATGCGCTCGCAGGCGTGGCCGTCGCCATAGGGGTTGACGGCGTGCGCCATGCGCTGATACATTTCGCCGCCGGTGAGCAGCTCGTCGGCATCGCGGATGATATCGTCGCGGTCAACGCCCGTGAGCTTGACCGTGCCGGCAGCAACGGCCTCGGGGCGCTCGGTCTCGCGGCGCAGAACGAGGACAGGCTTGCCCAGCGAGGGCGCCTCCTCCTGAATGCCGCCGGAGTCGGTCATGACCATGTAGCTTGCGCTCATGAGCCGGTGCATATCCATCGCATCGAGCGGCTCGATGAGGTGCACGTTCGGCAGATTCGCAAGGTACTCGTTTGCCGCGCCGCGCACGACTGGCGACAGATGCACGGGATAGACGATCTCAACGTCGGGATGCGTCAGCGCAACGGTGCGCACGGCGGAGAAGATATTCTTCATCGGCTCGCCGTAGTTTTCGCGGCGGTGGCAGGTCATTGCAATGACGCGCTTTGAAAAGTCTATGCTTTTAAGCTCGCTCGAGGCAAAGCCGCCGTCGCCGACTGTGTATTTCATTGCGTCGATGACGGTGTTGCCGGTGACGAAGATATCGCCGGTGACGGCCTCGGCGCGCAGATTTTCCGCATTCTTCGCCGTCGGCGCGAAGTGCAGCGTTGCAAGGCGGCCGACGAGGCAGCGGTTCATCTCCTCGGGGAACGGACTGTAGCGATCATAGGTGCGCAGGCCGGCCTCGACATGGCCGACGGGTATTTTTGCATAGAACGCGGCGAGCGCGGCGGAGAAGGTCGTGCTCGTGTCGCCGTGGACAAGGACGAGATCGGGGCGAAACTCCGCAAAGCAGCCCTCAAGACCCTTGAGCGCCTTGACGGTGACATCGGTAAGTGTCTGGTTTTTGCCCATGATATTGAGATCTGCGTCGGCGTTCAGGCCGAAGCAGTGCATCACGGAATCGAGCATCTCGCGGTGCTGCGCGGTGACGCAGATGAGGCTTTCGATGCTCTCGCGGCGCTGAAGCTCAAGCGCGAGCGGCGCCATTTTTATCGCTTCCGGGCGCGTGCCGAAAACGGACATGACTTTAAGCTTACTCATTTTTGCTGTCGGCCTCCCCGGACTCATCCGCCGGCTTCTCGTGCGGCAGCGGATGGATATTGTTGTTGTTTCTGAACACGAACAGCCATATGCACACGGCAATGACAAAGGCGATGACGGCAACGACGACGCGAATGATACCTGTCGAGGTCAGCAGCACCGCGGCAAGGCCGAGGATGGCCGAAACGGCGTAGAGCACGGCGACGGCCTGCTTCTGGCTCAGGCCCATGTCCAGCAGCTTGTGGTGGAAGTGTCCCCTATCGGCATGGAAGGGGCTTTGCCCGTGCAGGATGCGGCGCGTGAAGGCAAAAATCGTGTCCGAAAGCGGAACGGCAAGCGCGAGCACCGGCAGGACAAAGGTAACGACGGCGTAGAACTTGAACATTCCGATGACCGAGACCGTCGCCAGAACATAGCCCAGCAGCAGCGCGCCGGTATCGCCCATGAATATCTTCGCCGGGTTGAGGTTATACGGGATAAAGCCCAGACATCCGCCGCAGAGCGCGGCGAGGATGACGGCGACGTTGATGTTCGCATCGGACACAAGAAGCGACACGACGAGCATCGTCAGCGACGCGATGGCGGAAACGCCGCAGGCGAGACCGTCAAGCCCGTCGATGAGGTTAACAGAGTTTGTTACGCCGACTATCCACAGTATGGTCACGGGAACGGCGAGGATGCCGATGGTCACGGCCTGCTCGCTCGTTATAAGCAGCGGATTTGACACAACGTTTATGATAACGCCGGACAAAACGGCGATGACCGCCGCGACTATCTGCACGCAGAACTTAAGCCATGCGTTGAGGTTCATCACGTCGTCGATCGCGCCGACAACGACGATGAGGATAGCACCGAGCAGAATGCCGCGAACCTGCGGCGTTATGTTTGCAAACAGCAGCACCGACAGCAGAAAGCCCAGGAATATAGCAAGGCCGCCCATGCGCGGTATGGGGTGGCTGTGAATATGGCGCTTTTTGTCCGGAATGTCGATCGCTCCGACCTTTTTGGCAAAGGAGCTGACAACGGGCGTCGCGGCAAAGGAAATGATAAACGCGACAGCCAGCGCGAGCAGGATGTTCTTCCAGACATCAAAACTTAGATCGATCATATCTATATATCTCCAGTGAAATTAGAAGGGCTTTTCTACGAGACCTACCTTCTTATATACCTTGCGGAGGGTCTTGCGCGCAATGACGCTTGCCTTCTGCGCGCCCTCGGTGTAGACGCTGCAAAGATAGGCCTTGTCCTCAAGCAGGCGCGTTGCCTCCTCGCGGATCGGGCGCAGGGTCTCGATAACGGCGTCGCCGACTGCAGGCTTGAAAACGCCGTAGCCCTGACCTTCAAATTCGCGCTCTATCTCGTCAATGCTCTTGCCGGTGACTGCGGAATAGATGTTCATGAGGTTTGAAACGCCGGGCTTGTTCGCCGGGTCAAAGTGCACGCAGTTTTCGGTGTCGGAGTCGGTTATGGCGCGCTTGAACTTGCGAGCGATATCCTCGGGCTTTTCCATAAGGAAAACGCAGCCGTTGGGATCGGATTTGCTCATCTTCGAGGTGGGGTTTCCGAGTCCCATAACGCGCGCGCCGGCCTTGGGAACGTAAGCCTCGGGAACCTTGAATGTCTCTCCGTAGATGTTGTTAAAGCGCACGGCTATATCGCGCGTAAGCTCGCAGTGCTGGCGCTGATCCTCGCCGACGGGAACATAGTCTGCCTGATACAGCAGGATATCCGCCGCCATGAGGCTGGGATAGGTGAACAGTCCGCCGTTTATATTGTCGGCGTTCTTTGCGCACTTATCCTTAAACTGCGTCATGCGGCTGAGCTCGCCGAACATGGTGTAGCAATTGAGTATCCAGCCAAGCTCTGCATGCTCGTGAACATGGCTTTGCAGGAACAGAACGTTCTTTTCCGGGTCTATGCCGCAGGCAATGTACTGGGCAAGCTGCTCGAGGCTGCGGCGGCGCAGCAACTTAGGATCCTGGCGCACGGTGAGCGTGTGCAGATCGGCCATGAAATAATAGCAGTCAAATTCCTCGGCTCTTGCACCCCAGTTTTTCACGGCTCCCAAATAATTGCCGAGGTGAAGATCGCCCGAGGGCTGAATGCCCGACAGCATGCTTTTCTTTTTTATCTCTTCCATTTGAGTTATCTCCTGTTTGATCTGATACTAATCTAAAATAGCATTTTACCATCTTAACTGTCACTTGACAACTGCCAAAATACATTTTACACTGTTGTTATCTATGTTTTTCGGAGGAAAAGTTTATGGATATGACATGGTTCGAGCAAATGGAGGCTCGCATACCCAAGGGCGAGGTACGCACGAGATTTGCCCCCAGCCCCACGGGATATATGCATGTGGGCAATCTGCGCACCGCGCTGTACACATGGCTCATCGCGCGCCACAGCGGCGGAAAATTCATTCTCCGCATCGAGGACACCGACCAGGAGCGTCTGGTTGAGGGCGCGGTTGACGTTATCTACCGCACGATGGCCGAGTGCGGCCTTGATCACGACGAAGGCCCCGACGTCGGAGGCCCTGTCGGCCCCTATGTTCAGACCGAGCGCCGCGATCTTTACGGCAAGTACGCCGACCTTCTCATCGAGAAGGGTCACGCCTACCGCTGCTTCTGCGAAAAGCAGGAGGAGACCGAGGGCTTTGAAAAGGTCGCCGATCCCTGCCGCTTCCTCAGCCGCGAGGAAAGCGACGCAAAGGCCTCGGCCGGCGAGCCGTTCGTTGTGCGCCAGAAGATACCCGAGGAGGGCAGCACCACGTTCCACGACGAGATCTTCGGCGATATCACCGTTGAAAACTCGACACTTGACGATCAGGTGCTCATAAAGCGCGACGGACTGCCGACATATAACTTTGCAAACGTCATCGACGATCACCTCATGGGCATAACCCATGTCGTGCGCGGCTCGGAGTATCTTTCAAGCTCGCCGAAATACAATCTGCTGTACGAGGGCTTCGGCTGGGAGATCCCGGCCTATGTCCACTGCTCGCCGGTCATGCGCGATGCGCACAACAAGATGAGCAAGCGCCACGGCGACCCCTCGTATGAAGATCTTATCGCGCAGGGCTATCTCACCGACGCCGTTGTCAACTATGTTGCTCTTCTCGGCTGGAGCCCCGGCGGCGAGCGCGAGATATTCTCCATGCAGGAGCTTGCCGAGATATTCGATATAAATGGCATATCCAAGTCTCCTGCTATCTTCGATATCGAAAAGCTCAAGTATTTTAACGCAGAATACATCCGCGCTATGAGCCCCGAGGCCTTTGCAAAGGCTGCCGAGCCGTTTATCCGCAAGGCCGTCAAAAAGCCCGAGATAAGCGCCGCCGCCATCGCCGCGCTTTTGCAGCAGCGCACGGAGGTTCTCACCGACATTCCCGATAAGCTCGATTTCTTCGACGAGCTGCCCGAGTACGACACGGCGCTTTATATCCACAAAAAGAGCAAGACCGACGAGGCAGGTTCACTCGAGATGCTGCGTGCGATGCTGCCCGTTTTCGAGGGCATTTCCGACTGGTGCGACGAGAACATCCTCGCCGCCATGACCGGCACGGCCGAAAAGTGCGAGTGCAAAAATGCGAAGGTCATGTGGCCCGTGCGTATCGCCGCGGCCGGCAAGGCCGTAACGCCCGGCGGCGCAGTCGAGATCTGCCGCATCCTCGGCAAGGACGAGACCCTGCGCAGAATGCGCGTCGGCATCGAAAAGCTCGAAAAGAGCCTCGGATAAATGGATGACAGGATCATCGTCGTCGATGACGAGCGCGAGATCGCCGATCTTATCGGCCTGTACCTTGAAAATGACGGATACGAGGTGCATAAGTTCCTCAACGGAGCCGATGCGCTGAGCTTTGTCGAAAAATGCGAGCCTGCGCTCGCCGTTCTGGACGTTATGCTGCCGGATACCGACGGCTTTGCGCTTTTGCGCAAAATGCGCGAGAAGCACGATTTTCCGATAATCATGCTCACCGCGCGCGTCACGGATTCGGACAAGATTCTCGGCCTGACCATCGGTGCGGACGACTATATAACAAAGCCGTTTAACCCCCTTGAGGTCACCGCGCGCGTCAAGACCGTTCTGCGCCGCTGCCGCCGGGGAGCGGAGACCAACGACGAAATGGATATCCGCGGCCTTACGATAAACCGCGCTTCACGCCGCTGCTCGCTGTTCGGGCGCGAGCTTTCGCTCACGCCGACGGAGTTCGACATTCTGTGGTATCTGTGCGATAACGCCGGCAGAGTGGTCGCATCAGAGGAGCTGTTCGAAGCCGTGTGGAAGGAAAAATTCCTCACGAGCAGCAGCAACACCGTCATGGCGCACATCGGCCGCCTGCGCGAGAAGATGCACGAGCCGGCAAGAAAGCCGAAGTTTATAAAAACCGTTTGGGGTGTTGGGTATGAGATCGAAAACTAAAAGCACGCTCCGCACGACGCTCACCTACATCGGCATATTCATCTGCGGCGCGGTGCTCGTTGTTCTGCTGCTGAGCTTTTTTGACAACACGCTCAACGGCACGCTGCGCGAGTGGTTTTACCGGGGCTACATGACCAAATATTACGATCCCGAGATGGCAACGGATTACGTTCAGCCGGACTGGATCGCCATAAAGGGCCTTGCATTCAGGCTCGCGCTTGCGGTCTTTGCGTTCTGCGTAATTGTTATAGGCGTCGTTTCGCGGCTTCGCCTGAACGCCGAGCGCCGCCGAATAGGCAATGCGGTCGGGCAGTTCATGCTCAGCGACACGCCCGAGGCCGGCATTCCCAACGAGATCGCCGTTCCGCTGAGCGACGCAAAGTCAAAGCTCATGCTCGCGCAGACACTTCTGCGCGAGGAGACCGCGCGAAAAAACGACCTTGTGATGTACCTTGCGCACGACCTTAAAACGCCGCTTGCCTCCGTCATCGGATATCTCACGCTGCTGCGCGACGAGCAGCAGATAAGCCCCGAGCTGCGCGAGAAGTACCTCTCGATAACGCTCGACAAGGCCGAGCGGCTCGAGGATCTGATAAACGAATTTTTCGAGATCACGCGCTTTAATCTCTCGACCGTTACGCTCGATTACTCGAGCATAGACCTTGTGCGTCTGCTCGAGCAGCTAAGGTTTGAGTTCATGCCCATGCTCAAGGAAAAATCGCTCACCTGCACCCTCTGCGCGCCGGATGCGCTGCCTATAAGCTGCGACGCCGGCAAAATGCAGCGCGTTTTCGATAATCTCCTGCGCAATGCGGTGCTGTACAGCTATCCCGACACCGAGATCGTGATAAACGCGCAGCTCGACGGCGACAGCGTTTCCGTCAGCGTCGTTAACCGCGGAAACACCATCCCCGAGGAGAAGCTGCGGCGCATTTTCGAGCAGTTTTACAGGCTCGATTCCGCGCGCTCGTCCTCCGGCGGTGCCGGGCTGGGTCTTGCCATAGCGAGCAACATCGTCACCCTCCACGGTGGAAAGATCAACGCGCGCAGCGCCGACGAGACGGTTGAGTTCACCGTCACTCTGCCCGTAAGAAAATCGTAAGATATTCGGGCGAAAAGCTTCACGATTTTATAAGGACAAACGGATAAACAGCGCTCCTGTTTTTGCTACGATAGCAGCGAAAACAGGAGCGTTTTTTGACTCACAGGAGGATATTATGAAAAAGCTTATTTCCGTTTGTCTTTGCATCTGCATTTTTGCCGCGCAGCTTTCAGGCTGCTCGGACATGAGCTTTCCGGGATCGAGCGGCCCGACCGACGCAGAAAAGCTCGAAAAGATACGCACAAGCGACGAGTACCCGGAAATTTTAGTCGAAACGGCCGAGAAATGTCCGCAGACTCTGGACTATGTTTACAACTACCCGGAGCTGAAGGATAAGCGCTTTGACATCGACCTTTCTGCCGATGCGCAAAGCGGCACCGTACCGCTGTTTATCCAATGGGATGAGCGTTGGGGCTATGAGCCATACGGCAGCGGCTTTATCGGCACCTCCGGCTGCGGCCCGACCTGCCTGTCGATGGCGGCGGTGTATCTCACGAAAAACGCCGCGTACTCGCCGCTGTTCGTCGCGCGCCTTGCCGAGAAAAACGGCTACTGCGTGCCCGGAAACGGCAGCTCGTGGACGCTTATCAGCGAGGGCAGCGCTCTGCTCGGCCTTTCCGCAGCCGAGCTTCCGCTGTGGGAGCAGTCGATGAAAAACGCGCTGGACTCCGGCGCGGTCATTATCCTCGCGCTCGGCCCCGGCGACTTCACAAGCAGCGGACACTTCGTCGTTATCACCGGCTACGACAGCTGCGGCTTTACCGTCAACGATCCCAACAGCCCCGATAACAGCGCAAAGCACTGGACCTACGACCGCCTCTCCCCTCAAATCTCCAACCTCTGGATGATTTTAGAGGCGAATTGACGCAGCTACGGATACGGTTATTGCGGCAGCCCGGTGTCGAAGTTACTGACAAAACCGTGTGTGCCTCGCGCAACGTTAGTGCGGAGTTGTGTTTCGCGGCGCATCCCATTGTCTTCCCCTTGCGGAGCTTGAGGGGAAGATGCCGCTTGCGGCAGATGAGGTGTGAATAAATCCGCGCCGCAGGCGCTACATTGTTTCTATATGTATCGATTTTGCCGGAACTCAAATCTATAGCTGTAGGGAACGGATTTATCCGTTCCGTGTGCGATGGTTTAGCCGGCAGTTTCCGGTCGTGACACCGCAATAAATGTATCGGTACAATGTAAAAGCGCCTCTAAAAATGTTTTTGCCTAACGGCAAAGATCAAAATAACACCTCATCCGCCACCAAAGGTGACACCTTCCCCTCAAGCTACGCAGGGGAAGGCAAAAAGTGGGGCGGCCGTTGGCCGCCCCAATGAACAATGAATGATGAATAATTAATAGTGAATAATTGCCGATACAGTTGTTGCGCCAGTGCGACCGGAAACTGCTGACAAAACCGCCGCAAGCGGGCGAGCAATGATCGCCCCTACAAGCGACCGTTGGCCGCAGCGGAGAGCTAATAGCTGATAGTTAATAGTTATGGTGTGTGCTTTAATTCAACCCCTCGGCAGCAAAGCTGCCTGCTCTCCTTGCAGGTGAGCCAATGGGGCGCGGTGCAAAACTTTGCAGCGCACTACTGGGTTGCGAGGCAAATACGGTTTCCACCAATGTCTCGACACCGGGATACCAGAGATATATGTATCCGTAGCTGCGTCAATTCGCCTCTAAAAATCGCTGCTAAAAAATCGTTGAGGATGAGGAGATCACGTCGAGATCCTGGCCGCTGTACTGGCCTTTGTAGTTCCAATCGACGCTGACGGAAACGCTGCTGCCCTTTGCGACGGTCGTCGAATAGGTATAGATAAGCGTATCGGTCTGCGAGTTGGGCGAGTCAACGCTGAAAGCGCTCGTCATGCCGCCGGAGGTCGAGCCGGCACACGCGCCGGTGAACATCAGCATCACCAGCGCCATGCGGCAGAAGGTAGGCCACAGGGAGAAATCCACGGTGGCAAAGCCCGTGGTGGTGATGATGGAACCCACCTGGAACGCCGCTTGCCGCAGTGCCTCGCCAAAGCTGTTGTAGAGGCTGTAGATGTTGGCCGTGATGATGGCAATGGCGGCTGCAATGACCACAAAGTAGCCGCGCACCTCTTCGCTGGCGGCAGCCCGGCGGAACTTTCGCATCAGCAGCAGGAAGTAGGCGTTGAAGTTGACACCGAACAGGATCATGAACACGGTCACGACCCACTGGATGTAGGGGGAAAAGCTGCCAAAGCTGTCGTTGCGGAAGCCGAA
>ENA-ORSC01000741-ORSC01000741.1-human-gut-metagenome-genome-assembly--contig:-NODE-741-length-24886-cov-4.892836_pt1 | contig 24886 bp, 25 predicted proteins | sample MGYA00242178_ERZ509140 | MGnify/ENA primary metagenome ERZ509140 (study PRJEB26280, sample SAMEA2338681) | human gut metagenome | biome: human gut; feature: human-associated habitat; material: faeces... | reverse complement strand
ATCCATTATTTATTTAACTATAAATATAATTAAAATATAACATAGATTAAAAAATTTGTCAATACTTTGCAAAGAAAAAAATTATCGTTTCATAACTGGATGAAAAGCGAAAGCAACATTGTTATTTAAGAAGAATAACGGGTCTAAAAAATAGATTCCTTCGTCAAATCCTCGCAATGACGATTTTTTATAATATGAATAAATTTAAATATAGGAGGATAAGATGGTAAAACTTCCGATACTAAACATAAAAAATTGAAAAATGGAATAAGCCATTGATATTGAGCTTTAAATTTAAATCAATTTTATTTATCTATAGAATTTTTTAATAATTCAATTATATTCTTATAATCATTTTCTTCGGCAAAATCTAAAGCGGTTTTTCCATCGTTATTTTTAATATTAATATCCGCTCCGTTTTCTATAAGTAGTTTAACTGTTTCGTAATTGCCAGAAATTGTAGCTTCCATTAAAGCTGTGTAGCCGTTTTTATCTTGAGCGTTTATTTCAATTCCGCTATCTATAAGAAGTTTAATAATTGATAAATCCCATTTCAAAAAAGTCGAACCGTATATTAAAGCGTTAGCTCCTTGCAAATCTTTATCATTAACATTAGCGCCGTTTTCTATAAGTAATTTGCATATTTCGTAATTTATATAATCGTCTTCAGTCGAGGCGTTCATTAAAGCGGTAGTTCCTACATTATCTTTAGCGTTAATATCCGCTCCGTTTTCTATAAGTATTTTAACCGTTTCATAATAAAAACTTGAAGCTTCTATTAAAGCCGTTGAATTATCGTTATTTTTAGCGTTGATATTTGCTCCGTTTTCAATTAAAATTTTTACTACTTCGATATATCCGAATTTTGAAGCCAAAATTAAAGCCGTGTTATTTTCTTTATCTTTAGTTTCAATCAAACTTTTAATATTTACTTCTTTATCAATAATTGATTTTATCTTTTTAAAATCTCCGTCTTCGGCAGCTTTCAAAAATCGTTTTTCTTTAGGAGTTAATAAATCTTTTAATTTAAGAATTAAAAATATTAAAATTAAAATCGATAAAAATATTATTATTTTTAATTTTGTATAGCTTTCCATAAAATTTACTCCTAAACAGAAAATAATTAACTATTTATTATTATAAGTTATTATTTGATTTATGTTAATAGAATAAAATAAAAAATCATTAGAATTTAACTAATTAAAAAATTTTTAATCAATAAAACCATTCTAAAAAATTTCTTTAAATTCATAATTCGCTTTTTTTAGATTATCCAATACGATTTTTTTATGTTCCAAACCTTTAATTTCAAGAGCCATAGTTATAAGAACATCGCCGTATTCCAAAGTTGGAGTTCTATCGTAGCTTATTTGCACAATATTCGCACCAGCGTTTGCAAGTATGTCGCTTAAAGATTGCATGCTTCCAGGTTTGTCTATAAGGACGACTTCGATTTTCATTTTTCTATGAGATTTGAATAAACCTTTTTCAATTATCATATTGAGAGTCGTTACATCAATATTTCCTCCGCTTAAAACCGTTCCAACTTTCTTGCTTTCAGTAAGATTTATTTTATTATGCATAATAGCTGCAACCCCAGCAGCGCCAGCTCCTTCGACAAGTAATTTTTGAGATTCTAAAAGAAATAATATGGCGCTTGCAATTTCTTCGTCATCGACTTCTACTATATCGTCAACTCCGTTTAAGATACATTCAAATACTTCTTCGTTTACATCTCGAACCGCTATTCCGTCAGCAATAGTTCTAACTGATTTTGAATTTTGAATATTCTTCTGTTTAAAACTTTTTGTCATAGCGTTTGCACCCTTCGACTGAACACCTATTATTTTAGTTTTAGGACTTAAAGATTTGTATGCGCTTGCAATACCGCTTATTAAACCGCCTCCGCCTATCGGAATTACAACAATATCAAGTTCTTCTTCTTCAATCATTTCGAGAGCGATTGTTCCCTGCCCCGCTATCACATCGGTATCTGCAAAAGGATGAATGAAATTAAGATTCTGTTCTTTTGCGATTTTCAAAGCTTCTGCATAAGCTTCGTCATAATTGTTTCCCGCCAAAACCACTTCCGCTCCCATTTCTCTCGTTCCGCTCACTTTAAGTAATGGAGTCGATTCTGGCATAACTATAACCGCTCTAACTCCAAAATGCCTTGAACTGAACGCCACGCCTTGCGCATGGTTTCCAGCGGACGAACAGATTACGCCTCTATTTAAAATATTAGTTCCGTTTTTTTCGTCTTCTTGATTCAAACTTGATAATTTATTGAAAGCCCCTCTAATCTTAAAAGCTCCCGTAAGTTGTAAATTTTCTTTTTTTAGAAATACTTTAGCGTTTGCAATTTTACTTAAACGAGGAGCGAATGCAAGTCTGTTATAGGCTATTATTCCATTTAATTTTTCTCTTGCTTCTTTAATTTTTTCTATATTTATAAGTTTCATTTTTGCCCTCATATTTTTTATTTAATTTCTATTTTTTATTAATTTTTTATTATAAAAAAGGTTATTTATTATAAATCATTTTTTAATAAATGAAAATATTTTATTTGCAATTATTAGAATATAAAATAATATTAAGAAAATTAAAATATGCTTGACAAATTTTTTAATATAATATATATTACTGTTAATAGTATTACTAATTAAGATAATGGAGAATTAAAATGACAAATAGTAATAATGGATTCTTTGGGAAATTTGGCGGAAGATTTGTTCCTGAAGAAATAGAAAAAATCTTAATCGAATTAGAAAAAGCATTTTCGCATTATATCAACGATAAAGATTTTTTAAATGAATTAAACGAATTGAGAGACGATTTTATAGGCAGACCGACTCCTTTAATGTTTGCAAAAAATCTATCCGAAAAAATTGGCGGAGCTAAAATTTATGTCAAATTGGAAGGCTTGGCTCATACGGGCGCTCATAAAATCAATAACGCGATAGGACAGGCTTTACTCGCTAAAAAAATGGGCAAGAAAAAAGTAATTGCCGAAACGGGAGCGGGACAGCATGGACTCGCAACGGCTTCGGCATGCGCAAAATTGGGACTCGAATGTTCTATTTATATGGGAGAAATCGATGTTAAAAGACAACAACCGAATGTAGCTTCTATGGAATTATACGGAGCTAAAGTCGTGCCTGTAAAAATTGGCGGTAGAGGATTAAAAGATGCAGTAGATATGGCGCTTCAAGATTGGATTAAAGATTTGAGCGACACTCATTATTTGCTTGGAAGCGCGGTAGGACCTAGTCCTTATCCCGATATTGTGAGAACATTTCAATCGGTAATTGGCAGAGAATTAGAAAAACAAATTAAAGAAAAAAATTTAAATGTTAAAGCTTTGATTGCATGCGTTGGCGGAGGCTCTAACGCGATAGGATTTTTTGAGACTTTTATAGAAAAACAGAATCCTAAACTTATAGCGGTTGAAGGCGGAGGAATAAGTATGAATCTTGGAGAAAATGCGGTTAGAATGAAAAATCCTTACGCTAAAGATTTTACAGCTCAAGGTTATAGAAGTAAATTTATATTAAAAGAAAATGAAGAGATAGCGGAAACTATGTCAATATCTGCGGGCTTGGATTATCCTGGAGTTGGACCTCAACTTGCATATTTGGGAGAAAGCGGAAGAATAGAGTTTACTTATGCAACCGATAAAGAAACCGTTAATGCCGTTAAAGAGTTCGCTAAAAACGAAGGCGTTATATTCGCGTTAGAAAGCGCTCATGCGGGAGCAAAAGCTATAGAATATGCAAAAAATTATAATAAAGACGATGTTATTATAGTTAATATGTCGGGCAGAGGAGATAAAGATATTTTTATAACCTCGCCAATATTTCGCCCAAACGAATGGAAAAACTTTTTGAAAAGCGAATTGGATAGATTGGAGAAAAATGTAGATATTCATAAATTCTAATATTTTAATACAATTATAATAGGCTTTGTTTATTAATAATTTATTTAATGATTTTAAATTTATAAATAAAGCCTATTATTTATTTTGAAGTAAAGTAAAATTTATTTTTTACTACCGATAATAAATAACGAATAATTTTACGCACTTTTTATAAAAAGCATCTATTAATTAAAGTCAAATTTTAAATGAAATAGAATTTTATTAATTTTCTATTATTTTTTATAATCATACAAAAATCTAATCAATTTATATTATTGACTTATATGTAAATTCACATTATTCTATTTGTCTAAAAAATAATTTAAGGAAAAATAATTTGAAATTGCCTTTAAGTATCGAAGAAATTAACGATATCGTAGAAAAAAATTATAATAATAAATACGATAAAATTACCGCGTTTATAAAAGATTCTGAAATTTCAAATGTTTTTATAAAAAATAAAAGCGTCAAAGTTTCTCCAAAAGTTATAAGATATATTATTGGAGAATATTTAAACTTAAAAGAAATTTTGAGATTGGATAATGTCGATAATATAGGCTATTCTTTATATAACAATTCTTTTAGAGAAGCGCTTGAAAAAATTTATATTGCAAGCAAAAAAGACAATAAAACTAAAAATATACTTTATCCTTATTGCATATTCGCATCTAACGAGCAGATTAATAATTTGTATAAAGAAGCTAAAGAAATTGCAAGCTCAAGGTCTAAATATGCGTCATTTATGTTCGAGGCTATAGCTTTAAACGGAACGAAAACGGCTTTAAATTTGGTTTACGAAGCTTCAAAAAAATTAAAACAAAAAACTGTTAGATTTACTTGCAAGGCTATTTTGAATTTAATTGCAAAAGAAATTGGAATTAATGTAGAAGTTTTTGCAGATAAAATAATTCCAGATTTTGATTTTGATAAAGATGGAATAAGAATAGTTGAAGCAGAAAATAAAAAATTCAAAATAACTTTAAAAAATGATTTTAGCATTTCAATATTTGACGAAGAAAAAAATAAAGAGTTTAAAAATTTTCCTAAAGATTTTCCCGAAAATGATAAAAAAGAACTTTCAAAATTAAAGAGCGAAATTAACAGAGTTTTAAAAATACAAACGGAAAGATTGCAATATGTTTTTTTGGACGGTAGAAAATGGAGTTTTGAAGATTGGAAAGAAATATTTTTTAATAATCCTTTAATGAAAGATTTTGCAATAAAACTTATATGGGGGGTTTACGATAAAAAAAATAAATTATTAAAAACTTTTAGATATATGGAAGACGGTTCTTTTAATAACGAAAACGACGAAGAGATAAAATTAGAAGATAAAAAATTAAAAGATAAAATTTTAATCGGACTAATAAGCCCAATAGAGATAAATAAAAAAATTATAGAAAAATGGCAAATACAATTAAACGATTACGAGATAGTTCAACCTTTTAATCAACTTTCTACAAAAACAAAAAAAGAATTAATAAAAAAAATTCCTTCAGTTGTCACAGCCCGAACGATTAGAGGATTGGCTTCAAAATTATGTTTAGAAACGGAATACGGAGATGGCGGATTTATATACGGTTATTATTTATTCGACACTTATAACGAGGCTTATTTAGAAATTATAACTTCGGGCATTTTTTACGGTGCTTATAATGACGAAGAAATTAACATAAAAATAAACTTCAGAAATGCGGATGAAAGATTTGAATATGGCGCTTATTTAATACTCTCTAATTATTTGAAATGATATATTAAATAAATGTAATAAAATTAGTATCGTTGTATGATATCTATTATATGTTATAATATATAAAATAAATTAGGTTAAATAGATTTTATGAAGAAAATAATTAATAAAAATAAGAAAAATAAAAAATCATCAAAAGCATCAAGAAATCTTCCGTTTGCAAGAATGCTTTTTATAGATAAAGAAATTGCAAAAGGCGATTATCCTTCCGCTCCTTTTCTTGCAAAGAAATACGGCGGCGTGAGTTTAATAACAATAAAAAGAGATATAGATTATATGAGGAATATGCTTCAAGCTCCGATTGAATATAACAAAACAAAGAAAGGTTATTTTTATTTGGATAAAATTTTTAGGCTTCCTCTTTTGTTTATAAACGAAGAAGAAGTTTTTTCAGGTTATGTCGCTATGAAACTTCTTTCTCAATATAAGGGAACTCCTATATATAGACATGTAAAAAATATTTTTGATTATTTTAATAATATAGTAATAAAGATAGACAAAAATAGTTTTGAAAAAAGAATAATTTTTATCGAAGAATATTCTCCCGATTTTTCTGAAAAGATTTGGAATATTTTAATTAAAGCTATAAAAGAAAATCGTTATATAGAATTTTCTTATAAAGGCGCTTGGCGAAAAAGCGAAGGACATGGTTATTATATCGCTCCTTATCAAATTGTTTCAAAAGCGGGAATTTGGTATTTCGCAGGATATTCAAAAAGGCAGGATGCGATTAGTTTATATTGTCTTCATAGAGTAACCTCTATTAAACTTACCGATGAAACTTTTAAGCCTCCTAAAAATTTTAAATATACTAACGAAGATTATGATTCTTTCGGAGTATTTATAAACAAAGATATAAAGAAATGCAAAATAAGATTTTTTAACGAGTCTGTAGTATATGTTTCAGAGCGTAAATTTTCAAACGACCAGGTAATCGAAAAAAGAGAAGACGGTTCTATTATAATAACTTTTTCAAGCGGACAAATTTACGAGGTTTTAAGATTTGTTTTATCACAAGGTTGCAATGCAATTCCTTTAGAGCCAGACGAATTGGTTTGCGAGTGGAAAAAGAATATAGAGATTATGTATAAAAATATAGATAATTGATTTTTTATAATATATTATAATATAAAGTTATAAATAGAAAATAAATGAATTAAAAAATACTTGGGATTTTTTGATAATATCACAAAATAAATTATAGATAATACCGTTAAATATTTATTTCAAATTTATTGACAGCGAAATGCTTAAAGATTATGACAAATATATTAAAAATAATAATTTTGAAGAGAATTACGATTTCAATATTTTTAAACTAATATCTGATAAATTCTATAGAGAAAATTTTTATTTGTATATAATCGCTCAATTACTTAAAAGCAAAATTATATTAAAAATTTTTTTAGAGTTTATCGAAGTTGTAAATGTTCTAATAGAAAATAGTTTTCAGTCTGTTCATAATTTTGTTGATAATAATTATACCATTTAATATGGGGGATGGAATATTGATTTGAGAAGGCAAAAGCAACAAAGATTGGAATTATTCAGCACCGTATGGAGTGAACATAGTTTTGTCAAGAATGTATGCAAAGAACATGATAGAAATGAAAGACATTTATTCAAGCAGCGTTTGCGAATATACTTTAGACGAAGCTCCGCAGACTTATAAGGATTCAAAAAAGGTGGAGGAATCAATAGAAACTACGACTAATATAGTTTGTAGTTAATTAATATTGACTATTATAAGTTTTTAATATATTCTTAAAATGAAAACCTTATTTTAAAAAGGATTTAAGACATAGTCTTTAAAATATTTTATGAATAAAAAAAATAAATTGCCAGAAATTAACGAAGAAAATGAAAAAGAATATTGGGAGGAATATCAAAAAACTTTATCGCCTCAAATAAGAGAAGCTATCGTTAAAAAATATGCTGGTTTGGTAAGATACGCCGCTAATAGAATAAAAATTAGTTTCAAAAATACAAGAGATATAGAATTTTGCGATTTGGAAGGATACGGTTCTATCGGACTTTTAGAGGCTATAGAAAGATATAATCCGAGTAAAAATATAAAATTTAAATCGTTCGCTCTTTGGAGAATACATGGCTCTATAATAGACGCTCTTAGAGATTTAGATATTTTGCCGCGTTCTATTCGTCAAAAATTAAAGAAAATAGATAAAGCGAGAGAAATACTTGAAAGCAGAATAAAAGGAGATGTTAAGCCTGAAGAAATAGCGAATATGATGGGAATTCCTATAGAAGAATATAACGAGCTTATGAGATATAATATAGATTTTGCCGTTACTTCTTTAAGCGAAATTTGGTATCTTGGAGACGATTCGGATGAATTATCTATTATAGACACTTTAAAATCAAGCGATAGAACAAATCCCGAATATATGGCTGAAAGACAAGCCGTTCAAAAAGAAATAGTAAAAGCGATAAAAAAGCTTCCCGCAAAAGAACAGGAAATATTAATATTATATTATTATGAAAGACTTACTTTAAAAGAAATAGGAAAAGTATTGGAAATATCGGAAAGCAGAGTATCGCAAATCCACACTAAAGCAATACAAGATTTAAGATATAGTCTTTCTGAAATAAAAAAATCTTTATTATAAATATTTATTAAACTATTATATTTTTAATTGTAAAAAAATTATAACTCATCTTCTGATATATTACTTAATTTCAATAACTTATTTAAAAGTCCGATTTTCAAATCATTATTTTTATGAACGGGAACGGATATTCTTAAATCGCTTACAAATTTCACATATATAATGGCTGCCATTAATTCTTGCAAGTTTCCAACCATTGCGCTCTAATATCTTGCAGAATTTTTTACCGCTTATTGATTTCATAAAACTACTTCAATAGTTTTTACTATATTTTTTTTAGAATATTTTTCTATATCTACGGATAAACATCCTTCTATCGCTTCTTTAATATTATTTTCCAATTCTTCCATAGTTTCGCCTTGAGAAAAACAACCTTTAATACTTGGAACTTCCACCCAAAGTCCGTCTTTATCTTCATGAACTATAACCTTAAATACCATAATAAAACCTCATATTATAAAATTACATTATAATAAATTAAAAATCAAGCTATTATTAATAATCTTAATATATTATTCATTTAAACTATACAACCTACGACATCTGAAATTGACAACTTTAAGTTAGTCGGACTTATAACCAAAGAAACCTATCAATTAAACTCTCAATTCTATTTTCAACTTCTTTATCTACTCTCACAATAGAATTTTTTTATTAAATCCTCAATCTCCGCCGCGATAAACTTTTCGCCTTTAACAAAATCATCAAACTTTCCTTCCTTAAATATTTTATCTATATTAATTTTAAGTCCGCCTCTTATATTTTTATCATAATCGCATATATATTTAATATCTTTAATATTGAATTTATATAAAAAACGCATTAAAAAACAATCAAGCAAATCAATATTCGCTTTTATTTTAGAACTTTAAAATATATTTATTTACTCTTATCAATAATCTTAATTTCAGATTTTGATAAATCATATAGCTCGTAAACTAAATTATTAATTTCAATTTCTAATTTAGAGGTATTCGCGTTAAAATTTTTTTCTTTCGCCTTTATTATCCTATCGACTAATCTAATAATTCTATCGGTTATTTTTTTATTTTTAGAATTTATTTTAGGAATTGGTAATTGTTTTAAATACGGTATATCATATCTTACATAACCGCATGCCAAATGAGTCGCTCCAAAATAATATTTATACCAAAAATCGGCTAACTTTGAATTTAATATTCCAAGAATATAATATGGATTTTCTTTTAAATCTACAATTAAAGTCGACTTGCCCATATAAAATTTATTTTTATCAAAACTTGCTTGAATATTTTTCGTCATTCTTGCTATAACGATTTTAGGCTTTTTAAAATCTTTTTGTATGTTTTGCGAATAAATTTCAGTCGGTATATATTCTTTTTGCCAAACAATGCAATATCTTTTTATATCTGCTGTTTGTATTATAGGATTATATTCTTTACGCTTTGATTTATTTAACTTTTTAAAATCGCTTAATAAAATTTTCTTTTTACCATAACCGCTTTGAGAAGTTCCCCATTTTAAAAGCCCAATTTCTCCTAATTTTCTACAGTCTACTTTTTGAAAATTTATTTTATGTTTTGATATATTAATTAATAATTGTTCGTTTTTAGAATAAGTTTCTATATTATGACTATGTTTAAAATTATCATTTTTCCATAATACTATTTTTATAGAACCTTGTTTTTTATTTTTTTTAAATTCGTATATAGTCGGATATGTAGAAGCGGAAGCAAAAACTTTAATATAAGAACAATCGACTATATAATTAATACATCCTTTTTCTAATAATAATTTTCTTGTCCCGTAAGCAAAATCGGATTGCAACATCGCTATAGGATTAATAAATGTTAATATTCCGTTGTTATTTGCAACCTCAATTCCTTTTTCTATAAAATAGCAAAAAATATTGGGACGATTAGAATTTTCATTTACCGCATAATTTTTTGTTTTATTAATCGTATTTTCGTCTATCTCTCTATAATCAATATAAGGTGGATTTCCTATAACCAAATCAAATCCTATAAAATCTCCGTTTTCGTTTAATACTTCAGGAAATTCAAGTCGCCATTCAAAAGCGTTTTTATATTCTTTACCGCTTAAAACCGAATCCAATTTTTTTCTTAATATCTGTATTCTGCCATAAGATGCAAAAGCTTCCTCTTTTTCGTTTTCGTTTAATTCTTCAATTTCTAATAAATTTTTTGTATAGGTTAATCCGCTCAATAAATTTTTATCATCGATTAAATACATTCCGTATTTGTCTATATGCGCTTGAATTTCTTTTTCAAGACTGTTTATAGTTTTCGGAGCTTTCAAATTAAGAGTTAAATTTTCTTTTATCTCGTTAATTTTTATTTCAATCTCTCTTTTAGAATGTTTTGAATTTTCGCCGTCCGCATTTTTATATTTACCAACAAGGCATTTATAATCTTTAATTAATTTGTCTATCTTTGGAATATTCTTTAAAGAATCTTTCAAATCAAATCTTGAAATTATAGAATTTCCGCATTTAATATTTATATCGATATTCGGCAAAGTTTCCAAATATTTATTTTCTATATCTCTATAATAACTATATTTTAATAATTCTATCCAAAGGCGAAGTTTTGTAATCTCGCAAGAATTAGGATTAATATCAACGCCGAATAAATTATTTTCTATAATTTCTTTTTTAGCGAAAAATATCGTCCGCTGTATTTTATGAAAGTCGACATTTTCATGTTTCGGACGCTTATAATTATGAATATTGTTTTCAGAATCTCTTATAACTATTTCATCGTTTTTAAGTTCTAATTTAATATCTTTTAATCTTCTGTCGTCTTCGTCTATAAGCAAACCTAAATTATATTTTATTAATAATAATTCGTTTAATGCGGAAACTAAAAAATGCCCGCTTCCAACCGCAGGGTCGCATATTCTAATTTCATTAAAAATTCTGTTCGCTTCTTTAATATCGTCTATCGCGTTATAAAGTTCATTTATATTTTTAGCCTTATATCCTTCTTCATTAAATTTATTTAAGACTATTTTTTGTATGCTTGTCGCGCTTATATAATTTGTAATAAAACTTGGAGTATAAAAACTTCCGTCTTTATAACCGTTAAACTTTTCAAATATTAATCCCAAAACTGCAGAGTTAATAAGTTTATCGTAATTTGTTTTAATATTATTTTGTAAATCTTGCGATGTTGTCGTAAAATCATAAGCATGCAAAAATGCAAATAAATATTCAAGAAGCGGAATCTCTTCCGATTTATTATTTTTCAAATATTTATTATTAAAATTTTTATCTCTTTTCAAAATAGAATGTTGATAAATTTTCAAATTATTTGATTGCAAAAATTGAATTTCTTTTCCCTCTCTTTCCAATTCCTTTTTCTCAAAAAGACTCGAATTAAGATAAGGAATAATTTCCAATTTTTTAGATATATTTTCTCTTTCGTTTTCTTTCTTTGCCAAAACTTCAAAAAATAAAATATTCAAATTATTAAAGTCGGGCAAATATTCCAAATCTAAAAACGGCTTTTCAATATGCTCAAAACTTAAAAGCATTGATTCTAAAAGCCTTAAAAATAAAATTCTATTATTCCAAGTTATTAGCAAAGAAAAAATTTCTTCAAAATTATTATCTTTATCAAGTTTGAAAGTTTTTGAAATAGAATCGTAAAAAGTATTTTTAATATCGCTATATTCAATTTTTCCGTTTTCTTTGTTTTCTTTAAGTCCCAAAATATATAAAAGCTCATTATAAAATTCAACATTAAGAGTATTTGCGTCAATATATGTATTTCGCTTTAATAAAACTTGAGGAGATAGCAAACTATATAATAAACTTAATTTGTCAAATTCATTATTCAAAATATTTTTAAAATCAACGCATAAATAATAAATTTCATTTTCAATTTTTGGAAGAATATTTTTTATTTCTTCGTAAAATTTTGTCGTGCTACTATCCGTTCCTCCGTTTTCTTCGCAATTCTTAAACGCTTTAATAATATCTTTATTTTTAGAAAAATTATTCAAATAATCTTTAGCGTTAATTATATAAAAAATTTCCGCAGTCGCCAAAATTATAAAAGTTATATTATTATTTCCAGTTCTTATCTCTCTTAAAAAATATAAAATCGATTCGTAAAACGCCTTGGATTCTAAATTATTGGAATTCTCTTTTACAAACTCCGATTTATTAATAACGCTTTTAGATTCAAAAATTACTCGAACTTGATTATCTTCATAAATTGCCAAATCTATTTTATTTTTAACATTGCAATCGTATTCAAAAACTTCATTTAGAAATTTGCCTATTTCATTTTTCTGATATTCTTCCGAATCTTCTTTATTTATATTTTCTAATAACTTTTTTAATTCTCTTGAAAAATTTAAAATAATTTGTTCGTTCGGCATTGAAACCTGAAAATTAGATAAAAATTTATTAAGCGAAATTTCTTTATACTTCATTTTAACTCCCAAATTTTATATATACATTTTATAAAAATTCTTATATTATGCAATATTATTAATATTGACTATTATAAGTTTTTAATATATATTTAATAAATTATTAAAATTATTTTATAAATTACGGAGGAAATTATGGCAAGAGTATGCGAAATATGCGGAAAAGGAAAACAAAACGGAAATAGCGTAAGCCATTCTAATATAAAAACCAAACGCTCTTTTAACGCCAATTTGCAAAATATAAGAATAGAAGTTAACGGAACGGTAAGAAAAGCTTTAGTATGCGCGAAATGTATAAAGGGAAATAAAATAGTAAAAGCCAAATAATGAATATCGATATAGGCAAATTTGCAGGTTTTTGCGATGGCGTAAAATATGCGGTTGAAAATACTTTCTCTCAAGCGGCTAAAAGCGAAGATAAAATATTTGTAGATGGACATTTAATACATAATCCTCAAACTTTGGATATGCTTGAAAATAGCGGAGTTCATACTTATGAAGACAAAGAGGATATGTCTATATTAAATGGAAAAACCGTTATAATAAGAGCGCATGGAGTATCGCCAAGCAGAAGAGAAGCGCTTTTAAAATATGCAAAAAAATTAGTTAATCTTACTTGCAAATATGTTGCAAAAACTCAAGGTTTGGTAAAAAAATATAGTTTATTAGGCTATAGAATAATCGTTATTGGAAATCCTAACCATCCTGAAATTATAGGAGTATGCGGATTTGCTGACGATGTTTTTGTGATTTATAAAGACGCCGATTTAGATAATCTTCCTAATAACGAAAAAAAAACTTTAATAGTAGCTCAAACAACATTACAAAAAGATATTTTTTATAACTTCGTTTCAAAAATAAAAGAAAAATATAAAAACTCCGAAATAATAATTAAAGACACAATATGCGAAGCCACCGAACAGAGACAAAATGAAATATTGGATATCGCTAAAAGAAACGATGTAGTTTTAGTTATTGGCGGTTCTGAAAGCAGTAATACAAAAAATTTATATAAAATCGCTTCGGAAATAAAACCTTCTTTTTATGTAGAATATAAAGAAGATTTAAATAATTTAGATTTATCAAGCTATAAAAATATTGGAATAATGGCGGGCGCTTCGACTCCCGATTGGCTTATAGAAGAAGTCGCTCAAACTATTAAAGATAAATACGCGAGCAATGTATCAAAATTTTTTTCAAAGATATTCGATTTTCTAAATTACGGATATATATTTTTTTCGATTGGCGCGTTTTTAATGTCTTATGCGATTTACGATATTTTATCTCAAACATTTCAATATCAAATAGGAATTATAACCGCTTCTTATTATTTATATACGAGTTTAAGCAATGGTTATAGCAATTATGCAATTCGTATAAGCGATAAAAAAAGATTCGCTTTTTACAATAAATATAAATTATTTTTTATGTTTATTATTTTTATAAGTTGCGCGAGTATGTTTTATTTTTCTTATAAAATGAGCGTTGGAATTTTAATGCTTACGATATTGTCAAGTTTGCTTGGAATCGGATATAATATGAGTTTTAAAAATAAATCGAAATTCGATAATTCTTTATTCTTTAAACTATTTAAAAAACTTATTCCGTTTAAGGCGATAGTAATATCCGTTGCCGTTACGATACTTTTAAATGGTTCTATATTTATTCTTAACAGAAATATAATTAAAGAAAAATTTTTTGCCTATTTATTTTCCGCAAGCATAGTTTTTATTTTTATGTTTATAAGACAAGCTTTAATAGAAATAAAATTTTCTCAAAGCGATAAAATAGCGGGAGCTGTGACTTTAACCGCGTATATCGAGCCTAAAAAATTAGCCATTTTGACGGGAATTTTGCCGATTGTTCCTATATTATTTATGTTTATTGGAATAATCATGCATCAATTTTCGCTTTCAAATAATATAAAATATCTTATTCCGATTGTTTATTCAAGCATAGTTTCTTTTATAGCAATGAGAAGAAATGCAATAACGATAAGCAGACATTTATTTTCTTTTTTAATCGATTCGCCGTTATACATATTATTTTTAGCGGCATTAATTTAATTTAACGCCGCTAAAATAATATAATTTAATCTTTTCTTCTAAATAGAGATGAAGACGAGCCTGCCAAATGAGTTCTTTTCAAATCAATAAGTTCAAATATTGTAGCGGAAGATAGAGACTCTCTTAAAGCCTTCGGAGATTTCAATAATCTTATTATCTCTTCGTTTACCATCCACTCTTCATCGTATATATTGCTTATAGAATCTCTTGGAGCGTATATCATATTGCTTCTGGCTAATACTATAAATCTGTTATTTTCGTCATAATAACCTAATTCGCCTATAAAATAAGCGTGAGGCATAGCTAAATTAATATACCTATCTCCGTAAATGGCATTAACATCCAATTCTCTATGTATTTCTCCGTTAGTAATATCATAACCAAATACATGAAATATTCTAACGGATATTCTACGACTATTCAAAGAATGATAAGAGATGTCGTAATCCGAAATATCCCAATAAAAGAAACACCATTCCGGATCACGCATCATTAAAGTTAATCTCGTTTCATTATATCTATTCGGCAATTCTCTAACTATATCGACTTCATCGGGAATATATTTGTGTTGAATCTCTATAATCTCTTCATACTCTTTAGAAGATGGTTTTTTAATGGCGGCTTTTTTAATAGCCGTTTTTTTAACGGGAGTAATTTTTTTAACGCTCGCTTTTTTCGGCGCTACCGCCTTTTTAGTAGTTGTCGTTTTTTTGGCGGTATCTTTTTCAGAAACCGTTTTTTTTACGACACTTTTTTTAATAACCGTCTCTTTTTTCGGAGCCGTTTTTTTACCTGTTGTAGACATAAATCTTCTCCATTACTTAATTTTTATAGCTTACTTTTAATTTGTGGTTTTTTTAGTCGTCGTTTTTTTAGCCGTTGTCTTTTTTACCGTAGTTTTTTTAGCCGTTGTCTTTTTAGCGGCAGTTTTTTTTGCTGCAGGTTTTTTAGCTGTTGTCTTTTTAGCGGCAGGTTTCTTGGCTGCAGTTTTTTTAGTTGTAGTTTTTTTAGTAGTTGTTGTAGACATAATCTTCTCCATATGTTTAATTTTTATTCTATAATTATAATTATAAATACATTTTTGTCAATAACTAATATTAAAATTTTTTTAATTTTTTTATCTTTAATTTTATTCAAATTTTATTACGATAATAAAAACACAAGGTTTTGATTTGTATAAATTAATTTGAATTTAATTATTTTATTTATTATTTTTTTGTTTATGATTTACGGAGGCAAAATGAAAAGAAATTTAATTATTTTATTTTTTAATTCGATTTTATTTTTTAATTTATTATATTCTCAAGAAAGTTTAAATATTCCTGTAGCGCCAAGCGATGACCAACAATTAGATAACGCCGTAGGTTTTTCAAGAACTTTAAACTCTTTTAATAAAAGCGCAAACTCTTATGCAAAATTAAAAGCGTATATTAATCTTTTAGATTCAAAAGGAATGAAAGCCTTAAAAAAACATCCTTCATATTCAAGTCTTGGAGATATTTATATGTATGGAGCTATGTATCTTGAAAAAGAATATAAAGAAAATAAAATAATAGAATTATATAAAAAGGCTTTGGAATTAAGAGCAGAACCTAATTCAAATTATTCGCTTGCAATAATCTATAAAAACAGATACGACATAGCGGTTAAAAAGAAAGACGCCGTTAAAGAAGTAGAATACGGAAAAATGGTTTACGAATATTTAAATAAGTATGTTATTCTATCGGGAAACAAAAGCGCAAAATATAAAAAAATACTTAATTATTTTAGTTCTTATAAATAATTATTTTTTTGAGAATTTTATTTTATTTATGGAAGTGATTAATCTTTTAAAAGAGTTTACAAAAGAAGCGATTAAAACAAACGATATTGACGCCATAGTTTTATCAGGTTCTAAAACAAGTTTAATAAACGATGAAATGTCCGATTACGATGTTTATATTTATTCCAAAGAAAAAGTAGATATTGAAACGAGAAAAAATTTTATCGAAAAATACTCTTCATATTACGAACTTGGAAACGATTATTTTGAATACGGAGACGAATTAATTATAGAAAATATATGTTTTGATTTTATGTATAGAGATTTGTCTTTTGTAGAAAACGAAATAAATTATATTTGGAAAAATTGCAATTCAAAAATAGGATACACTACGGCTTTTTTGTATAATATAAAAAATTCTAAAATAATTTACGATAAAGATTTTAAATTTAAAAGTTTGCAAGAAGAATTAAATAAAGAATATCCGAATAAACTTAAAGAAAATATAATAAATAAAAATTTAGCCGTTATGAAAGATAAAAAATGCGCTTCGTTTTTTGAGCAATTAGAAAAAGCGATTAAAAGAAAAGATATCATAAGCGTTAATCATAGAATTACGGCGATATTGTCGTCATACTTCGATATTTTATTTGCATTAAATAAGGAACTTCATCCAGGCGAAAAGAAGTTAATTAAATACGCTCATAAATTATGCAAGTCGCTTCCTGAAAATTTTGATAACGATATTGAAAATATAATTAATAGAAAATTAAACAAAAATATTTTAGATAATGTCGATAAATTAATTGAAAATCTTAAAAAAATTATATAAAATGCGTAATTGAAAATTTTTATAAATAACATTATAATAAATCTATTCGATTAAATTAATATTTTATGCGTTAAATTTTTATGGAATATATAATATCCACGACTATTTATTTGCTTAAAGGAACTTATACGACTTTAAGCCTTTATTTTGTAACGGCTTTATTTTCAATGCCTTTATCTATGCTTTTTGCCGCTTTGCAATTTAGCGCTCCAAAATTTATAAGATATATTTTTGATATATACGCTTGGATATTTAGAGGAACTCCTTTAATATTGCAATTAATATTTTTTTATTATGGAATTCCTTTAATGACAAATAATTTTATAGCTTTTCCAGCTTTTACTTCGGCGGCTATAACTTTTATTTTAAATTATTCCGCTTATCTTATGGAAATATTCAGAGCGGGAATTGAAAGTATAGAAAAAGGACAATATGAAGCGGCTTATGTTCTTAATTTAAATCATAGACAAATTATGACGAGAATAATTTTGCCTCAAGCTGTTAGAAGAGTTTTGCCTCCTTTGTCAAACGAAGCTATAAATTTAGTTAAAGATACGGCGCTTGTTATAGTTTTAGGAATTGGCGATTTAATGCTTCATGCAAGAGAGATATTAACGAGAGATTTTAAATTATTGCCTTTCGTTATAGCTGGAATAATATATTTAATATTCACTTCGGTTTTAGTTCTTATATTCAGACGATTGGAGAGAAAATATGTTATCAGAAATTAATTTAAAAGTAGTAAACTTAAAAAAGAATTATAAAAATATTTCCGCATTAAACGGCGTTTCTTTCGATGTTCATAAAGGCGATATACTTTCGATTATAGGACCTTCTGGCGCTGGCAAAAGTTCTCTACTTAGAAATATTATACAAATTGAAAGTCCCGATTACGGCGAAGTTTATATAGACGGGGAGATATTATTTTCAAAAACTAAAGAAGATAAAAAAAATAATTTATCGCATTCCGATATGATGAAACGAAAAGAAAAAATGGGAATGATATTTCAACATTTTAATTTATTTCCGCATAAAACGGCGCTTGAAAATATTATAGAAGCTCCGATTATAGCAAAAAAAATTAATAGAGAAGAAGCGATTGAAGAAGCTTTAAAACTTTTAGATAGAGTCGGACTTAAAGATAAAAGCGAAAGTTATCCTAATGAATTATCGGGAGGACAAAAACAGAGAGTAGCCATTGCGAGAGCGCTTGCTATGAAACCCGAAATACTTTTATGCGATGAGCCAACTTCCGCTTTGGACCCTGAACTTATAGGCGAAGTTTTATCGGTTTTGAAAGAACTTGCCTTTGAAAAAATGACTATGATAGTAGTAAGCCATGAAATTAGTTTTGTTCGGGAGCTTTCTACAAATATAGCTTTTATGGATTATGGCAAAATCATTGCAATGGATAATTCGGAAGATTTTTTTAATAATCAGAAAAATGAAAGAATAATTGATTTTCTTAATAAGATTTTTCATAAATAATTATTATATAAAATGCAAATTATTAACATAATATAACATAAGAATTTTTATAAAATGTTATATATAAAATTTTGGCATTGATAATATTAAAAAAATTAAAGTTTATAAAGTAGAAATATAGAAACAAATATTTTATAAATCAATATTTTATCGCTATAAAATTTTAGAAAATATAAAAAATCATAAGGCATATATAATAAATATACATGCCTTATTTTATTAGTTTAGGATGAAAAAAATAATAAAATCTATTCTTTATAAGCGTAAACAAATTTATGCATAGCCAAAGCGTCATAATAAACATCTTTCAATTTAGGCGAAACTAATAACGGCTCTGTATAAAAATAAATCGGAACTATAGCGAAACTATTTACAAGCAATTCTTCAGCCTTATGCATCGCATCCATTCTAACTTTTTGATTTCCCGTAGTCAATGCCGTTTGAATATAAGCGTCATATTGAGCGTTGCTATAAGAACTATAATTGTTTGGAGAATGGCTCGTATATAAAGACAAGAAATTTATTGGGTCGTTAAAGTCTGCAAACCATCCGCCTCTTGCCATTGTAATATTTTTATCGTATCTCGTTTGCAAAAATACCGCCCATTCTTCTTGAATTATTTTTGTGTCTATTCCTAAATTTTCTTTCCACATTTGCTGAACGGCTTCAAATATAGATATATGAAATCCAGGGTCCGCTTTAAACTCAAAAACAGGAAAATTCTTACCGTTTGGATAGCCCGCTTCCGCCATTAATCTTTTAGCTTCTTCAATATTATTTTGATAATTTTCAGGGCTTATGTCGAAAAATCCGCCTCCATTTTCTCTAAAACTTTCTTTAATATCCGCATCTCTTATTCCAAAAGGAACAAAAGCGTTAGCGGGAGTTTCGCCTCCTTTCATAACTTGCTCGACTATATAATTTCTATCTATAGCCAAAGCAAGCGCTTTACGAATTCTAATATCTTTTAACACTTCGTTTGTTACATTAAAACAATAAAAATAAGATGCAAGCATAGGTCTTATTTGCAATAATCCTTCTTCTTTTAATGTCGGTATATCTCTTGTAGGAAGTATTCTTGCAAAATCTATAGAACCGTCTTTAATTCCTGCAACCGAAGATGTTTCATTTTGCATTAAAATAAATCTTAACTTTTCGGCTACTACAGAATCGGCATTCCAATAATTTGTATTTTTAATCATTATAATACTTTCATCTTGATTTATTTCGGAAGTTACAAAAGGTCCGTTTCCTATATAAGTTTCGGGATTTAAACTCCAAGTATTTCCGTATTGTTCTATAATATCTTTTCTAATTGGGTAAAATGTAGGAAATGCGGTTAAGTCCAAAAAGTAAGCGGTAGGAGCTTCTAAAATAACTTCTAAAGTATAATCGTCTATAGCCTTTATTCCTAAACTTTCTAAAGGCAATTTTCCAGCTGTAATATCTTTTGCATTTTTTACGGATTCATGCTGAAAACTATATTGACTTCCAACCAAAGGGTCAACGACTCTTCTCCAAGAATAAACAAAATCTTCGGCTAAAACGGGTTTTCCATCGCTCCATTTTGCGTTCGTTCTTAAATGAAATATATATCTTATTCCTTCGTCAAGCTCTTCCCAACTTTCAGCGACTCCGCCGACTATATTTCCGTCTTTATCTTTTGTAGTTAAACCTTCAAAAGCATGAATTACATAATAGCATGAGTCCAAAGATGTATTTATACTCGGGTCTATAGTTTGAGGTTGAGGTCCAGCGTTAATAGTTATAACCTTATTATTTGAAGATTTATTTCCGCATGAAATAATAAACGCTAAACAAAAAATTGTTAATGAAATTATAATTATTCTTTTCATTTTTGAATCCTTTTAATTTAAATTTTATTAAGAAATTATATAGATTTAATTTATTCTGTCAATATATAATTTGAATACTTACAAAAAATAGAGAATTTTTTTTTATTTTTTATTAAAACCGCTTGACATATCATTAAAAATATTATATAATTATAATAGCCAATTAATTAAATTAATTATATTGACATTATTTTAAAAGATTGTATAATAATAGTTAATAAATTTTTAAATAAAATATTAAAGTTTTTCTATCTCTTCAATACTCAATACAATAGCTTTGTTTACGGATATTATCGATATTAATTTGTTTTAAATTTTTGGCTATAGTATAGTTGTATTCTATTCTATAATATTAAATTAAATAGCTTGAATTATTTATATTTCTTATATATTATATTCAATATAATTATTTAAATATAATTGTTTAATAATAAAAAAATTCTACGGAGGAAAAAATGAAACCTGAAAAAAGTAATTTATTTACGCCATTAAAAATAGGAAATCTTGAAATTAAAAATCGTATAGTAATGCCGCCTATGTGTATGTATAGCGCAGAAGACGGATTTGTAAACGATTGGCATATTCAACATTATACTACAAGAGCGATTGGCGGAGCGGGACTTATAATAGTTGAGGCTACGGGAGTTTTGCCTTATATAAGCATGATAACCGATAACGATTTGGCTATTTGGGACGACAAATATATAGAAGGTTTAAGCAAACTTGTAAACGCCGTTCATAATAACGGAGCTAAAATTGGAATTCAAATTAATCATGCGGGAAGAAAATGCGAATCTGTAAAAACCGATAAAATTCACGCGCCAAGCCCGATAGCGTTTAACGATAAATACAGAACGCCCGTTGAAATGACAAAAGAAGATATAAAAGAAGTTGTTGACGCTTTTGCTAGCGCTTTTAAAAGAGCGATTAAAGCGGGATTTGATTTAATAGAAATTCATGCGGCGCATGGTTATTTAATTTCTGAATTTTTATCTCCGCTTTCAAATAAGAGAGAGGACGAATACGGAAAAAATAGAATAAAAATACTTGAAGAAGTTTTAAGAAAAGGAAGAGAAGCTATAGGAAAAGATTTCCCGATTCAAATAAGAATTTCTTCTTACGATTGGAAAGAAGGCGGAAACACGGTTAAAGATTTTGCCGAAATGTTAAAGCCTCTTGAAAATGAAAAATTATTTGATTCTATAAATGTAAGCACGGGCGCTGTGACTGCGGATGGAAAAATAATTCCTTATGAAGGTTATCAAATACCTTTTGCAAGAGAGTTAAAACAATATATGACGGTTCCTTGTATCGGAGGCGGACTTTTAAGCGACCCTAAAATGGCTAATATGATAGTTAGAAATGGAGCGGCGGATGCGGTTTATATTGGAAGAGAGCTTTTAAGAAATCCTTATTGGGCTTTGCAAGCTGCAAGAATTTTAGGAATAGATATTCCTTTTCCTAAACAATACGAACAAGCTAAAAGATAATAAATATTATATAATCATTCATTAATTATATTTTCCAATTCTTTGGTTATTTGAGTAATACTATTATTATATTCTCTAAACCAGCCGCTATTCATTAAAGTATCCCAAATATTAAATTTTAAATCTTCGATATTTTTTGTTTCAATATTTAATAATTTTGTATTTGAAAAATCTACGATAAATTTATCATATTCTAAATTAAAATTAATATCGAAGCATAAAGATTTTTCATTTATAACTTTATCGGATTTAAAAAATAAATAAATTAAACCATTATCAAAAATTTTATAATCATTATCTTTTATAGATTTATTTTTTATCCAATTCAAAATGGATTTTCTCAAATTATCGCCTTTTAATTTTGTAGAAATAAATATTTTCTGTTCGGAAAATAAAGATATATTAAAAATTAAAAATATAAACATAGAAGATATTATTCTTTTCATTAAAAGCTTTTCCTATTAAATAATAATAAAATATAATATTTTAATTAAAAAATCAATAAATAATTTGATAATTATATAAAAAATTGGAATAAATATTTAAATAAATTAAATTTTTTTATTTTAGGTATTTACTTTTTTTCAAAAATATTATAATATAATTCGTATAAATATAATAAAGTTATATTATGCTGTCGTTTTTTATGGGATGATTAAACGGCTTAAGGCATAATATAAACGGATTAAAAAACTAATTTTTAAACACTATTCATGGAGGGTAGTAATTATGATTATCAACAATAATGTTTCTGCATTAAATGCGAACAGACAATTGAACTTAAACGGAAGTTCAATGACAAAAACTATTGAAGCGCTTTCAAGCGGACAAAGAATTAACAGAGCTGGAGACGATGCTTCTGGATTAGCCGTTTCTGAAAAAATGCGTTCTCAATATCGCGGTCTTCAACAGGCTACAAGAAACGCTCAAAGCGGAATTTCTTTCATTCAAACAACGGAAGGTTATTTAAATGAAACAACCAATATTATGCAAAGAATGAGAGAGTTGGCAATACAATCCGCTAACGGCATATATTCCGACAGTGACAGAGCTTTAATTCAAGTTGAAGTAAATCAGTTGGTTCAAGAAGTTGATAGAATCGCTTCTCAAGCAGAGTTTAACAAAATGAACATGTTAACGGGAAGATTCGCTTCAGACGGACAAACTCCTATTACTTTTCACATAGGCGCTAATATGGACCAAAGAGTGTCTGTAAATATAGGCGCTATGACTGCCGCTAATCTTCAAGTTGGAGGCGAAACTCCTATTTCAATTTCTTCAGTTGAAACTGCAAACCAATCACTTGGAAGAATTGACGAAGGAATACAAATGGTTGTAGCTCAAAGAGCGGAATTAGGCGCCGTTCAAAATAGAATGGAATCTATGGTAAAAAGCTTAATGATAGCTACCGAAAATACAATCGCAAGCGAAAGCGTTATAAGAGACGCCGATATGGCTCAAGAAATGGTAGCCTACACTCGCGAACAAATTCTTCAACAAACAGGCGCCGCTATGTTGGCAAATGCAAACGCTAAAAATCAATCAATAATGAGAATAATAGGTTAATCAAGCGACTTATTACAAATATTAATAAAAGCCTTTTAGAGAATATATTTTTCTAAAGGCTTTTATTTTGATTAATCAAAATCTAATTTTTGCGAATTTGAAACGAAATCTCTATTTAAGAAAAATAAAGCAATGATAATTTTAAAATATGTATCGAATAAATATAATAATACTCTCGATAAAAAATAATATAATAAACCTTCCCTTGTATCTGCAGGAGCGGAAGGAAAAGATATTATAAAAACATTTTCAAAAAAAACTATAAAAGAAAGCATAAATAAAGCTTTAAAAAATTTCGGTTTTATTAAACTTGCAGAATATTTTATAGCGTCTATTCCCCAAGTATGCCTTAAAGCGCAAATATTATTTGTAAACATAAACAAAACTACGAAAATCAAACCAGGAATTATAAAGAAAGCCAATCCGAAAAAAACTATTATCATATATATAAACGAAGTTATTATTGCGGGAAGAATAACTTTAACGCTTTTTTTTATCGCCCAAAATGCCGTTCTTATTTTTTTATTTATCATAACCTCTACTAAAAAAGATATTGATAAAACTGAAATTATATCTAAAAACCATGATAAAAAAGTATTAATATAAAATCCTTCATTGACTTCATTTGTAAACCAATTTATAAAATCCTCAAAAGTTTGAATTTTTAAAGGGTCGAGAATAGTCGGCGGAAAATAAGCGGTAGTTAATATTATAGGAATTCCGCATATCATAGCGATTAAAAAGAAGTTAAAAAAATTATATCTAAATATAGAAAAAGATATTGTAAATAAATCTAAAATCTCTAAATCTTTTTTTCCTAACTCTTTTCTAAAGGATGGCATAATTTTTCCTATTATTAATAATAAACATAATAATTTTAACTTATAGTAGTATAAATTACAAATTTAATTAATATGAAATATTTAAAAACTAAAGAGCAATTAAAATATTTCATAAATTGGATAATAATATTATTAAATAAATTGATAATTGCCGATTTTATCGTATAATATAAATTATAAAATTGTAGGATAATTTTTTTTATGATAAGATTGGCAAATGAAAAAGATATAGAACAAATTAATAATCTATT